>Ga0182024_10023683_pt1 | contig 10968 bp, 9 predicted proteins | sample P32metaG_FD_120480 | JGI IMG/M metagenome (GOLD analysis project Ga0182024, IMG submission 120480) | Permafrost microbial communities from Stordalen Mire, Sweden - P3-2 metaG (Illumina Assembly) | ecosystem: Environmental > Terrestrial > Soil > Wetlands > Permafrost | place: Sweden: Stordalen... | reverse complement strand
GCATTACCCGGAGTTGAACTTGCGAATCGAACCCGCGCATCGCGAGGCGTACGTGGCGATACCGAACGACCCACTACCGACCGGCCCGGGTGGGAGCCCGAGCATGCACTACCAGCTCGCGGGCGAGGCCTTGCATGCCTGGGCAGCGGAGCAGTTCTTCAATATCGAGGAACTCACGCTCGAGCCCGAGGACCTCGGCATGCGGATCACGTACTTCTCGTCGAGTTGGCCGGTCACTGCGACGAGCGCCCCCTACTGCGACTTCGCCGCGCCGTTCGCACTGTCGGACTCGTAAATCGCCAGCACGCACCACTAACCCGTCTTACAACCCGACCTAGACCAACCCTGCCCCTGAGAGCGAGCGTCAGCGTGACCTACGTAGTTGAAAGTGCATCACTGACCAAACGATACGGCGACGTGTTGGCCGTAGACAATCTGTCGTTCAACATCGAAGCCGGCACCATCACCGGGTTCCTCGGACCAAACGGCGCCGGTAAGTCGACGACGCTTCGAATGTTGCTCGGTCTCGTGAAGCCCACGCGCGGTCACGCCACGATTTTTGGCAAACCCTACGACGAGTTGGAGACTCCCGCGCTTCGTGTCGGTGCCGTCCTCGAAGCCACCGATTTTCACCCCGGAAGGTCGGGGCGCGATCATCTTCGAACATTGAGCCGTGTCGTTGGACTCCCCGACAGCAGAGTTGACGAGGTCCTCTCGCTGGTTGAACTGCACGACGCCGCGAAGCGCCGGGTGAAGGGATACTCACTCGGCATGCGTCAGCGCCTAGGACTGGCCTCTGCTCTGCTTGGCAATCCCGATTTGCTGGTGCTGGACGAACCTGCCAACGGACTCGATCCAGAAGGTGTGCGGTGGTTGCGTGACTTCCTGAGGGACTTCGCCTCGGGCGGTCGCACCGTGCTCATCTCGAGCCACGTGCTCGCCGAGGTCGCCCAGACCGTGGACCAAGTACTCATTATCAGTCACGGACGGCTGATCACCGAATCGACGCTGGACGATTTGACGGCTCGTGTTGGTGGGGTAGTTCGCGTGCAGAGTCCGAAGCTCGACCAATTGGCCGAAGCGCTGCAACGAGAAGGGATCGTCACCACGAGAAACAACGACCACGTCCTTTTGGCGCAGGGAACCACGAGAGAGCGTGTGGGTGACATTGCGCTCGCCGAAGGCATTGCCATCTATGAACTGGTGACCGAGGGTTCTTCTCTCGAAGAGGTCTTTCTCGACTTAACCTCGGAAGAGGCGACCCAATGAATCAGTTACGCGCGGAGCTGCTCAAGATCCGTTCAACGCGCACGACGACCGGCCTCTTAGTGGGACTGATTGTTTTGGCGTTGCTCTTCACCATCTTGACGTGCACTTTGTCGCCAATGAATCAGTTGGTGACCGAGCAAGATCAGATCAGCCTGCTGAGCTTCGGGAGTATCGCGGGCGTCTTCGCTGCCCTCGCTGGCATCATGCTCTTCACCAGTGAATACCGTTTCGGGACCATTCGACCGACGTCGCTGTTCAATCCGAATCGGAATCGACTCTTCACTTCAAAGGTCGCCGCGGGCGTGTTGTCAGGCCTCGTCTTTGGCGTCATCGGCGAGGGTCTCGTCTTTTCGATCGGCATGGTGATCTTTAAAGTCCGCGGCGTTGACATTGTCATGTCCGGCGCCAACATGACCGAGCTGATCATCGGTGCGATCGTAGGAACCGCTCTCTGGGGCGCGATTGGCGTCGCCCTCGGTGCGATCGTCCCCAATCAAGTGGGCGCCGTGATCGCCCTGCTGGCTTGGGGCTTTGTCGTGGAGAATCTGGTCTTTGGCTTCTTGCCCAAGCTCGGACGATTCCTGCCCGCTCATGCGTCCGACGCGATGATGGGACCCATCCAAAATAAACTGCTGCCCGGTAATGCCGGCGTGCTCACTATGGTGGCGTGGCCGCTGGTGCTCGCGATCATCGGGATGTCGTTGCTGCGTCGTCGCGATGTCAGTTAGGTCTCGCCGCACTTCTAAAGACGTCCAGCCAATTCTCATTGGCATTGCGCCTTTCGATTTGTGCAGGCCTCGCATTTTTGAGACCCGCTGCCGGGTATACAACCGCTGCACACTGCGATAGAAACGACCTTTGATTTTTGAGCGGTGCGCCTGTAAGCGGTACAGAGTGTCAACGAGATCGTCGATGAGATTATGGGTAGCCAAGCGGGGCGCAATTTCGAGAGGCCAGCCTCCAATCGTGTGCACCCTTTCTGAGGGAAACTCCAGATAGACGAGGTTTGAAGAGGGCTTATGTTGTCGATTGGCGCCGTGTCATGGTCGCGTGCATTGTGAAGAATTGCATTGGGACGCGGTTTCATAATGCGAGAGGTCTTCGAGGGCAGTCATTTCATTGGTGAGGTACTCCTAGATCGAACGATCATCTGGGCAGACCAGCGTCGCAACCAGGAATGACCTATACCCCCCGCCGACGCCCCCGGCTTTTTTGGTGAACGTCAACTTGTCCGATTGGTGGAAGGAGCTCCTCGTCGAAGACGGCGTCGATCGTGACGCCGTAACGTCGAGGGCCGATTGGCGACGGCACCAGTCCAACGCGAGCCACGGAGGCCGGCTCTTTCAAATGAATCTGAATACCTGCCGGCGAACGATCAGCTCGTTTGCCCCTGAGTTTGCCCCTGAAAGACTCTCAAAATACGATTTTCGAGAGGTCAATGTCCTAACGCAAAGAACAGTAAAAGCCTGCATCTACAGATCTTTTGGCCCACCCCGACACACCGTGGCACACGAATACGGACTCTGCAAAGCCCCGTACTCCGGTTCGAATCCGGACGCCGCCTCAAAAGTTTTGTTAGAGATCGACATCGGTCTGCCCCAGTGTTTGCCGCTGAAAATTGCTTACGATTAGCGGCGTATAGAACGAGCATGCAGGCGAATCAAGAAGTGAGCCATCTAGATTTGCCGACGAAGTCTTTAGCTCAGCTTGTTTTCGAACTGGAGTACGGGGCTATGCGAGCCCCGTACCTACGAGGCTAAAAGCCAATCGCCACGACGTCTCTGTGTCGTGGCGGCGCGGTTACTTGCCCCTTATGTTTCCCTTTTAGACGCCCAGACGGGGAGGTTGAACCGGTACAACGTCAAGGGCCAGGTGGCCAAGCGGCGGCGTAGGCTGGGGAGGCAAGGCTCCCATTACCTGCAACCTTTCCGAGAGCGAGACCGGATGGACGAGGTTCGTAGACGGTTTATGTTGTCAATTAGCGCCGTGTCATGGTTGCGTGCATTTTGACGAACTGCATTACGGGTGCGGTTTCAATATGCGAGAGGCCTTCGAGGGCAGTCATTTCATTGGTGAGGTACTCGTAGATCGATCGATCATCCGGGCAGACGAGCGCCGCAACGAGGTTGGTTGAACCGGTAGTGGCGGCGACGAATGGAAATTCCGAACGCTCAGACAATGTCTTTCCGATGTCTTTAAGATTCGCGGGAACCACCGACATCCACAGCAGGGCCTGGGAGCGGAACCCAAACGCGTCGTCGGCGACGTCCAGGTCAAAGAAGAGAACACCAGAGGTGGTGAGTTCCTCAACCCGTCGTCGAACAGTCGACTCGTGCCAATGGGTGAGCGTCGCCAACTGTCGATAAGTAGCGCGGCCGTCACTGGCAAGCGCGTAAAGGAGCTGCCAGTCTGAGTCTTGGAGTTGAGTTTTGGGAAGACCGGTCGAAGTACCGTCCCGTGGGGGAGAGGATTGCTGCGTGATCTCCTCAGGGCTGAGATCGCTGGGCACGCTTGGAGAAGAAAATCCCTTGCCGAACATGTGAAGTAAGCAGTACGCCTCAAGGCCAACGACGTGGCGACCGACGGAGAGTTGACTGAGCAAGAGAGGAGTCCGTTGTTCGCCATCGCGTGAACGAATCAAACTGAAGATCTCAGTTCCTCCTGAAGTCAGCTGAACCCAAGAGGTGTCGGGATGCTCGGCGAGTTTGTTGGCGACGGTCGGGGCAGATCCCGGAGCACATCGGAGCCGCACGGCCCAGTCGGACTGGCCGACCCGCTGCGTGTCGAGTTGACCGACCACACGCACGATGCGATCATCGAACAGTCGTCGGTAGCGACGGGAGATGGTCTGCTCAGAGGATCCGGTGACTTCGGCCAAGCGACTGAAGGGCGCTCGCGGATCGACGTATAGGGCGTGGATGATTCTTTGGTCTAGGACGTCAATGCTCGTGGTTTCCATGTAATGGACGGTAGCGCATGGAATAAAAGAGCATTTATGGCCAAAACTGTGGCGGGTTGCGGGGCCAATCGGCAGGCTGTTGTCATGGAAAAGAAGTGGTGGACCTTAATTGTGGTGTGCGCCGCAACATTCATGTTGCTCTTAGACATCACGATCGTATTCGTCGCCTTGCCGACCATTCAGTCGGAGCTGCACGCGAGTTTCAGCGATTTGCAGTGGGTCATCGACGCCTACGCGTTGACCTTGGCGTCGGTGCTTCTCGCCGCGGGCTCGCTAGCCGATCGTTACGGTCGCCGATTGATCTTCACCATCGGTCTCGTTATCTTCACCCTTGGTTCACTGCTCTGCGGGATCGCTCAGTCCCCGACCATGTTGATACTTTCTCGAAGTGCTCAGGGCATCGGCGGGGCGATGCTGTTCGCAACTTCCTTGGCTCTACTGGCTCAGAACTTCCACGGCAAAGAGCGGGGAATGGCATTTGGCATCTGGGGTGCGATCACTGGCGTTGCCGCTGGACTCGGACCGGTGCTGGGCGGTCTCATCGTCTCCGGTATTAGCTGGCGTGGCATCTTCTTGGTCAACCTTCCCGTCGGCGTGGCCGCGCTGGTCGTCACACTATGGAAGATGGAGGAGTCCAAGACGCCACACGCCGGTCGGCCGGACTGGGTGGGGTTCGTAACGCTGACGGCCGGTTTGGTCAGTCTCGTCTACGGCCTCATTCGGGCCGGGGAAATCGCTTGGAGCAATGGCGGAGTAGCCATTTGCCTTGTTCTTGCGGGTCTGTTTTTCGGCTTGTTCGTTGCGCAAGAGCATCGGGCCAAGCACCCCTTGTTTGACCTATCGCTTTTTCGCATCCCAACCTTCAGCGGTGGTCTGCTAGCGGCCTTTAGCGTGAACGGCTCGCTCTACGCCATGTTCTTGTATCTCGCCCTCTACCTCCAAGATGATCTCGGCCATTCCCCCCTAGCGACCGGCGTGCAGCTACTGCTCATCAGCGGGACGTCCATCATTTCGTCGATGTTCGCCGGTGCGCTTCACGATCGCGTGCCCGTGCGTTGGCTCATTGGACCGGGCCTCTTACTCACAGGTGCCGGCTTGATACTGATGGCGGGACTTAGCGGTGGCAGTTCGTGGACCCACCTGATACTTGGCTTCATTGTGGCCGGTGTCGGTAGCGGGATTGTCAACCCGCCACTCGCTTCTACGGCCGTTGGCGTCGTAGCCCCGGAGCACTCCGGGATGGCCTCAGGCGTGAACACCACATTTCGCGAGATCGGCATCGCGACCGGCACCGCCATCTACGGTTCCATCTTCGCGTCCATTCTTCGCGAAAAATTGGGTCAAGCTTTGGCCGGCATCCCGTCCTTAGAGCGGCACTTGCACGGAGTCGTCACCGCCGTGCAACAAGGCGACGCGGCCCGGGCCATCAACTCTGTGCCGGGATCTTTGCGAGCTCCACTCGTCGTGGCCGTGCACGCGAGCTTTGCCAGTGCGCTCGACGTTCTGCTCGTGATCAGCGGTGCCTTGGCTCTAATCGGAGCGTTCGGTTCAGGCCTGCTGATTCGACGTCAGGACTTCGTTGTCACGCAACGCAAAACAACTCCGGCACCGGCCGTGCCACTGGTGTCGTCGGACGAGCACTCGGGCGCCGACGAAGGCGCCGATTTGTCGCGCTCGATTCATGAGAGTGATGTCGAGGATGTCGCGCCCCCGTCAGTACCTGAGCCGCTGCGCAAATCGTTCGAAATGGGAGAGTGAATATGGAAGCGGTCATCACCGCGGAAGGACTTCGCAAAAGCTTTCGCCATAGGAAAGCGGTCGTCGAAGCCGTGAAGGATGTAAGCCTCGAAGTCGGTCGGGGCGAGATATTCGGTTTCCTCGGACCGAACGGAGCCGGAAAGACCACGACGTTACGGATGCTCACGACGTTGCTTCCCATTGACGCGGGTACCGCGAACTTGGCCGGCTTTGACGTCACGCGCGAGCCGAAGCAAGTACGTCAACGGATCGGCTACGTCAGCCAAGCCGGTGGGGCCGACGACATGTCGACGGGTTGGGAGAATCTCATCCTCCAGGGTCGCCTCTACGGAGGCGATCTCGACTCGGTGCGCACGCAGGCGAAAGAACTCGCCGCGGTGCTCGACCTCACCGAATTCGCCGATCGGAAAGTCATGACCTACTCAGGGGGCCAGCGTCGTCGCCTCGACCTCGCCCTCGGACTTGTTCACCAACCGGAAGTCTTGTTCCTCGACGAACCCACCACCGGGCTCGATCCGCTGAATCGAGCGAACCTGTGGAACCACATCCGCGCCATTCAGGAACGCGGTTTGACGGTCTTTTTGACCACCCACTACCTGGACGAGGCGGATGCCCTCTGTGATCGGCTGACGATAATGGACCACGGGTCGATCGTCGCCGAGGGGACCCCTCGCGAATTGAAACGTGAAGTCGTGGGCGACTCGGTGATGCTCGGCCTTAACGACGATCTCGTCGAGCGGGCAAGCGGGCTCCTTCGGGCCGAAGCCTTTATTCGAAAGATTGGCGCCGAGGACGGCGGGCTTCGTCTCTACGTCGATGACGGGAGCGCCGCGTTGCCCGAACTTCTCCGAGTGCTCGATCGACATCAGATCGCGCTGAAATCCATCAGCCTCTCGGAACCCACTTTGGACGATGTGTTCTTGCAGTACACGGGTCGGTCGTTGCGAGACGCCGGCGGTTTGAGGGAGGAGAAAGTATGAGAATCGTGAGCGACACCGGATTGATGTTCCAGCGACATTTCACGCAGCAAATGCGCAATCCGACGTGGCTCTTCGTCGGGATCTCGTCGCCGGTGCTCTACCTCGCACTGTTCACTCCGCTCCTTGAGCACTTCACACGAGCTGCGTCGACCGGTGTGGTACTCGATACGTTCTTTCCCGGGATCCTCGCGCTCCTTGCCTTCGCGAGCGGCACCGCCCAGGGGTTCGGAACGATCTTCGAGCTCCGATCTGGCGTCGTTGAGCGCCTCCGGGTGACCCCGGCGAGCCGCTTCGCGATTCTTGTTGGTCCGATCGCCTCTGCGATGACCTTTATGTACTTTTTCGACGTGGTCGCGGTCGCGGTCGCGTACGGATTCGGTTTCGAGATCAACTGGGGTGGACTGCTCGTGCTCGCTGTACTCATCGGGGTCTTCATGGCGACGGTGTCCGCCTGGTCGGTAGCGACGGCACTCACGATGAAGGAGATCGACCGCTTTGCCTCGGTCACGAACGGACTGAACCTTCCCACTCTCCTCCTCGCTGGCGTACTTTTGCCGATCTCGTTTGGTCCCACTTGGATGCGGGTGGTCGCTCACTTCGATCCCTTGTACTACGTCGTTGAGGGTGCACGCTCCCTCGGTGCGGGCGCTTTTGGGAGCAGCGAGGTCTGGCAGGCCTTTGCGGTCCTGGTCCCCCTATGTGGATTAGTTCTCGCCTGGGCGACGAGCGTCTTCAAAAAGGCGGTCGCGTGATTGTCCAACCTTCGATCCGTCTCCTCCACTGCGTTTCGACGTCGTTCCATGAGGGGGTACTACATGTATAAACCACGTCCCGTTGCTACCCGTCGCCCCGTTCCCGACGATCTGTTCGGCGGGCATTTGAAAGGCTCCTATCTACTCGACCTTGAAGTGATTGGCGTCGAGGAGATTGCGGAACACGTTCGTCTCCTCACAGTGACCTCATCGGATCTCGTGGGATTCGAATACGCGCCAGGACAAGACATCCTGTTCGAGTTTCCTGATGGCGATCGGACCCAACGTCGTCGATACACCATTCGTCGGCTGGATAGCTTGGAAGGCACCGCCGACTTCGAGTTCGAGATGCACAATGGCTCGGGCCCAGCTACTCGGTGGGCCGCAAAGGCACAAGTATGCCAGCGCCTCGAGGCCATCGGGCCGAGAGGCGCGGTCAAAGTGCGGGCGGAAGCGACGACGCATCTTTTCGTCGTTGACGATGCAGCAATGCCCGCCGCCTTCGCGGTGCTCGACGCGCTCCCCGCGAACATGTCAGCCATCGCCCTTCTCGTGACGAGTCATGGTGCGAAGTCACGACCGACGGTGGCTGGTAACCCCGAGACGTCGCTGCTCTGGCTGGATCATGAATAGATCGTCGACGAGTTGAACGACCTATATCTCCCCGCCGACACCGCCGTCTATCTTTTCGGTGAACGCCAACTCGTGCGATTGGCGGAGAAAATCCTCGTCGATGATGGCAGCGATGGTGATGCCGTAACGTCGAAGGCCTACTGGCGACGGGACCAGCCCAACGCCAGCCACGGAGAGCCGTCGTTCAACTGAACTTGAATGGGTGCCCAGTGGACGATCAGCTCGTTTGCCCCTGAGTTTGCCCCGGAAAAACTCTCGGAATACAATTCTCGGGAGGTCAACGGCCTATCGCGAAGCTCGGTGAAGATCGGTATCTACCGGTCTTTTGGCACACCCCGACACACCGTGGCCCACAAATACGGACTCTGCAAAGCCCCTACTCCGGTTCGAATCCGGACGCCGCCTCCAGTTGAGCATGACGCCATTGTTCGGTCCACTTTTATGAGAAAACGGCCTGGGTTTGGATTGAGTGTAGAGCCTCGAACTCGTTAGGAGCGGGGACGCATCCCGAAGGTTGACTTTGGCTAGCGAACTCGTAGCACTCCGGAACTACTGGCGGTGCGCGCCCTATTTTTTACGGCGTTCGTCCTTACGGCGCTGGCCCCTCCGTCGTTCAATGTCGCCTGGCGGCCCCGAATCTTTCTTGCGCCGATCGTCACTACTTCGCCGATCGCTGCTTCTTCGTTCAGCGCCGTCTGGCGTATCGGAACCTGTGCCTGTGTCGTCATTGGTCACGCTGCCATGTCTAACATCGCCGCTGCTCGTAGCGATGGATAGGCAAAAAGTGCCCGTCGAGATTCAACGACGTTGCCACTGGGCTCGCCCCCGCAACAAGAACCCTTTCATATACGGGGCGAGCTTCGGAGACTTTAACGCAATAAGCTCACAACCGCTTTTGAAGACCCAAACAACTGCCCCCTCCACCCGTCATCAATGGGTCTGGTGGCGGGAAATTTTTGCGAGGACCTACAGCGCGGCTGGCGCGGATCTCACTAGCCGGCGCACCGCACCGCTCAATGGTGCCGCTACCGTAAACGTGAAAACCCGAGAGGACCGCCTCAATTTCGACCTCCAAAGCCCTTTTAAAGTCGCTGGCCAAACCTCTAATTGGCACCGCTTCAGAGGCGCATCCTTGGACTCCAATCTGACTGGGCAAACGCTGCACGGGTCGTCACTATTGAGATTAAGTGGATTGTCAATCATTAACGTATTTCAACTCTCAAGTAAGTAAAGCGCCGACGCAGAGTTGGTAATCACTGCTCCACCTGACGAATCGAAAATTGGAGCTGCAAGTCAGTTCGAAGTTCGAGATCACGAATCACAAAGGTGCCAGCGACTTCTCGACTTCGCGCGTACGCGAACGAGGTTCTGCATCAACGACAACACCGAATTGCGAGCGAGTTGTCTTTGGTATGGGGAGGAATTGAGTTGCCAGGACCACAATGTTGGCACGAACCATTCACCGAGTGGTCGAAGCGAGAAGATCCTGGTGATACGTCGATTCTGGTGCTCAGTTTGTGCGGCCACCGCCAGCACCCTTGAAGATCTCAACGAAATCTATTTGGCAACACGGGCCGACAAGAAATCACTTCAAGAGAGACGCTAGCGAACATGCCTAGCAAGACATTGCTGCTCGCACGCGGAACCAGAGTGGTAGCAAGTATGGGCGCTCCCTTGGCCCTTCTACTTGCATTCTCTTCTCCGGCTTCCGCAGCGATCACAAAGACTACGGTCCCATCCGCGGTACGAGCCGTGCACGCAATCGCCGGAAACGCTCAAGCGCAACTTAAGTGGTCGTCCCCATCGTCGAATGGCGGATCTTCCATTAAAAGATACGTTGTCACCTCGCATCCACTGAATAAGACGTGTGTAACGAGCGGGACCAAGTGCACGATTTCGGGGCTCGTGAACGCGAGGTCGTACGAGTTCACGGTAGTAGCCAGCAATAAGGTGGGTAGCAGTCCAAACTCCAAGCCCTCCAATGCCGTAACTCCGAGAGGGCTGGTCGTCATGCCGTATTTCCCTCCCAGCAGTCCGGTTGCGCCTTCAACACCGACCACTACTACTACAATCCCCGCACCAAGCGGTGGAGGCGGTGGAGGCGGTGGAGGCGGAGGTGGAGGCACGACTCCGAGCTCCTACACCGTAACTTTCAATGCCAATGGATCAAGCGGCTCGATGGCCAGCGAGACTGCGAGCTCGGCGGCGGCGCTCACTATTAACGTTCTTACCCGTACGGGTTACACGTTCTCAGGTTGGAACACCACGGCAAACGGCAGCGGTACTTCTTACGCGGACGGATCCTCCTACATTTTTAGCGCTTCGGTGACCCTCTACGCGCAGTGGAGCGCTGACTTCTTCGCTGTTACCTTCAACGCAAACGGGGGCTCAGGGTCAATGACGGCCCAGTCCGCTAACACCACGGTTGCGCTTAGCACGAATAGTTTTACGTACTCTGGCTACACCTTTTCTGGTTGGAATACTCAAGCAAATGGCAGCGGCACGTCGTACAGCGATGGGTCCGGCTATTCCTTTAATACGGCACTGGCTGTTTACGCTCAGTGGACCGCGGTGTCGAACGTGGCCAATACCTACGTGGCCTCATTCAACGCTAGCG
>Ga0182024_10023682_pt1 | contig 10968 bp, 8 predicted proteins | sample P32metaG_FD_120480 | JGI IMG/M metagenome (GOLD analysis project Ga0182024, IMG submission 120480) | Permafrost microbial communities from Stordalen Mire, Sweden - P3-2 metaG (Illumina Assembly) | ecosystem: Environmental > Terrestrial > Soil > Wetlands > Permafrost | place: Sweden: Stordalen... | reverse complement strand
GCGGAAATGGATTCTCGGGAAGGAGGCGAAGCAGCAGAAGATTAAACTGACTACTCAACCACGAGTGGCATCATTCAAGAGGGACCAGCGCCCGGAGCGCTGATTGTGTGCATAATCCAGGTGTCATAGCGTAGGCGATCTCTCGATGGTCACCTTTCGCGGCCCGCGAGCCGTGTAGCGATCGCAAACAGGACGCTTACAGATAGTCCACACATCAAAACCCTGACGATGCTCTCGAGCGGCCCAAGCATTCGCCACGTTTTCGGTAGAACCACATCGCCGTAGCCAACCGTCGCATAGCTGCTTGCGGAAAAGTACGAGGCAGACTCCCATGACGGCAAGCAAAGCCAGCGATAGCAACTCGCCCACAGCAGAATTTCGAGTATATGCAGGGCGATGATCGCTGTCATCACTCGGACGAACAACGCGGCGACACGAAACGGCCCGAGCTCATGAACATAGCCTTCCGTGGCCTGTCTTACCCAAGCCAGCAGGGCGGCGATCCCGGCAGACTGCAAGCACAGGGTAAGCGTTACCAAAAGGAACGCCGCGCCAACTTGATCAATAAAGAGCATCGTCAAAGAGCATCGTCCGGAAATTGCCTGTCTACTTCCAGCCGCCGCCGAGCGCTTTGTAGAGTTGAACCAGGTTCTGGTATTCATTGTTTCGGTCCGCCAGGGTGAGTTCAGCTTGAAATAAAGACCGTTGGCTGTCGAGGACGTCCAGATAATTCGCGGCGCCGCCGCGATAACGCATGAGCGGCACGTCAACCGATTCTTGAAGATCCTTGACAGTCTGCTCCTGGCGCTCGCGGACGCTGTGGTATTTGTCATAGCCAATCAGAGCGTCAGAAACATCGCCGAACGCGCGCTGGATGGTCTGTTGGTAGCTGATCAGAGCTTGCCGCTCCTGTGACTTCGCGTACCGCAAATTGTTGCGCAAAGCGCCGCCTTGAAAAATCGGCTGGGTCAGACCTGCCGCGTAGCTTCCCACCCCGAGTGGCGCCGGGATGTTGGATCCAAGAAATGCGCTATGTCCAAAGGCTGCGCCTCCCGAACCAAGAAGCGATATTTGCGGAAAGAACATTGCCTTGGCCACGCCGATATTGGCGTTCGCGGCAATTAGTTCATGTTCGGCCTGGTGGATGTCGGGTCTGCGTTCGAGCAGTTCCGAAGGCAGCCCTGCCGGCATTTGCGGCGGCAGAGTCTCACTCCACTGCCAACCATTCGGGGTCTCGACTCCAAGGGCAGTCCCGCGCGCAACGTCTTGCGGATAATTTCCCAGGAGGATGTTGATCGCATCCTCGGTCTGCCCGACTTGGCGCTCCAGGCCCGGAATCTGGGCATTGGCCGTGTCGAGCACTTGTCGAGACTGAAGCACGTCAAGCCGCGTCCCCACGCCGTGAGTGAGGCGTAGTTCGGTGAGCTTGACAGAATTCTCCTGGGTTTGCACCGTCTGTTTTGTGATCTGAAGCTGCAGGTCGAGGTCGCGAAGCAGAAAGTAATCGGTCGCGACGTCGCTCACCAGAGTGAGGATTATGGTCTGCTGGGCATCTTGAGTGGCCAGGAGTTGCGCGCGAGCCGCTTCGGTCGCGCGTCGGTAACGACCGAATAGGTCCACCTGAAAAGATCACATCGGCGGCGAGTGAAAAACTGTTGGACTTGATGTTCTGTTCCGTCTTGCCGCCGCTAAAGGCGGGGTCGAGCGAAACCTGCGGGAACTGGTTGGAGCGCACGATGCCAGCCTGTGCTCTTGCGGCGTTGACTCGCTCAACGGCCAATTGCAAATCATAGTTTTGCTTGACCGCCGTACGGATCAATTCCTGCAACTGAGGATCATGGAACACCTGCCACCACGGTAGGTCGGCGAACGATTCGGCTTGCACTCCCGCCGCTTGAGATTCGCCAGCGCCGTGGAAGCCGGCAGGCGTCTGCACAACTGGCGGTGATACTTGGGTCCGACAGTGCACGCCGAAAGCACGAACACCGCAACGACAAAAATGGCCGGTGAAATCTTCGCGCGACATCTGTTTGCGAGTTCTTATGCATTTGGTTCACCCTCCGTTCCCTGTTGCGGTGAAGGCGCGAGAAATCGTTCTCGCGCCGCGGCGGACCATCGCTCCACCAGATAGAAAAGTGCCGGTATAGCGAAGATGCCGAGCACGCTCGCCGCTGCCATGCCTCCGATAACGGTGGTCCCCATGATCTGACGTGCGATCGAGCCAGCTCCAGATGCTGTCCACAGCGGCACGCATCCCAGAATGAACGCGAACGATGTCATCAGGATGGGCCGCAGCCGGAGCCGGGCGCCTTCGAGCGCCGCATCGACCAATGGCTTCCCTTGCTCGTACTGCTCTTTGGCAAATTCGACGATGAGAATCGCGTTCTTGGCGGCCAGGCCGATAAGCATCACCAGCCCGATCTGCGCATATACGTCGTTCTCAAGCTGAACCATGTAAGACGGAGACATGAGGCTCATCACATAACGCCGCAGCCACAGCACTCCGAACGCCCCGAATACCGCCACCGGCGTGCTCAACAGCACACTGAATGGCAGCGACCAACTTTCGTATAACGCCGCCAGGATCAGGAACACGAATAACAGTGAAAATCCGAAGACCACTGAGGATGGGATTCCTTCGCGCGCCTTTTGCTCCTGGTAAGACATGCCCATGTAGTCGAACCCCATCTCGCCGGGCATGGTTTGCTTGAAGACATCTTCCAAGGCCGCCGTTGTCTGATCCGAGCTGTAGCCGGGCGCGGCGCTGCCGTTGATCTGCGCGGACCGGTACTCGTTGTAGCGCATCGTGAACTCAGGGCCGGAGCGGTTCTCGAATCGCGCCAATGCGGAAAGCGGCAGCGCTTCGCCCTGACTGTTGCGGACGTAGAACTGCCCAAGGTTTCCTGTATCCGCCCGGAATGGCGCCTCGGACTCTACGTAGACCTGCCAGGTGCGGCCAAATTCGTTGTAATAGTTGACGAACAAACCACCCATGTAGGCCTGAATCGTGTTGTAGACGTCAGTCAAAGCCACGCCTTGCTTCGGCGCCTTTTCCCGATCCACCTGTACGAACTGTTGCGGCACGCTCGGCAGAAAGGTTGTGCTGATCGCGCCGATTTCCGGGCGTTTCCGAGCGGCTTCGAGAAACTTGTTCAGGTTGTCGGCGAGAAACTGGACGTCCCTGCCCGCGCGATCCTCCAGCACAAACTGAAAGCCGCCCGCAGTGCCGACGCCCGGTATCGCCGGTGGTGAGAAGCTGAAGGCCGTTCCCGCCGGCAAGTTCCTAAGTTCCTGGTTCAAACGCGCCTTGATGGCTTGAAATTGGTCAGTCTGGCTTTTGCGCTCATCCCACGGCTTCAGACCAACCCAGAAGAAAGCGTTGTAACTGGTCCGGACATAGCTGAGCAGACTGAAACCAATCACGCTCGTGGTGTACTCGACGCCAGGAGTGTTCGCAAGAATCCTTTCTACCTGGGCCGCCGCCGCGCTGGTGCGTTCCTGCGAGGCCGCATTGGGAAGCTGCATGTTGATATACAGGTAGCCCTGGTCTTCATCCGGCAAGAAGCTGGATGGCACGCGGCCCCCCAGCCATATTCCGGCCGCGCCGGAAGCCACTAGGAGCGCCAGCACCAACGCGCCCTTCCGAATCAGCACGCCCGACCAGCGGACATATCCTTCGGTTCCGTGTTCGAATACGCGATTAAACCAGTCAAAGAAGCGTCGCAATAGCCCGTGACTCTCCCGCTTTTTGCGCAGCAGAAGTCCAGAGAGTGCGGGGCTAAGCGTGAGCGCATTGAACGCGGAGAGTACCACCGATATGGCGATCGTCAGCGCGAACTGCTGATACAGCCTTCCCGTGATGCCCGGGATGAAAGCTGTCGGCACAAAGACCGCCGACAGAACCAGCGCGATGCCAATGACGGGTCCGGAAAGCTCGTCCATCGCCTTTCTGGCGGCTTCCTTCGGAGCCAAACCTTCTTCGATATGCCGTTGCACACCTTCCACGACGACGATTGCGTCATCCACAACCAAGCCGATAGCCAGCACCAGCCCAAACATCGAAAGCGTATTGATGGAGAAGCCCAATAGCGGAAAGACGATAAAGGTTCCAATCAAGGAGACTGGCACTGCCAGCAGCGGAATCATCGTGGCGCGCCAATCTTGCAGAAACAGATAGACCACTAAGATCACCAGTACGATGGCAATTAAGAGCGTCCAGATAATCTCCTTCATGCCTTCCGTCACGGAGGCCGTCTGGTCGAGTGATATGGCGTAGTCGATATCGTCGGGGAATCGTTGCTTCATCTGGGCCCTGAGCTTCCGCAGACCCTGCACTGTTTGAACTGCATTGGTTCCTGGCAGTTGATAAACGGCAATAGCCGCGGTGGGCTTACCATTCAGCCGACAAGCGATGCTGTAATCTTGCGTGCCCAGCTCCACTCGGGCGACGTCTTTTACCCGAACAGTCCCGCCATTGGGTGTTTCGCGGACGATGACATTGCCGAAGTCCTCTGGCGTCGATAGACGTCCTTGAGCCAGCACGGCGTAAGTGAATTGCTGGCCACGCGGCGCTGGCTCCCCTCCAACCTGTCCAGCCGGATTGACAGTGTTCTGGGTCTTGATCGCGTTAGCAATATCCGTTACGGTAATGCCGAGCTTCGCCAACTGGTCAGGATTCACCCAGAGCCTCATGGCATATTGCCCCGAACCGAATACCTGCGTCTGACCGACGCCGTACAGGCGTCCAACAGGATCATTCAGGTTGATGTAGGCGTAGTTAGCCAAATAGGTCGAATCGTGAGCGCCGCGAGGCGAGTATAAGGCGATCAGCATGAGCCTCTCCTCAGCCGTGGGCGCGTGCTCGGCGTGTTGGGTCTCGGCAGTTCGCGGGAGGGTGCGTTTCTCGAGGACGATGTCTGTTTTCTCGGTCACGTCGCCAATCAGATCGCGATCGCGGTTGAAAACGCGTCTGCTTATGGGGAAATTTCTCAGTTAAAGAATCGGCTGGCGCAGGAAAACGTCTACCTGGAATCCGAGATTCGAAAGGAACTTCTTTTCGAAGATATCGTGGGGAAAAGCCAAACCCTGCAGCACGTCCTACGGGAGGTCGAGACGGTCGCGCCCGCCGATTCCACGGTTCTCATCTATGGTGAGACGGGCACGGGAAAGGAGTTGATTGCGCGCGCCGTGCACAATCTCAGCTCCCGCAAATCGAATGCTTTCGTGAAGTTGAACTGTGCCGCGATTCCCAGCGGTTTGGTGGAGAGCGAGCTTTTCGGCCACGAGAAAGGCGCCTTCACCGGCGCTATTACCCAACGTGTAGGGCGCTTTGAGCTAGCGCATCGTGGAACCATCTTCCTCGATGAAATCGGGGCATTCCTCTCGAGCTTCAGCCGAAGCTTCTTCGCGTTCTGCAGGAACGCGAGTTCGAGCGGCTGGGCAGCACGCGGACTCTGCGGGCCGATGCCCGCCTGATCGCGGCAACGAATCGCGATTTGAAAGCAATGGTAGAAGAACAGAAATTTCGATCCGATTTGTACTATCGGGTGAATGTGTTTCCCTTCAGAGTGCCTCCCCTGCGCGAACGAAAAGAAGACATTCCCTTGCTAGTCCGGCACTTCGTCCAGCAATTCAGCCGGCGAAATAACCGAGTCATCGACACCATCCCTTCCGTAACTATGCAAGCCTTGGTTCACTACCATTGGCCTGGCAACATTCGAGAACTCCAGAATGTGATTGAACGGGCGGTGATCATCTCAAAGGGCACTATGCTGAACGTCCCGTTGGCCGGACTTCAGCCCAATGTCATTCCAAAGGTTAGTCATGCTGCGACGAAGCCGGCTCCGGCCGATCACAAGAGTCTTCGGGAGATCTTAGACGAAACGGAACGGACCGAGATCTTTGCGCGCGCTTGAGGCCTCGAGCGGGATCCTTGCTGGACCGAGTGGAGCGGCTGCGGGTCTCGGAATGAAGCGCTCCACACTTCAGCTTCGTATGCAAAAACTGGGCATTCGCCTGACGCGCACAGCGCTCACTGACGCAGAGGAACGGCGGGATAATCCGCTGCCACATTGAGGCGCCACTGAAAAGGATTGCGAGGCGGCGTTTAAGCAATGCCCCAGCGAGAGGAGATCAGCGAACGCGGGCGGCAGCGGGCGCACGCTGGGCACACCGCTTGGAGGTTGCAGGTTTGGCGCCAGGCAGATCGGTGGCAAGTCGAATATTTGGAGCTGCCCTGGAGTTGGTATGGAGATTGAATTGAGCATTTCGGCCGCGATTGCCTATCAAAAGCCGGCTGGCCGCTCTCTTTCCGGGTGCTTCCGAACAAAAGCGGACTGACACATCGCCAACGGCTCCATCCCTCGAAAGAGGCATGCAAAAGATGTCTTTCGGGGGAATCCACTTCGGAGCTGAACTCAATACCATAGATTGGAACGTCTAATTGCTGGCCCGGTAATCGGCTTTGTAATTGAAGAGACGGCGGGCCGCACGATATGATCTTGTTGGGTTCGCTGGATGCATGTTCGACGCCAATTGAGACTCGCGTCCGCCTTGGCTCTCCTCGCGGCTGCCACCCGCCCGGGCCTTGCCCTTGATCCGCAGTCGCCGGCCAGCAGCTATCGCCGCACAACCTTTACCAGGGAAGATGGACTCGGGGCGAATGTCGTCAATGACATCCTGCAGACAAGGGACGGGTTCCTATGGATTGCCACCTACGCCGGTCTGACGCGCTTTGACGGCCAACATTTCACTCCGGTGACTTTTCCTAAATTGATCCTCAATGTCCACTCCATGGCGGAGGGCCCGGATGGCGATCTTTGGCTCGGCACGGAGGCCGGAGTATTCCGCATCTCGCCGCGGCTTCTCGATCAGCCTGGCGATCCACGCGTGACTGTTTATCACTTTGGCCCGCCAGGGGACGACGGAGTTTCGAGGGTTCTCTTCGGACGCGACGGCACTTTATGGGCAGGCACGAGGCGGGGACTCTACCGTCGGAACGGCTCGGATTTCTCGCCGGTTGTCAGCGGATTCGAGGTCAATCGCATCGAAGAAGCGCCGGACGGCCACATCCTCGTGCCCAATTCGAAGGGGTACGTGGAGTGGGATGGCGCACGCACCGTCGACCATCCGGAGGTTGCGCAGCAGTTGGGGATTAGGCCCGATCAGGTGTTTCAAGTGTTTCCCGATCGGCAGGGAGCCCTCTGGTTCTCTACCGCGCAAGGCTTGTTTCGGCAGCTCGGTGGGTCTGTAACCAATATCGGCGGCAGAGGCAAACCCACCTTTGAAACATACCAGGACAACAACGGGAACTACTGGATCTCCGTGGATGGCGGCGTGTTTCGCGTTCGCGGCGACGCGCTCGAAGCTGTGGCGACGGATGTGAAGTGCCGCATCCTGTTTGCCGATCGCGATGGCGGCTTGTGGATCGGCGCCAATGGCGACGGATTGATTCACATCCAGGATCGCGCCGTACACATGTTCACCACCGATGACGGGTTGCGCAGCAACGTAGTGATGGCGGCTTTGACCACCCGTTCGGGCAGGCTCTGGGTAGCCACCAATTGCGGAGGCATCGCCTGGCTCGACGGAGAGCGCTTTCACCCGCTACCGGACAGAGACCATCGCGCCGACTGCGCTTATTCGCTGGCGGAAGACGACAACGGCGATCTGCTGGTTGGGACTTATGGCGCCGGCGTCTTTCGTTTACACGACGGAGTGTTGACGCCGTTTTTGAACGCTCCCGCCTTGCCGGGCGATACGGTCCCCGGCATTCTCAACACCCACGATGGCTCTTTATGGATCGCGACTACGCGAGGACTGGCGCGGCTGCGCGACGGCCAATTGCGGATTTATACGACCGCCGATGGCTTGTCCGGCATCAACGTCTGGACGCTATTGAAAGATCGGGGGGGAACCCTCTGGGCCTCGACCGCCGCAGGTGTCGATCAGCTTGTGGGAGATCGCTTTTCCCAGGTGATCAGCCGTCCCGGGGCGTGGATAATCGGCGAGTATCGCGAGAATCTCTACATCGGATTCAGCGACGGGGAAAGCCGCTTCGCGGGAGGCAAGGCGCCGGTGGCTTTACCGCCTCTCGGCTACCCAGGCGCCATGATCGTCGCTTCCAATGAGCTGTGGCTGGCGGAACGCACTGGCATCATGCGCACCAAGCGATGGGAACCGGATCGCGGGATGCCGGCTGACTACGCCCTCTTCACTCGCGCGGATGGTATGCGGTCGGCCGAGTGCATTGCCGCCGGCATGGGGCCCCACATGACCATCACTGGCGATGGCCGATTGTGGGTGACCACCGGGCAGGGCCTGGCGATGATCGACCTTCCGCGTTTGCCTCGCGATGCCGGCAAGCCTGTGGTCTACGTGCGGGACGCGGTGGTCGGACGGAAATCGCAGCGTCCCGGCGACCGTCTGGTGCTGCCCCCCGGAACCAGCCACCTGGAACTGGCTTTCGACCCCGTAGAACTCTCCGCCCCGCACAGAATTCGAATGCAGTATAAGCTCGACGGCGTCGACGATGGCTGGTTAGACGCGCCCCCCAACCACGTGGCTATGTACTCAGGGATGCCGCCCGGTTCGCACACATTTCATGTACGGGCCACCAATCGGGATGGAGTTTGGGACCTTGTGGGAATGACGTACCAGGTCACGCAACAGCCCTTTGTTTATCAAACCGTCTGGTTCCAGGCGTTGGGTGTGGCAGCATTCCTGGGGATGCTCTGTGGGCTATATTGGTACCGCATGCGCCGGCTCGCGCGCGAGTTCAATGTTCGGCTGGAGGAGCGCGTGACCGAACGGACACGCATTGCCCGCGAGCTGCACGACACGCTACTGCAGAGTTTTCAGGGTCTGATGCTCCACCTTCAGGTTGTAAATGAGTTGCTTCCGCACGGAAGGGCAAAAGCCGAACTCGACAAAAGCCTCGGACATGCGGATCGCGCGATCGCAGAGGGCAGAAGTGCATTGTACGACTTGCGCTCGTCTGCAATCGCCACGAGCGATCTCCCAGAATCGATCAAGGCGTTGGGGGACGAGTTGTCCACGGCGGGTGCGGCAACATTTCGCCTGGTGGTGGAAGGTCCGCCGAGGAAAGTGCAGACGATGATTCGAGATGAGCTCTACCGCATCGCACGGGAGGCGTTGCGAAATGCCTTCCACCATGCCCAAGCTCGTCATATTGAAGCTGAGATTACCTACGGTGGCCGGGTATTCCTGCTACACATTCGCGATGATGGGGAGGGTATTCCACCCGAGATTTTGGAACAGGGCCGCCCCGGTCACTACGGTATGCGCGGAATGCGTGAACGGGCCAAGCAAATCGGCGGCAAGTTGGATATTTGGAGCGGAGCGGGCGCCGGTACGGAGATTGAATTCAGCATCGCGGCCTCGATTGCGTATGGCACGTCGCCGGGCCGCACTCTCTTCCACCTGTTCCGAAGAAAGCAGGGTGACATATGATCCGAGTTTTGTCCGTCGATGACCATCCTCTTCTGCGCGGAGGCATCGCCGCCCTGATCGGGAATCAGACAGACATGGAGGTGGTTGCGGAAGCCTGCAATGGGCGGGAGGCGCTCGAACAGTTTCGCAAGCACCGTCCCGACATCACGTTGATGGACTTGCAAATGCCGGGGATGAGCGGCATCGACGCCATTAGCGCAGTTCGGGGCGAATTCCCTGAAGCACGAATCATCATGTTGACCACTCACGCCGGCGATGTTCAGGTTTCCCGCGCTCTCAAGGCAGGCGCACGGGCCTATTTACTGAAGGGATCGCTTCGAAATGAGCTGCTGGAGACGATTCGCGCGGTTCATGCCGGCCAGAAACGCGTGTCATCGGAGGTCGCCGCTGAAATTGCCGAGCACTCTACCGATGACGCGTTAACCCCACGAGAAGTCGATGTACTGCGGTGGGCTGCGAAGGGCAATGCGAACAAAGAAATCGCTGCCCAGCTATCGCTGACCGAAGAAACCGTGAAGAGCCACATGAGGAACATCCTCGCCAAATTGGAAGCGAAGGACCGGACCCACGCGGTCGCGATAGGCGTCAAGCGCGGAATCATCGATCTGTAGTTGGGCACGACAGTCAGGCAAGACATCCCTCGAACGAGGGATGTAAAAGGGACCGTTCGAGGGTATCGAAGACTAGCGCGAGCCCAATACGATTCAGTTGGGAAGCATTTCTGCAACGTCTATTCTCAACCTTCCCTGATAGCTGGCCTGGAGTTGGCCTGCTGCTGCTCCGCGTTTGCCTCGGTGTCGCTCTAATCTACCTGGCGACCGCCGGTCTCTCGGGAACGCCTGCGGAGCCGATCACCCTTGCACAAAACTCGATTGCGGCTGTAGGGGCTATCTTTCTGCTTGCCGGTCTGTGGACGCCGGTAATGGGAGCCCTCGCTGCCCTGGACGAGGTCTGGATTGCGCTGTCGCTCTATTCTCCAGGGCAGCAGGGCACGTGGATTCACATCTTCCTCTCGATTCTTGCCGTTAGTGTGGCAATGCTCGGCCCGGGCGCATGGTCGATCGATGCTCGTCTCTTCGGGAGGAAGCGCTTCGATATCGATCGGACTAGAGCCAGGAGACTATCCCTCTAAAGTAGTAAGAGCGTCCCCGACCATCGAGGGGCATCATCGCGACCGATCTAGGTACGCTTCCGAGCGCGAGAAGCGGCAGAATCAGGGACAGGAAAAAACGATCCGGCACGGATGAGGTTCCGAAAAGCCGGCTAGAAAAGTCGCTTTCCGCCAACTCCCTTCGATTCGGTCCGGGCAAGGAGAATTACCATGGCTACTTTAGAGTTGATTGGCGCCAGCGCGAAATTTCGCGCACTGCTCAACGACATTGACGTGGTCGCGCCCGTGGACTCAGCGGTCCTGATTCAAAGCGAATACGGTGTGCGGGATGGTGTGCCCGACGGAGGCGTCTCGGACATCGACGCTTCGCACCGCTCGAACGGCGT
>Ga0182024_10023681_pt1 | contig 10968 bp, 5 predicted proteins | sample P32metaG_FD_120480 | JGI IMG/M metagenome (GOLD analysis project Ga0182024, IMG submission 120480) | Permafrost microbial communities from Stordalen Mire, Sweden - P3-2 metaG (Illumina Assembly) | ecosystem: Environmental > Terrestrial > Soil > Wetlands > Permafrost | place: Sweden: Stordalen... | reverse complement strand
TTAGTCTTCGGCAGAAATATGGCTGCGGGAGAACTGGAAAACTCTGCCTGCAACCAGTGCATCTACTATCCCAGCAAGTGCGTGATAATACCGGCACGATAGCGACAAAGCGCTCATATTGAGCGGTTTCGGAGATTCGCTCGTAATAAGTCTGACGCGGGCTCGTAACACAAGATGTTTCGAAGATATCCTCCCACCAGATAGCAGGATCGATCCAACCCGAGAAACTGGGTGGCTGAAGGAGAACGGGTCAGCCAATCCCGAAGGTCACCGATAGCAAGGTGAACTTCTCCTCACGGTGTCAGCACGAGACCCGGAGTCGGCGGTGCAGTTTGCAGCGTGAGTTCTTCTCGCCTTACGGAAGAGCGCACAGCCATTTCTCATTCCGTGGATTCAGAACGGAAGAAATCCCAATTCCATGGAACGCCGATTAGGTAGCATCTGGATTGGTGTGAATGGTAGCAAATCACTGGCCCTCGGTGGATAGATGTGGTTGCAACTTGTCAGTGGCAATGCAACTCACCAACCTTAAAGAAACTCAAGCAAGTGCTGTGCTTCTCTACCATGTGACATCCGGGGATAGAGATCGGGAGGCTTTATAGCTTAAAGATTTGCCTGAAATGTTTTGCATGAAATTGCCATTCACAATTGAGGGCGAAAGAATTTCGCGGCCGCTGCCCATATGCGCTCGTGTGTCCCCACTCCCACTTTCCGCTTCGAGAGGTATACGATGCGTATCCCACCTACTAGCGTGTGCGGCCTATGCCTGTTTCTTGTCGCAGTTCCAATACAGTGCCTGGCTCAGCTCCCCAAATGCCCAGCAAATCAGCTTGGCCAAGTCGAGCGGAGCACTGCGAATCAGGTTTTCTACACTGGCCAGCTCGATGGCCTGTTAGGTTCGAGAGACGAATGCGCTCACCTGACTTTCGACCAATGCCGAGGTAAGATCCTCGCGGCCTCGCAGCAACTCGAAGAATACAAGTCTCGCTGCGACGGAATCCTCGTTGGTGCAGGGGATAACTTCGGACAGTTTGGATTCTCGGAATCATCAGATGCGATGGCACAATATGTGCCCCAAACAATGATAGTTCAGCGGCTCACGCCTGATTATTCCTCAAACCCAATCATCGATTTCGTACGCAAGGCCTACAATGCCGTCGTCCCAGGCAAAGAAGACTTCGCCTGGGGCGTCGAATACCTTCGTAGAATGACCGAGAATGAGGATCCTCAAACGCACGCGCCAAGCAACCCGGTACCGCTGATTGCCAACAATCTCGTGATTCAAGCCTACCCCGACCCAGTATGCCATAGTTACCCGACTCCGACGACAGCCTTGCCACTTCTTCCTAATCAGGTCTCCAGCCCCATCACGAGCTCTGCTCAGGGTGCAACGGGTGCGGGCGGCGGGACTGGTGCCTCCGGCGGAGGGGGTAGTGGCAGCAAAGGAAAGGGTAAAGGGGGTGGAGGCAAAGGAGGCGGAACTGCTGCTGGAGGCGCCGCGGGCGCAACGAGCACTGCAACGGGAGGCGGAGTATCCGGGGGCGCCTGCCCCGGGGCGGGCGGCGCGCCCGGATCAGCTGGCGCCACCACTCCGGGCAGTGTTGAAGACACCTTCCTCACCCGTCAACAGAAGGCGCTTCTGAATCTCCCGCGTCCGACGCTGAGGTTTCCCGATGCATCGGCTGTCTATCCCTGGACCTTCTCGATCTCTCTCGCCCTCCCTGTTTCGACGCCCGTCTCCGGTCCTAAATCCGAGACGAGCACCATTTTCAAAACAGAAACGGCACTGCTCTGCCCGGCAACATCGGACCCCTCGCAAATCGACACTGTGAAAACAGACCAGTGCATAACCTGGAGTTGGCGTAAGGCCCCCGCCCGGGGAGCTTCGGGAGGAGAAACATACGGTGCAATGGAAGAATCGGCATCCCCCACGAAGCCTAGTCCGGGTGATCAGCCAGCAATGCCACCCATGGAGACGAATGGGACCCCGGGCACCGCCCCCTCTCAGACTAGGAAGATCGCAGAATCCCCTTTGTCATCTGGCGCTCAGGCAAGTGTGCGCTTTGGTTTGGACAACTTAGGATCCGACTCTCCTATTGATGCCGAGGGAAATTTCAAGACATTGGTCGCGGGCAATGGGATTTTTTTCCCGGGGAACCTGATCAAGGCCTGCCTCGTGATAGATCCTGGTACCACGACGTCCAACACGACGATCACCAACACCAAGACCTATCGCTGCACTGCAACTCCCATCGCCGTGCAGCGGCCCCTGTTCCAGCGAGCGTGGATCATCGCCAATACAAAAAATGCCAACAACAATTTCGTCATTTTAGGCGCGCTTGCTTCCGATACGCTCAACGGCGTTTCCGATGCCAACAAGGACTGGGCGCCAACCAAGCCTTCGGCTACAGATCCACGGCCGGGTCCCACTATGCAGGTGAGCGTCGGCGATCCGGCCGCCGCTCTCTCCCAGGCCCTTACTGCCTTCAATCTTCTCCACCCCGACGACCCCGACCACCCCGACCAACGGTTTACCGCGCTGGTTCTAGGTCAAATGACCGTCGCGGAGGCCAAAAATCTAGCCGACAGCCTTGGCTCCAAACCCTCGAGCGGCAAGAGCCAGATCAAGATGATTCTGTCGGCAGCAGACCCGGTGGAATCTACTCCTCAAGCTACCATCACAGTACCCAATCCAACGCTTTCCGATCCGCAGCGCTTCATTCCGGTCATCAGCCCCGCGCCGGTCTTTAAGAAGTCTGACTGTCTCAGGGAATCGCTCGGGAGTGAAAACTGCGTTGCCACGGCCCAGTTCGCATTCAACAACGACTCGACGGTTCTGACGAACACGCCCGCAAAACACCGCCCCACTGTCAACCCGGCCAGCTTCCCCAATGCCGGCAAAACATTCTGCGACAATGACGCCCTGGGAGAGGCGCAGCGCAACGCCACGCCGAATGCCCAAAATAAACCCAAGGATGACAATCAGCCACGGACAACGTGGGAGTGTGAAGTTCTGAGGAAAATGAAGACTGCATTCTATGGCTCCCGCTCGAATTGGAATCCTGAGATTGTCATCCTGGAATCAAGCGACTTCGATTACTTACGCAGCGGGATTGCTCCAGATTCCATTGTTTCCAAGAGTCAACATCTATCACCGGATGCAGAAAAGGAGGCGCTCAAGGAGAGCGAAGCGCTTTGGAACGCTGGCAACCTGACGCGCGTGGCGCTCCTCGGTTCGACGCTAACAACTATCCTCAATCAGGTTCGATCCAACCAGACGCAGAGCTATCAGTCGATTGCTTCGGTTCAGCAAGCCCGGCAGCTAAGGATTCTCGGCATCCTTCAGAAGGGGCAGACGTACTTCATCAACGGCATGCCTCTGGATGCCACCAAGCTTTACTCCGTTGCCACTTCCGATAACCTCGCTACTACCGCCTCTGACTACGGATCGATTGCATCGGTGGACCAGAATCCTCCTGAGATCTTCTGGAACAGAGACAAAAAAACAATGAGCATCGCAGATATCGTCTACCAGGCGGACAAGCCAAAGACGCCGACAGACAAACTGAAGGAACTGGCCCAGACAGATCTCGAGGCCCCATTCGGTCTTTACGGTGGCAAAGTGACGGAGACAGACCGCAAGCAAGGGGCACCCCAGCTCTCGCCATTCGCGCTTTTGCTCACCCACTCCAACCGAACCATCTTCTCGAAGACGGCCAAGTCTTCCGTGAGCGAGGTCCTCGACGCTTCGCAGTTGGGGCCTCTGTGGCACATTGCCATTCAGCAGTTGTCAGTCGGGTTTACCAACGCCCGCCCCAGCCAGAACGACCAGTTGATTGGCACCAACCTGGGTGGTGTCTCCAACCCGAACGTTGTATCGCCTCACAGTGACACGCTGACCGCGGTAGAGGATGCGCGTGTCGAGAAATACTTTGCTCGCGGGTTTTGTAGGTTCTGCCTCTCTGACGCAGGGGCTGACTTGCAATTTAACTTTTCACGCAGCATTCAGGGGTCAACCACGCCGGTCGCAGCTCAACTCACAACCACCTCCGGATACCTCGTCCCCACCACTTCCGTCTCGTATCCCGCAAACACCTACCTCGCGAGCCCATTCTTGGAGTTCCAGATCCACGCGGTTGATTATTTGAAGCCCATCCTTCGCCCCGCGTTTGCGACAGCGAATGTCGCTTCGTTGAAACAGTTCATTGCAAGCGGCGACGCCAAGTTGAGTATCACACCGAATCTCGACTTCGAGCTTGCCCCAGAACAAACCGTTGCAGTTGGCGAGGGCGCCGGATTGCGGTTTGAGGCGAACGACTTCACCTACGCCGAATTCGGCCTCACTTGGCAGCGCACATACAACGTCCTCTCCGCGGTTTCCGCCGGTGGAAGTTCCTGTCTGCTCAACAGCGCCACTTCATTGAGCACCTGTGCCGGAACGCTGCCTGCGGTCGCCGGGGTCAACCTGACGCCTTCCTACTCCGCCTATAAGCAAGAAGGCGGCTACATGCTTGCTTCCTGGACACAGGAGCTTCCCAGGAATCCCTTCAAGAAAGGGTACCCCGTGAGTCCAACCAAGAAGGTGCTTTTCGTTTATCAGGCAACGGCTTTCGGAAATTTCTTCGCCTATGGTCGCGCCTCTACCTCAAGCGCTCTCACCCGGTATGCATTCGCTTTGGAAAACGCTCTTCAGATCCAGTTGCCGGCCAACTTCAGCTTCGGTCCCAGCTACAATCTCTTCTACTTTCAGGCGAACGAGCACAACGTGGGTTCCAGCCTTCATCGTTCCAGCATTAACGCGCAGTTCAGCTACTTCTTCGACTGGCATAACGGCTTACCGGTCGGCAAATCGATCCTTGGCAAGGAGCAATAACTGAGTTCCTTACGAAACGTGAAATGGCCCTTCGTCCTGGTTCATAAGGATGCCAAGTCGTTGCCTCGCTTCATCACGGAGCGACGAACAAGCTCAATCGTCCAAGCCTAGATTGGTTCCGTTGAACTCGTGTGAGTCTCGACCGGTACTGGAAAACATTGTGACAACGTGGTAGTTATTCCTGGATCGACGCTCAGTTTGCAAATCATCCGCCGATCCATCCGTCGGCCAAGTTCAAGATTTTAAGAAGATCGGCAATGGAGGTAGACGGATCCCGAGGCGGCCTGCAATCGAGTGCGAGGCGCGTCGGGCGCGCGAGTTTGTCAGGCCGGGGCATCGCCCGCATCCAGACAAGACATTCTCCTCTGGCGGCTCGATCGTTCATCGCTTCCGGCTTTTCCACTCCTCATACGAGATGCGTGGAATCGTCATGAACGCATCGCGCGTGCGCACATAGTTTCCCAGCCCGTTCATACGGCCAATAGCATGCAACTCGTCGGCCTTGATATAAGGCCCCGTCATGTCAACATACCGGTCCTCAACGTAAATGGCGACAACCCGTCCCAGGATGATCCGGGAACGGCCGATCTCCATCGTCGTATACTCGCGGCACTCGAGCGCGGCGTGCGCCTCGGCCAGTCGCGGCGGCTTCACGACCTTGGACGGTGCGGTTGTGAACCCGGCAAGGTCCACCTCGCTCATCTCGGGCGGGAAATCGGTTGCGCAAATGTTCATTTTCTCGGCGATGTCCTCGGTGACCACGTTGACCACAAACTCGCCGGTGCGCCGGATGTTGCGGGCCGTGTCCTTGGGAACAAACGGCTGACCCGGCCGGTTGGTTACGCCCACGCCGATGATGGGAAGGTCGGTGCACAGGTAGTTGTAGGCGCTGAAGGGCGCCGCATTGAGTTTGCCGTTCTCATCCATGCTGGTAATCAGCGCAATAGGCCGCGGCGCCACCAGGCCCACCAGCAGCTTGTAGGCGTGGCCGGCAGGACTCCGTTCGAGATCAAAATTCATCGGCTGGAACTCTCCTTACGGTCTGATGGTATCCGAGCAGGCGCGGTCGCAGCCGTGTTGTTGAAGATGCGGCTATTGAAGCAGGCAAGCCACTGTTCCTCTAAGCGATGGCCGGGCGTCTTTTACCGAACCCGGTTGTCTGTTCAAATGCGTGCGCAAGTTGCAGGACATTGAAATCCTGCTTGTCGCGGCCGACGATCTGCACCCCCACGGGAAGACCTTCCGGCGTAAAGCCGGCCGGCACAGAGGCAGCCGGATTTCCCGTGGCCGAGATGTACCAGCAGGACCTCATCCAGTCGATGTAGTTGTGGAAGTGCACGCCGGCAATCTCCGTCGGATACGGCGTGGTGACATCGAACGGAGGCAATTGCGTGGTGGGCAAGATGAAGTATTCGTGGTTCTCCAGGAAGGCCTGGAAGCGGCGCCAGACGAGCGTATGGGCAACCTCGGCGCGGGCGATGTCCTGGCCGGTGAGTTTCATGCCTCTCTGGATTTCGTCAGCGAGAGTGTCCTTGAAGGCGCCGGGGTGTTGCTCGAACATCTTGCCGTAGTTGGCGGCGGCTTGCTCCAAATGCGGCTCCAGAACGGATACGTCCTCTAAAACGTCGGCGCTGCCGGGCGGGATTCTCTGTTAACGCATCATCGCCAAGTCACTCAGCGACCACAATGCTTGAGCCGCCTGGCCGAGAAGTCGGCAACTTGGACACTGGCCGGTTATACAGCAACTTGTCGACCGTCGGCGGATCTGCCCGGCTTTAACCGCAGCCCTCGAAAAGTTCTGACTAGGGAATTCGCGACACCGAAATCGGCGGCCGGCGTGCGGAAAACACCGGATCTTGTGATTAATTGATCGGTCCGATACGGAATAAAGCGATTTATTTCTCTTGCCCCCGGCTGCCGCCAGTCTGTATATTCGGGAGTCGCCCGGCGTTGCCGGCACTCAGAATCCGTGAAAAATGGCAACGCCAACCGGTCACCCGCATTGTCCGGTGCTGAATCCGGAGAAACGAACCATGAGCTCGTCCAGAGACCCAGCAGTTCGGAAAGAGTTCCGAGCTTTCCGCCGGTCGGTGGTGACTCGCCGCAACCTAATACCCCATCCTCGCGTTTCCGTTTGGCGCGGACATTCATCCTCGCCCAGCGCATGAGCCGAATCTTTTGAGAGAGTGTCGAGATGAGAAAAACGAAGCTGTTGTTTGCGTTTGCAATCGTCCTTGCGATTTCGTTTGCCAACCGGGCCGCCTGCCAGGTGCAGACGATTGTTCCAGACGTGGTGCCCAGCGCGAAACCGGTAACGGTGGAGCGCATCAAGGTCCACGGCACATCACTCGAAGGAAACCTGGAGGGGGACACAATCGACCGCGGTGTGATCGTCTTCCTACCGCCCTCCTATGCAAAGGACAAACACCGCCGCTACCCCGTGGTCTATGCCTTGCACGGCTATTCCATTGGCGCCGAACAATGGACCCACGAAATCCACGTGCCGCAAACCATCGAAGGCGCGTTCGCCCAGGGCTCGAGAGAGATGATCGTGGTGCTTCCCGACTCGAAGACGATCTACAACGGCTCCATGTATTCGAGTTCACAAACCACGGGCGATTTTGAGAACTTCATTGCCCGCGACGTTGTGGCCTACGTAGATTCGCACTACCGCACCCTTCCCGACCGGTTGAGCCGCGGCCTGGTGGGACATTCCATGGGTGGCTATGGCGCGTCGCGCATTGGCATGAAGCACTCTGATGTCTTCGGTGCGCTCTACATCATGAGCCCCTGTTGCATGTCGCCGATGGGTGGCGGCGGAGGCGCGCTTAGCGACCAAATGAAGGAAAGAGCGATTGCCGGTGAGAAAAAGGCCGCCGAAGCAAAGTCGCCGGCCGACCTGGCAGCCCAGTCGCCGGGATTTGCCGCCGCGGGGTATGCGACGGCCGCGGCCTGGGCCCCCAATCCCAAGAACCCGCCCCTCTATTTCGATTTGCCTACCAAGGATGGCGTTCCAAAGCCGGAGATCCAGGCCAAATACAGCGCAAATTCGCCGCTGGCCTTCGTCGATCAGTACATCGGCAATCTCAAGCAGTATCGCGCCATCTTCATGGACGTGGGCGATCAGGACGGCTTGCGCTTTGATGCCATTAAGCTGCACCAGATTCTCGACAATTACAGTATCGCCAACACCTTCGAAATCTACCAGGGTACGCATACCAGCGCTGTCGCGGATCGGTTCCAGAACCATGTGGTGCCGTTTTTCAGCAAGAATTTGTGCTTCACCGCGGATTGTAGGTAGTCCCCCCCGACGGCGTCTCATTCGGCGGCGCGGGCAATCACGCGGTTGCAATATCACTTTTCGAACACAGGGAGAAGCTTCCAATGAAAGTGCAAACGAAATGGATAACCGCGACAATGTTGCTGCTGGCATGCGGCGCAGCTTTGGGTCAGGAATCTGAAAGCTCCCAGTCCGGCGACATCGTGGCGACGATCGATACGCGGCAGACCAGCGACCCGGTCTCCAATTATGTTTTCGGCATGTTCATCGAACATATTGGCAAGACGATGTACGGTCCGCTCTGGGCGGAGATGCTCGACGACCGCAAGTTCTATTTCCCCATCACGTCCGTGGATCCGGAGCCGGAGGGCCGGCGGCAAGGTGGCGGCCCGGGCCGCATGCCGCTCCAGAAATGGCGCCCCGTAGGCGGAGATCAGGTCGTGGTGATGGATAAGGAACACCCCTTCGTTGGCGAACAAAGCCCCCGCATCGCGCTCGATCCCTCCACGCCACGCGGCATCCGCCAGTCCGGCCTCGCACTCGTCAAGGGCAAAAAGTACATCGGGCGCATCTGGTTGCGCGCCACGCCAGCAACCAAGGTTACGGTTGCGCTTACGTGGGGCAAAGGTGAGCAGGACCGCGAGACCCACGCCTTCACCATCGCTGCAATCAACCCCGGCTATACTAAATTTCCCTTCAGCTTCACCGCTCCAGCCGACGCCGACGATGCGGCCCTCGAAATCGCCGGCACGGGCAAAGGCGACTTTCATATCGGCGCTGTTTCCCTGATGCCGGCCGACAATATCAGTGGATTCCGGCCCGACACCGTTGCGCAGATCAAGCAGATCAAGTCAGGCTTCTGGCGCTTCGGCGGGAACTACACCTCCAACTACACCTGGTACGACGCCATCGGCGACCCGGACAAGCGCCCACCGGATTGGGACTATGCCTGGAACCAGATGCAGACGAACGATCTTGGCCCGGACGAATTCGCGGAGTTCTGCAGGCTTATTAACGTCGAGCCGTACATAAGTGTCAATGCGGGATTGGGAGATGCTCATTCAGCGGCGCAGGAAGTGGAGTACATGAACGGCGCGGCGACCACGGCGATGGGAGCGCTCCGCGCCAAAAACGGGCACCCCACGCCCTGGCACATCAAGTTCTGGAACATCGGAAACGAGCCGTGGGGCTCCTGGCAGATCGGCCGTACCGATCTGAAGCACTTCATTCAGAAACACAACGATTTCGCCAAGGCAATGCGCCAGGTAGACCCGGCGATCGTTCTTATCGCATCCGGCGAAATGCTGGAGGATGGGCAGGTGCCGGGCGAATTACGCTCCAAGTATTTGGGCAACCTCGATGGAGCTTACGGCAGCGACTTTGATTGGACCGGAGGCTTCCTTAAAGGCAGTTGGGGCAACTTCGATGGCATGGCCGAGCACTGGTATGCATCGCCTGGCCGCCGTTACAACGTGGAGAAGGCAAAGAACCTGCAGCCCGACAAGCCCAACGACGACGCCTACGAAAAGATCGACCAGACCACCCTCGAATACGCCCGCTACACCGCCAACATCGTGCGTTCGAAGGCGGAAGAGTGGCAGGGATACCAGCAACGATTCCCGGCCATACTCCAGAAGAAGACCTTCCTGTCGATCGACGAGTACGCTTACTTCGGCGGTAGCTTCGGACGCGCTCCAAGCCTGAAGCAGGCTCTGGCCTATGCAATGCTTTTTAACGAGATGCTCCGGCACACGGACTCTATGACCATGGCCGCGCACACCATGGGCACCTCCACCATCGACTTCAACAAGACCTCCTCGACGCTGAACACACTCGGTCAGGTATTCAAGCTCTATAGCAACCATTTTCCGGGAACGATCCCCGCGGCCATCTCCGGCAACTCGCCGCAGCCGGCGCCGCAGTATCCGCCGGCCCCGGATCAGCCGAAAACCAGTTCCGGCAGTCCCACCTATCCGCTGGACGTATTTGCCGCGCTCACTTCGGATCGCAGGTCCCTCATCGTCGCCGTGGTGAACGCAACTGACTCCGAACAGAAGCTCAACCTCAATGTGTCCGGCAATCAACTTTCCGGACTGTCCACGCACTGGCTTTTGACCGGCAAGAGCCTGGATTCGGTGGACCGTCTCGGGCAGTTCCCCGACGTTGAAATAAGGGAGATCGCTACCGGCGATGCCCCCAATTCCATCGTCGTCGCGCCGATCAGCATCAACTTGTATCGATTCTCGGTGTCGCAAACGCATCCGTGACGGACGTCAGCACGTTCCGTCTCGGATGCATGAAGTCCCGTAGAGGGTATGGCTGGCGCTAGCCTCGCGGCGGAATGGAGCATGTTGGCTTGAACGCACAAGGCAAGCTGGATGAGTGCGACGGCCTGGATGGGTTAATGGAGAGCGCTGCTTAAGGTGCGACATTCGCCGACTTAGCCGCGCGCTCACTCCGCCCGCAGGGTCACCACCAGATTGACCGAAGCTGCTTTCCGTGCCGGAATCACTGCTGCCATCACGCCACCGGCAATAAGCACCACCGGCGCCAACCCTACCGTCCACGAATCCATCGCCCGAACATCTGCTTGGGACTTCGACAGCGTCGTAGCGTGCCAACTTCACTTGTATGAGCAGCCGGTAATACATCCAGAACCAAAGCAGTATCATCCTCGCATGAGCTTTTTGCTTTCTGCTGCCACTGCGACAAGTACTTCAGTTGAATCTCGAATCGCCTTCGTGACTGAAGGCGGCGGAAGCTGGCCAGCTTGGGACAGATTCATCACTCTCGATGGCAAGAAGGCGTATCACAT
>Ga0182024_10023679_pt1 | contig 10968 bp, 9 predicted proteins | sample P32metaG_FD_120480 | JGI IMG/M metagenome (GOLD analysis project Ga0182024, IMG submission 120480) | Permafrost microbial communities from Stordalen Mire, Sweden - P3-2 metaG (Illumina Assembly) | ecosystem: Environmental > Terrestrial > Soil > Wetlands > Permafrost | place: Sweden: Stordalen... | reverse complement strand
GGCGTCACATGGAAGTTAGCCGTATTATTGCGGAGATTGATGCACAGATTAAGAAGCTACGGCAGGCACGCGAAGTACTTTCCGGCACGGTAACCGCGAGCAAGGGTCCGGGGCGGCCCAAGGGGAGCAAGAATGCGACTTCCGGAGTGCGTCGCAAGCACAAGCTCAGCCCTGAAGGCCGCAAGCGTATCGCAGAGGCGATGAAGCGCCGCTGGGCCGAGCGCAGGAAGCAGGCGGCCAAATCTTCCGCCGCTTCCAAGTAGGCCTTACCTGCATCGCACTTACCCTGCGATGCAGGTAAGGCATCCTGAGCGGCAACGTAAATCCATGGGCAATTCGGCGGGAGGGCAGATCTCTTCGGGAGACTCGCCCTCTAGCGCGTAACTACCACTTCGCGCAGGTTGTCTTTGCCGAGGAAGAAGTGGAAGCTCTTGAATGCGGCGAATAGCTTCTCAATCTGGCGATTGGTATAGGTATTCAGGATCGGATAGTCTCCAGCGCGCTGCACGTTCACCTGACTTGTCTCGGTAAGGTGATAGCGGCAGAAGCCGGTCTTTGCCCCTGGCGGCGTAGAAGGCCCAGTGGCGGAGTGAAACATGGCAAGCAGCCTTCCCTCCGGCGCCATCACCTGGTGGATCCGGTCGAGGACCGGAGCCAGCAGTTCTTCCGGTAGATAATCCGCGGTGTCCCAGAACAATACGATGTCGAAGCCGCGGCCGGAAAAGTTCAGATGCGCCGCGAGGAAGCGATCCACGTCGAAGCGGGCGGGGCTGCCATCGTCCTGGGGGATGATCCACTCGCGCTTGGCGGCGTCTTCCACCAGATTGGCGAGATAGATGCTGTGTCCCAGCGAGGTGATGAAGTTGATGTTGCTCGATGAGGTGGGGCCTATGTCCAGAACGCGCAGCGACTCCTCGTTGCGCATTCGTTCCAGCACCTGGCCCCACCCGCTGGAGTGGCGCGGAACGCGCTCGTTGGACGCCGCGCCGCTGCCGGCCTTGTCCTTGCCGCCAAAAAAGCTGGGCAATTCGGGTCTCCTTGGGGCTCAGGCCGGAGTAGAGGCGCTGGCTGCCGGCGAAAAGAGGTCGGCTTCGGCCAGCCGCGTGGCGGCAGGCGCTGCGGCCACCTCTGTCAATTCAACCTTGCCCTTGATGGTGGCATTCTCCTCAATCGACAGCCGCTCGGCGACGATATCTCCGCGGACCACCGCGGAGTCGCGCAGTTCGATGCGGCCGGCAGCATGGACTTTGCCGTCGACGCGACCGTAGATCACCACATCCCGCGCATCCAGGTCGGCCTGAACGCGCGCATTCGGCCCAATGGTCAGGCGGCTTTCAGACAGGGTGATGGTCCCTTCGATTGTGCCGTCCATAAAGAGGTCTTCCCTGCCAGACAACTCTCCGCGAATGGTGACGGACTTCCCGATGACGGTCGAACCTTCCGATGGTTTCATGCGCTGGCCGCTCCCCTTCTGCGATGATGGTGCTTGAGCGAACTATACCCAGCCCCGCGCCCAGAGGCAAACCAGGTGGGGACTCGATCGAAGAGCCGACCGGAAGCTGCGGGCAAAACCTTGTTCCGCTTCCCCGCGTCCAAACAAACACGGCACGAGGACTTCACGCGATTTGATGGGAACTGTCCAACTAACAGAAGAACAGCGAAGCATGGAAATAGATCGCGGTGAGGCATTGCGGGAGGTTGCGCCCACCAGGCGCACACTGAGCAACTCGCGGCTGTGGACTTTCGCCCTCGTCCTAGCGATCGCGGTGGCAAACGCGGGGAGCGGCGTCGCGCCGGCCGAGAATGCTCCCGCTGCATCTCCACTGGCGATCCCCGCGCGCGACTGGGCAGTCGATTGCGCAAAGAATGAAGAGTCTGTGCTCCAGCACCCGGGCTCCTACCTGCGCTACCGCCTGCACCAGGTGGACGAGAAGGGCGACCGGATGCGTGACCAGATCGAAACGCCGGATGGCAGCGTGGCGCGGCTGATCCAGCATGATGGCCGGCCGCTCTCCACCGAGGAGGACTCGGCCGAGAGCGCGCGCCTGAACGAGCTGATGGCCGCGCCGGAGGCATTCGCCCACCATACCCGCCATGAGCAGAGTGACAACAAAATGGAGGTGGACCTGCTGCGGCTGATGCCGGACGCGATGCTGTGGAGTTACGCAGCCGGGCAGCCCCAACTCGCCAACCAATCTGCCGGCGTCCCGGCGCTGGTCGTGCTCGACTTCAAGCCCAACCCGAAGTGGTCGGCTCCAACTCTTGAGTCGGAGATGCTGACCGGGATTGAAGGCCGCGTCTGGATCGACCCGCAAACGCGGCACATGGTGCACCTACAGGCGGATGTGTTTCGCGCGGTGAACATCGGCTGGGGTTTTGTCGCGCACCTGTATCCGGGCGGCACCGTCACGGCGCATCAGGTAAATGCCGGCGGGCAGCGCTGGATCCTGAACCACATCGACGAGAAGGTCACGCTGCGCGCGCTGCTGGTGAAGAACGTAAAGCAGCGGATGACGCTGGACGCAGCGGATTTTCAACCGGTGCCGGCAATGAGTTACCAAAAGGCGATCAAGATGCTGCTGGAGACGCCGATGGCCACGCACTAAGCCCTTCGGAGATGGATTGACTTGCGCGGGAGGCTGGGCTAAGGTTCACTCTCTGCCCTCGGTTGCGCCGCCTTTGCTGTCGCGCTGGTATGGACCTGCGATTCGCAGCGGCAGTGGATTTGTCGCATGGCAGAGATGGGGTAACTAAAGCAGATGGCGCGAGTGGTTCGCTGCTCCCTGATTCAGACGAGAAACGAAGTGGCTCCCGGCGCGGATGCCACAGGCCCGTCGCTGGCGGAGATCAAGCAGGCGATGATCGCGAAGCACATCGCGATGATCCGGAGCGCCGCCGCCAATGGCGCGAAGATCGTCTGCCTGCAGGAGATGTCGAACGGACCATATTTCTGCGCGGAGCAGACCGAGCGCTGGCGCGGATTCGGCGAGGCTATTCCCGACGGCCCCACGACACAGCAAATGATGGCGATCGCGAAGGAGGCGGGCATTGCGATCATTCTTCCCATCGCGGAGGCGGCCGCGGACGGAGCTCTGTACAACAGCGCTGCGGTGATCGGCAGGGACGGCGCGCTGGTGGGCATATATCGCAAGATGCATATCCCGCACGGGCCGCCAGGCTTCTGGGAGAAGTATTACTTCCAGCCGGGCGACCTAGGCTTTCCGGTTTTTGACCTGGGTTTCTGCAGGATCGGCGTCTATCTCTGCTACGATCGACACTTCCCCGAGGGCGCGCGCGTGATGGGCCTGCGCGGCGCGGAGATCCTGTTCAACCCCTCTGCGGTGATCGCCGGGCCGGGCGAGGCGATATGGAAGATCGAGCATCCGGCGCTGGCGATTGCGAATGGCTATTTTGTAGGCGCGGTGAACCGCGTGGGGACAGAGGCGCCGTGGAAGATCGGGCAGTTCTTCGGAGGAAGCTACTTTTGTGATCCGCGCGGCACGATCTTCGCGGAGGGTTCGCGGGACAAGGACGAGATTGTGACCGCGGACCTGGATCTGGATCTGATTGCCGACGTGCGGCGAGGCTGGCAGTTCAACCGCGACCGCCGGCCGGACGCCTACGGAGAACTGGCTAAGGCGTAAGCCACGGGAGGACGGAACGAAGGTGAACGAAACGGCTGTTGGACATCCAGAGGTAGCGGCGCGCTTTCCGGACCTGCATCCGGCGTTCGACCCGCGGGCCGCGGTGGTGGAGGCGAACCGCTGCCTGAACTGCTTCGACGCGCCTTGCATGGGGGCCTGCCCGACGCACATCGACGTGCCGCGGTTCATCAAGAAGATCGCGTCGGGTAACGTCACGGGTTCGGCGCACGCGATCCTCGAGGCGAATGTGCTGGGCGCCAGCTGCTCGCGCGTCTGCCCGGTGGAGGTGCTGTGCGAGGGCTCCTGTGTGATGCACGGGCGCAATGAGAAGGCTATCGAGATCGGCCGGTTGCAACGCTTCGCCATGGAGAGCTATTACGATGCGGGCGGCAAGCTGCCTCTGCGGTCGCGCGGAGAACGGACGGAACGCGTCGCATGCATTGGAGCCGGGCCGGCGAGCCTGGCCTGCGCGGCGGAGTTGCGGCAACAGGGATATCAGGTGACGGTCCTCGACCGGCGGCCGCTGCCGGGCGGGCTGAACACCTATGGAGTCGCCGAGTACAAGCTGCGCGCTGTGGACAGTCTGCGCGAGGTGGAGATGATTCGCGACCTGGGCGTAAGGTTCGAGGTGCGCGACGTCAATGCGGCCGCCCTGGCGAGTCTTGAGCGCGCGTTCGATGCTGTATTTCTCGGCGTGGGGCTGGGCGCGATGCAGAGGCTGGAGGTGGAGGGGGCGGCGCACTCCGCTGTGGTTGACGCGCTGGAGTTTATTGCAGGCTATAAGACCGGAGAGCGACTGAGCGTAGCGTCGCGTGTGGTGGTGATCGGCGCGGGCAACACAGCAATTGATGCGGCAGTGGCCGCGAAGCGACTGGGCGCGGACGAGGTCACAATCCTTTATCGGCGGCAGCGGGAAAATATTTCGGCGTTCGACTTCGAATATGAGCACGCGCTGAACGAGGGCGTGCGCTTCGAATGGGGGACGCTGCCCACACGGCTGGAAGCATCCGGTGATGGCATCGCGCTGGCCTGTGTGGAAGTGGCCATGGGCGTGGATGGCAAGCTGCAGCCTGTCGAAGGTTCGGAGTTTACGATGGAGTGCGATGTGATTATTCCCGCCATTGGCCAGTCGCCGCTGCTGGAGCTGCTGTCGCAGGCGCGCGGGGTAACGATCGAGCGCGGACGTGTTGCGATCGAGCGCTCTACGGGGCAGACGAGCAATCCGAAGTACTTTGCCGGAGGCGACTGCGTGAATGGCGGGCGCGAGGTGGTGGACGCTGTGGCGGATGGCAAGCGCGCGGCGCTGGGAATTGCCGGTTGGCTGGGCACGCGCGCGGAGGTGAACCATGGCTGATCTGACAACCAACTTCGCCGGCATCCGCTGCCCGAACCCGTTCTGGCTGGCCAGCGCGCCGCCCACCAACTGTAGCGAGCAGATCATGCGCGCCTTCGACGCGGGCTGGGGTGGCGCGGTATGGAAGACGATTGGCGAGCCGATCACTAATGTCAGTTCGCGCTACTCGTCGGTGGACTGGGCCGGGCAGCGCATGATGGGGCTGAACAACATCGAGTTGATCAGCGACCGGCCGATTGAGGTCAATCTGCGCGAGATCGCTGAGGTCAAGAAATGCTATCCGAAGCACGCGGTGATCGCTTCGCTGATGGTCGAGTCGAAGCGCGAGACCTGGCACGACATCGTCAAACGCGCGGAGGACGCGGGCGCGGACGGCCTGGAGCTGAACTTCGGCTGCCCGCATGGCATGAGCGAGCGTGGCATGGGCTCCGCAGTGGGCCAGGTGCCCGAGTACGCGCAGATGATCACCGAATGGGTGAAGGAGGCCGCGCGTACGCCGGTGCTGGTGAAGCTGACGCCAAATATTACCGACATCCGCGTGGTGGCGCGCGCGGCCAAACGCGCGGGCGCGGACGGTCTTTCGGCGATCAACACCATCAACTCGATTACCGGCATCGATCTGGATACGTTTGAGCCGCGGCCCAATGTGGATGGGAAGAGCTCGCACGGTGGCTACTGTGGGCCGGCGGTGAAGCCGATCGCGTTGAACATGATTCAGCAGGTGAACTCGGACTATATAGACGGCCCGCCGATTCCCATGTCAGGCATCGGCGGCGTGGGCAGCTGGCCCGACGCGGTTGAGTTTATGCTGCTGGGCTGCGGGACGGTGCAGGTGTGCACCGCGGCGATGCACTACGGCTATCGGATCGTCGAGGACATGACGGATGGGCTTTCGAACTGGATGGATGCGAAGGGATTCGCGACCATCGAGGACTTCCGCGGCAAGAGCCTGCCGCGAGTGACGGAGTGGAAGCACCTCAACCTGAATTACAAGATCGTTGCGTCGATTGACGAGGCGCTTTGCATCGGTTGCCAGCTCTGCCACATCGCCTGCTGGGACGGCGCGCACCAGTGCATCCATATGGACCGTGTCTCTGGCGCTGTGGACGGGCATGTAGAGGTGCACGCCAAGCCGCGCCTGAATGGTGCCGACGCCATCGCTGTAACGCCGATCGCCAAGCTCGACCCACCGAAGCCGCACGCCGGGCCGTATGCCACTTCGCTTGATCGCATCCCGCGCGTGGATGAGACCGAGTGCGTCGGCTGCAATCTCTGCTCGCTGGTTTGCCCGGTGGACCAGTGCATCACGATGGTGGAGCGGCCGACGGGCCTTGCGCCACAGACCTGGGCCGAGCGGACTGCGAGCACCACGGAGTGCGCGCCGCCGCAGATCGCCGGATAATAGTGCGCAGAGATCGGATGCGGTCGAGATGTGATCGGTGGCATTCGAGCAGGAGTATGCGAAGGGGTTAGCGCAATGGGTACATTGATTCAGGGCGGCAAAGTCGTCAGCGCGAAAGAGACGAAGCTCGCCGACGTATTGATCGAGGGCGAGAAGATCGCGCGCGTCGCGACGGGGATCGACGCGACGGGGCACACGGTGGTGGACGCGAAGGGCATGCTGGTGCTGCCCGGCGGCATCGACGTGCATACGCACCTCGACATGCCCTTCGGCGGCACGGTCAGCGCCGACGACTACGAATGGGGCACGAGGGCGGCGGCCATCGGCGGGACAACGACGGTGATTGATTTTGCGCTGCAGTCGATGGGCAAGCCGATGATGGAAGCCTTCAAAACCTGGCGAGCCAAGTCCGAGGGCAACGCCTGCATCGACTACGCGCTGCACATGGCCGTCACCGACCTTGGCCCCAACGACTCCTGGCTCAACGATGTCGACGCCATGGTCGCCGAAGGCATCACCAGCTTCAAGATCTTTATGGCGTATCCCAATGTTTTGATGGTGAACGACGCAACCATCTTCAAGCTGATGCAGCGCACGCAGAAGCTGGGCGCGCTGGTCTGCGTACACGCGGAGAACGGGACTGTGATTGATGTAATCGTCCAGCAGGCGCTGGCCGCGGGACACACAGGCCCGCTCTACCACGCGCTCACGCGCCCGGTGACTGCTGAAGCTGAAGCCGTGCATCGCGTGGTCGCGCTGAGCGAGCTCGCCGGCGGAGCCAACACATACATCGTCCACGTCTCCTGCGAGGAGGCCATGCGGGAGGTGGAGGCCGCCCGCAAGCGCGGCGTGCCGGTGATGGGCGAGACCTGCACGCAGTACCTCGTGCTGTCGATCGAGGAGAGCATGGGCAAGCGGGGCTTCGAGGACGCAAAGTATGTGTTCACGCCGCCGCTGCGTGAGAAGAAGAATCAGACGCCGCTGTGGGCGGCGGTGAAGGACAACCGGCTGCAGGTCGTCTCCACCGATCATTGCCCCTTCCGCTTCGCCGACCAGAAGAGGCTTGGGCTTGAGGCGTTCACCAAAATCCCCAACGGCGGCCCGGGCATCGAGAACCGCATGCAGCTGACGTATCACCACGGAGTCAACGCCGGGCGTATCTCGCTGGAGCGCTTTGTTGAGGTGACCGCGGAGGCGCCGGCCAAGATCTTCGGAATGTTCCCCAAGAAGGGGATTGTGGCCGCCGGTTCCGACGCGGATATTCTGGTTTGGGACCCGGAGGCGAAGTATACGATTAGCGCAGCGACCCAGAGCATGCACACGGACTACTCCATCTTCGAAGGCTTCCAGGTGAAGGGCAATGCGCGCCAGGTCTTCTCGCGCGGCGAGCTGGTGGTGGAGGGTGGAAAGTTTCTGGGACGCGCGGGCCGCGGCCAGTATCTTCACCGCGGCCTGGGCGAGGTTGTGGCGGGATGAGTCTTTACGTCGAAGGACCGACAAGCCTGACCGATGCGTACGGACTCCAGGCCGACCCGCAACTCTATAACGCCGACCTGGCACCCACCACTCCCGAATATCGCACCTGGACGACTTACAACTACGTCGCGCTGTGGTTCTCCATGTCGATGGAGGTCACCACCTACATGCTGGCGTCGAGCCTGATCGCCGGCGGCATGGACTGGAAGCAGGCAATTGCGACCATACTGCTGGGCAACCTCATCGTGCTCGTCCCCATGGTGCTGAATGCGCACGCCGGCGCGAAGTATGGAATTCCCTTCCCCGTTTTTGTGCGCGCGTCGTTCGGGGTGAAGGGCGCAAACATTCCCGCCATGCTGCGCGCGCTGGTGGCCTGCGGATGGTTCGGCATCCAGTCCTGGATCGGCGGCACGGCCATCGCGCAGATGGTGAATGTACTGGCTCCGCGCACCACGCAGATGCCGGCTGTCACATCGATATGCTTCCTTGGCTTCTGGGCGCTCAATATGTTCGTCGTCTGGCGCGGGGTCGAGTCCATCCGCTTCCTGCAGAGTTACTCCGCGCCGTTCATGATCCTCATGTCGCTGCTGCTGCTCGGCTTTGTGCTGCGCAGGGCCGGCGGCTTCGGACCTCTGCTCTCCGCGCCCAGCCAATTCCATACCACTGAGAGCTTCCTGCGCTTCTTCTTTCCCGCTCTCACCGGAATGGTTGGCTACTGGGCTACACTCTCGCTCAACATCCCCGACTTCACGCGCTATGCCAAGTCGCAGGAATCGCAAATCGTGGGCCAGGCCTTCGGACTTCCCGTCGCCATGACGCTCTTCTCGATGCTGGGCATCGTCTGCACCTCCGCCTCCACCGTCATCTTCGGCGAGGCGATCTGGTCTCCCGTCACACTGCTCGGCCGCTTCCATCAGCCGCTGCTGGCTTTCCTCGGACTGATCGCGCTGCTGGTCGCCACGCTTAACGTGAATATCGGCGCCAACGTGGTCGGCCCCTCCAACGACTTCGCCAACCTGCTGCCACGCTTCATCAGCTTCCGCACCGGCGGCCTGATCACCGGCGCCATCGGCCTGCTCATCATGCCCTGGCGGCTGATGTCCAGCTCGCACAACTACATTCAGTGGCTGGTCGACTACTCCGCCGTGCTCGGACCGGTGGCCGGCATCATGATCGCCGACTACATCTTCCTGCGCAAGACGCGGCTCGATACCGAGAGCCTCTATCGCCGCGAAGGGCCTTACGAATATCGCAACGGCGTGAACCCGCGCGCGATCATCGCGTTGCTGGCCGGGGTCACCGCCGCGCTGATCGGCCGCTGGGTGCCCGACTTCGCAATACTGTTCAAGCTGGCGTGGTTTGTCGGGTTCGGCGTGGCCGCGATGGTCTATCTCGCCATCATGCCGCACTCGCCCCGCGCTGGTGGCGCTACGCCGCTCGCCCAGCGCATCACCGTCAAAGGACTGGACAAGCACCTCGAAGCCGCGCCCGGAGCCAGCGCCCGAGCTTAGCGCCGGTCTCATATATTGGCATTCACGAGACGCCAGCAGCGTGGAACCCGCTTCGATGGCGGGTTCCCTCCGAGCCCTGCACACCTCCCGGTTGTTTATGAGACTGGTTCTAGCGCCTCGAGCTGCCTAAGCAGGTTTCCCTATCGGAGAAACACGCCAAGCTCTGCGGCGGCATTGCGGAGGTGCGGCAGAAAGCGGCTCTGCATCTCATACACCGGCATGCGGGGCGAGCTTCCGCTCAGATTCAGCGTCGCCACTACGCGCCCGGTGGGTGAGTAGACCGGAACGGCCAGCGATCGCAAGCCGATCTCATACTCCTGGTCGACCAGCGCATAGCCCTGCCGGCGCACATTGCGCAGCGCCAGCCGCAGCTTCTCCACGCTGCTTACGGTGCGCGCAGTATGCGCCACCAGCTTGACCTTGGAGAGATACTGCTCCAGCGGCTCGGCCGGCAGATAGGCCAGCAGGACGCGCCCCATGCTGGTGCAGTAGGCGGGCAGCCGGCTGCCGATGTGCAGGTCGTCCGACATGACGCGCGAGACCGACGACCGCGCGATGTAGACGATGTCCTCACCATCCAGAGTCGCCACGGAGAAACTCTCGCGCAGCGCCGCGGACATGCGCTCCAGAATGGGTTGCGCAGCGGTCGAAAGCGGATTGGACGCGGAGTACGTGTTCGAGAGCGATAGCATCTTGGGCCGCAATGCGTAGCGCGATCCGTCCTCTACGCCGGCGAAGCCCAGCTTGCTCAGCGTGTACAGGCAGCGTCGCACTGCTGCGCGCGACAGCCCAGTCTTCGCCGCCAGCTGCGAAATCGTCATCTGCGGCGTTTGTGGCGAGAACGCTTGGATCACCAGCAGGCCGCGCGCCAGCGACGTCATAAAGTTGGGGTCGCCCGCAAATGCGTCCAGATCGGCGGACGACGTTCGATTGGCCGGCGGAGCAGCCTCAGTAATGCCATGCAGCGCGATCTCGATCGCGGCAGGCGAGGCGATTCCGCGAGTCGCCGCTGGGCCTGCGACGACCGTTGCGGTCCGGAGTGCGGGACGGCGGGTAGCGAGAGTGGTCAAACGAGCGGTCCTCGAATTCCTGCTTCCTGGATTCCGGCACACAGGTGAGCGATAGCCGGACTATCTATACGATAAACGCACAGAGCAAATGTGCGCAACCAAGGCAGCGCAGCTCCAGACACTTGCCCATGCGCCCGCTGAGCGCGCCGACGGGCGGCCGCAGCGCTGTGAGAAAATTGACGCTTATGACTACCCCCGTCCTGCCGAATGCCGCCCCGCCCCGCGCACCGCTCGATCAACTCCCCGCATGGAAGGCGCTCACCGCGCACGCGCAGCAGATCAAAGGCCGCCACCTGCGCGATCTCTTCGCCGAAGACCCGGCCCGCGGCCAGCGCCTGACGGCGGAGACGGACGGTATCTTCCTCGACTACTCGAAGAACCGCGTCACGGACGAGACGCTGAGGTTGCTGGTGCGGCTGGCCGAAGAGTCAGGCGTGAGCGCGAAGATCGATGCCATGTTCCGCGGCGACAAGATCAACATCACGGAGAACCGCGCCGTGCTGCATGTCGC
>Ga0182024_10023678_pt1 | contig 10969 bp, 7 predicted proteins | sample P32metaG_FD_120480 | JGI IMG/M metagenome (GOLD analysis project Ga0182024, IMG submission 120480) | Permafrost microbial communities from Stordalen Mire, Sweden - P3-2 metaG (Illumina Assembly) | ecosystem: Environmental > Terrestrial > Soil > Wetlands > Permafrost | place: Sweden: Stordalen... | reverse complement strand
TCGGTGTCACGCCCGTCACTGTAATCACTTCGTTCATCACGTTGACGGGCGTGGAGGAGTAGGTGTCCTGCATGGTGGCGAAGGGGTCGAGGATCGCGACCTTATTAATGCCGTCGCCGGTTCCGGTATTGGCGTAGTTGTTGTACTTGGTGAGGATCAGATAGGTCGACGTGCCGGTGTAGGAAGGCACGGCGTTCGAGGGGACCACCGAGGCCGTATCGTCCCAGCCGAAGGAGCCGGGCGTTTTGGTTTGCGTAAGCGTGGAGTCGAAATGCAGCATCCATCCGCGGGCGTTGTGGGAACTGCAGCACGGGGATTCGAGGACGCCGTAGTATACGTCGCCGTCGGGGCCGATCATTGGAGTCGCTGAACTGTCTGTAGATATGGTTCCTGGCCCTCCTCGGGGATCGAGGAGTTGAATGTGGGCGATGGGGGCAAGAGTCGCGGCGTCCAGTGAGGCAATGTATCCAGTTCCGAATCCTGCATCCGTCGAAACCGCGATATAGACGGCGCGCTGGTCGTTGCTGAGTGCCGGCGCACAGTTGAGGGCGATCTGATTGGCGGAACCGTCGCCGGTGAGAGACACTGCGCTGGCCCAGGTTCCGGCACCGCTGAATGTGACTCGGGCGATTCCACTTACCAGGCCCGCGGGATTGGATCCGTCTACTCTGAACCCGAAGAATATATTTCCGGCGCGATCCGCGGTCAGAGGCGTTGAGATGTGCACGGTGCTGTTCAGTACGGATTGATTGCTGGCGTAGAGATCCATTCCATAGAAAGCGATGTGGCCGGTCGGACCGGTGGGGGCGTCGGGGAGATCGCGATAGTAGATGGTACCTCCGGCTCCCGCATAGTAAAGACGCGAGCCTAGAGAAAGAGTAGGCGCATAGGGAGGGATCCAGGCATGCGCGGGCAGAGAGTAATCGGTGGGAAGGGTGTAGATCGGCGAACCGGTGGCGCCGTTGAAGGCCTGCAACTGAAAGCCATCGGTCGCACCGGTCTTGACTGGAACGATGACGGTGTTGCCGGCGGTCACTATGGGCGATCCGTAATGGATTAGAAGGCCGCCCTGGCCGCCGCCGGGAGGATTCAGGTCGACCGGAGTCTGCCAATGGATCGAGTGTACGGATTGTGCTTGATTGGCGGACAATGCAGTGTGTTGGGGGTCGTGCGCGTATCCACTCCAGGGAATGTCGATCGAAAGACACGGAGCAGGTCCGACCAGCGGAACAATACAGTGTGGATCGCGCCGCGAATCGCTGGTAACTTGCGCATAAGCGGTGAATGCCAAAAGAGTCAGGAAGCCCTTCATAATTTAGAGACTCCCCAGGCGGTCGATCCGTTGCCAGTACTAAATCATTGGGGACACAGAGTATGGCGATGAAAATTATTTCACCGTGACCGCGAGCGTCGAGCTGAAATCGTAGTTAGAACCCGACAGGCTCAGTATCGCCGACCCCGCCGCGTGCGACGTGAGGGTGATGGTCGCATAAGGTACACCTGGCTGAAAGATCGTCTGCACAGGGGAGACGCCGGCGACTGACGAGTTCGATGTGGCTACGCTGAAAACCGCGGTTGCGGATGGTGAAAGAGTCACGGGCGCAAGGGGCTGCGTGCCCGGCGGCGTCAACGCCGGCACGATGGGCGAAAATGCCGTCGCGGCTCACGTAGAAACTCTGCTTCTGAATGTCTTTGCGAAATTTCGAAAAGTGACGTAGGGGCCGGATCCGAACCACGTTTTCGGGTTGCGCTAGGGCTACCGCATGGCATTGCTATATCTAGGAGGATCACCAATGAGTGATTGAACAATTGGTGGACCTGGACGGGTTCGAACCGTCGACCTCTTCCATGCCATGGAAGCGCGCTCCCAACTGCGCCACAGGCCCACATGACTATAGAACTAAGCTTAACATACTCGTCAATGCGGCGTTTAGAATCTATAAGTTACTGATTCTACGCCCTGCCGGAACGAAACCCGGCAGCACGCGCATGAATTGAACTAACATGGATGGACTAAAAGGAAATGCGTCCGGAAAACTGGATCTGGCGCGGCGTCCAGTAGGAGGTCTGAAGAGACTCCGTTCCGTCCGTCAAATTCGGGTTGACGCGTCCCTGGATGTTGAACGCATTGAAAGCATCCACGTTCACTCTTAGCTTGACTCTCTCAGTCAGACTAAAGACCTTGTACAGGGAGATGTCGGCGTTGTAGTTGGACGGTCCAAGCAGTACCGTCTGCGAGAAGGGATTGGCACCCGAGGGTCCGGGCGAATAAGCCGTCGACACCACCGTTCCGTTCTTCAGCGTGACCGGCACATTGTTGTTGCCGAAGTTCGAAGTGCCGGGCACATTGTTAATCGGGGGAAGGTAGGGCAAGTAGTTGGAAGGGACACCGGATATCCCGTTCTTGGCGGCTCCGATCACGGCGGGCGAGAGGTACCCGTTGAACCACAGATATTCGGGATGGCACACGCCGCTGCGGCAATCGGTGATCGGCTTGGAACTGCCGTAAACCTGCAGTGGATTAGCGGGCCCCCAGTTCGTCGCGGTCACCTGGAACGATTGCGATACAACCTGTCCGACGAACGCCACCTGGTAACCGCCCGCCACCGCATCCACGAATTTGTTGGCATTGGACAGAAGACGCTTGCCCTTTCCAACCGGCAGATCCACGATCCCATTGAAGGTCAGGTGATGTTCCGGAATCGCGGTATCGACGTGGTAGTTTTCATAGCGATTCAAAGCCTCGCTTGGATCGAGCAGCGTCCCGGTATTGAGTCCCGCCGGAAGTACGCCGGGAGCATAGTCCGCCGCCGGATAGAGAACGTTGTCCCGGAAGGTGTTTCCACCTACCCGGAAGGCCCGCGAGTAGACGTAAAAGACCTGATACGCGAACCCTTTCTTGAAGGGCCTCTGATAGTTGAGCTGCAGCGCGCTATCATTGGACCAACCCGTTTTCTGGGACACCACGTTCCCGCCCCAGACCGTGTTGTCATACGGACGAGTGGCGACCGAGGCATAAGTTCCAGTCGGCGGTGTCGTCCCGGTAGCCACCTCCCATGCATAGGTGGAAGGAGCGTTGTTGTATTGATAGTTCTGATCGAGGTTCGATCCGTGAGTGAACACGTAAGTGATGCGGAAGACCGAGCCGTCGCGGAACGGTTGCTCAATCGTCATGTTTGCGTCCCTTACGTGAGCGGGAGGGTAATTCGAGGCGAGTGTTTCGCCCAGCGAAATACCGGGAAGCAGCGCGTTCACAGAGTTGCTGTTAACTACGTTGGCGCTGTTAAGCCCGGCGACGACCGCCTGGGGCGAACGCAGCAGATAGTTAGGCAAGCCGTCCGGCGCATAAGAGGCGCTGACGTAGCTTTGAGAGTAACTCGCGGTAAAGGGGTAGTCCGCGGTAAGGTACCGGACGGAATTCCGTATCGGCACCGGATAGATGTACTCGCCGTAGCCCGCACGGATCACGGTGCCCCATTTGGCGAACGGAGGAGTGTAGGCAAACCCCAGACGCGGCATGAAATTGAAATCGCTGTTAGCGATGCCCGCCGACGGCAGCCCGCCCTGTTGCGGGGTTTCGAACTTGACTCCCAGGTTTTGCAGATTGGTGAGGATCGCCTGCGTCGTAAATCCGTTTTGTACGTAAGTAGAGAGTGGATTGGGCAGCACCAGCGCGTCATGTTTAAGGTCGAAGGTAACGAAATTACCTTTGTCGGCATGCGGCGCAGGATGAATTTCCCAGCGAAGCCCGACGTTGATGGTGAGATGCTGGCTCACCCGGAAGTTGTCCTGAATGTAAGAGTCGACCTCCTGCTCGCGATAGTGCCCGAAGGGTGCGTTCTTCACCTGGCTATACGAATCCGCGGCACCCAGAAAGAAATCCGCATCCGCGTAGCCGGTATTGGCCATCGCACCGTAGTTGGCCCCGGTGGTCGGATCGTAGTTGGCGGTGGCCAGGTTGGAGAACGCGATCGTGTCCGGCGAACGGTCGGATAGATAGCCAAATCGTTCGTGCCGGTAACGACCGCCAAACAGCAATTGGTGCTTGCCGATGACCTTCGTCATGTTCTCATCAAGAGTAGAAAGAATCTGACTCGCGCCATAATTAAACTGAGAACCCCCATAAGGCATGATCAGGTTGGATCCGATGGTCGGAAAGCCAATCTGCCCGAAGTTATTAGGTAGGCCGAGCTGCGCTTCATAATCCTGATTCGAAATATTATTTCCCTGGACATACATCCGCTGCCATTGCTGGCTCAAGATGGTCTCGGAATAAAATGTCGGGGAGAAGACGTGCGAGAAACCGATCGCTCCGCTGATGGTCTGAATCGGTTGTGCCTGGTAGCCCGTCGCACCCGCCGGCAAACCGCCCCCTGCAATGTTGGCAGGCGAATTCGCGGGGTAGTTGCGCAAGGCCTGCTGGGTCTGATCGATGTCGGTGAACCGGAAGTACATGCGGTTGTTCTGATTGAAGACATGGTCCAGGCGCGTGGTGATGTTCGGCACCGTTTGCTGCGTGTTATTCACCGCATTGAAATTGGAGTTGACCAGCGGATTGTCGGCGGACGTCGGAAGGGGCGTCGCGGCATAGATGGCCTTGGCCAGCGGACTTTCGCGACCGATCGGTATCTGGTTGCCTGGGAACGGTGTGCGCTGCAAGGTGCCCGCCTGGGTGGAATTCGGGTCGTAGAGCGTTTGCAGGATACCCGCGCTGTTGATCAATCCGCTGAAATCGCCGTTTCTCATGGCTACTGTCGGCACCGTCACCAGTTCATTAGCGGCCTGCCGCAGGGAAAAGCGTTCATAGGCGAAAAAGAAGAAGGATTTGTTCCTGCCGTCGTACAGCTTGGGGATGCTGATCGGGCCGCCGACCGACGCTCCGAATTCATTGCGCACGAAGTGGGGGGCCGCATAGTTGGCCGGATTCTGCCGCGCTCTCGCAATACCGATCGCGTTGTTGCGCGCGGTTTCGAAAAGCGACCCATGGATCGCGTTGGATCCCGACTTGGTGGTCAGAATCGCCGTTGCCGGTGTGGCGAACTGGGCACTGGAATTGAGCGTCTCAATCTTGACTTCCTGCACCGAATCCGGGTCGGGCAGCGTGGATTGCGCCGAATTGGCTTCGCCGCCGAAGTTCCGGTTGGTCATGGGCGCCCCATCCTGGGAATACTCCATGCCTTCCTGCATGATTCCGTTGGCCCGGGTGCCGTTCGCCTCCAGCCCCGGCACCGTGTTCTGAGCGAGTCCCAGCACATTGCGTCCGTTCTGCGGGAGCTGGTCGATTCTGTTGAAGTCAAGCTGCGTGCTGACGGTTCCGCTATCGTAGGTGGCAAGCTGAACAGCGTCTTCCGACACGGTGACCTGCTCCGCTACGTCGCCTATCGTCAGCTTGGGATTAAGAACGGCAACCTGAGCATCCTGAAGCGCAACCGTAGTCTGATACTTTTTCATTCCCGGCGCGCTGAACGTCAGCGTGTAGTTGCCCGCAAACAAGCCGGGCACAGAATAGAAGCCGCTGCTATTCGCGGTCGTGTCGTTCGCGACGCCCGTACTTTGATTGACGACATGAACCGAGGCGCCCGGAATGGCGGAAGACGACGAATCCTGAATGGTGCCTTGAATCGATCCGGCGCCGCTCTGCGCGAGCAATCCGGCGGGAAGGAGTAGCGAGACCGCCAACAGGGCGAAGCTCACGTGCTTAGTCTTTAGAAAAACGACGCTCATTCATTACACTCCTTGGTGTTGAACCTGTTACCTCGATCGCCCCGCCCGGTAGCGCTAAAGGAAAGAGAAACCCTCTGACAATACCGGTGTCGTTGTTATATCAGAAAACGGGACGACGTGCACAAGCTCCTCCACAAAGGTGACTTTCGCGCGTTTGATATCATCAGCGAGGCGGTAAGGTAACTGGTAGTGTGGCGACATCGACGGTTGGCGGGCATTATCCTTGGAATCCTGGCGATGATGACGTACTTCCCGCGCGTTCACCCGAGCGCCGTACGAGCCCAAAGCAAATCTTCCTCCCCGTCCCCCGAAGAAGCCGGCTATGTGGCCCCCGAAACTTGCGCAAGCTGTCATCGAGACATATGGGAAACCTACCGGAAAACAGGCATGGCGCGATCCTTCTATCGCCCGTCTCCAACGAACACGGTAGAAGACTTCGCGGAAAACAACACGTTTTACCACAAGCCTTCCGATAGCTATTTCACGATGCTGCGGCGCGATGGCCAGTATTATCAACGCCGCTACCAGATTGATTTTGCCGGTAAACAAGTCAACGTGATGGAGAAGCAAATCGCCTTCATCATGGGATCCGGCAATCACGCGCGCACCTACTTGCATCGGACCAGCCGCGGCACTCTGGTCGAGATGCCCCTTGGGTGGTACGCCGAAAAGGGAGGTTACTGGGCGATGAACCCGGGCTACGACCGTCCCGATCATGACGGCTTTCGTCGCCCCATAAGTTACGATTGTATGTTCTGCCATAACGGATATCCGAAGATCCCGGAGGGAAATGACCAACCGTTTGCGGAACCCTTATACACGGGTTCGCTTCCGGAAGGTATCGACTGCCAGAGATGCCACGGGCCGGGCCGCAACCACGCGCAGCTCGCGAAAATAGCCGGGACCACTGCGCAGGACTTACGCAACTCCATCGTCAACCCTTCGCGGCTAAGCGTGGAACGCCAAATGGAAGCGTGCGTGGTGTGTCATCTCGAAACGACAAGTTTCCCGTTGCCGAACGCGCTTCAGCGCTATGAGCGAGGCCCATTCTCATATCAGCCCGGCGAACCGATGAGCGCATTTATCCTGAACTTCGACCACGCCCCAGGCAAAGGCCGTGACGACAAGTTCGAGATCGTAAACGCCGCCTACCGGTTGCGGCGCTCCGCCTGTTTTTTAAAAAGTAATGGAAGGTTGCTTTGCACCACCTGCCACAATCCGCACGACGTTCCGCGCGGCGAAGAGGCGGCTCGGCATTACACCACAGTCTGCCGGCAGTGCCACACTTCCACTTTTGATCAACGAGTCGAGACGGGGAAACATACGCGCTCGGTCGATTGCATTGGTTGTCATATGCCGAGGCGGCGCACCGAGGACGTCGTGCACGTGGCCGCGACCGATCATTACATCCAACGGCGCAAACCCGCGGGGGATCTGCTGGCCGAAATGGCGGAACGACACGAGACAGATGGCAACGCCTACCGCGGCCCAGTCGTGCTTTACTATCCAGAAAAGCTGCCTCACACTCCTGAGAACGATCTATATCTCGCGATTGCCCAAGTGAAACAGAGCAGCAATCTGAGCGATGGAATCGTACAGCTCACCGCGGCGATCCAACGTCATCCTCCCGAACGCGCGGAATATTATTTCGAACTAGCGGAGGCGTGGCGAGACAACGGACAGTTGGCAAAGGCTCTGCCGCTTTATCGGGAAGCGGTCCGGCGAAATCCGGGATTTGCCGTTGGGCTGCAGAAACTCGGATCCGCTTTGAGACGTTCAGGACGGTATTCGGAAGCCGCGGCGTTCCTCCAGCGAGCAGCCTCCGTGGCGCCCGGGAATGCGTCCACGTGGCATGAACTGGGTCTGACCTACCGGGCGCTGGGCAAAAAGCCGGATGCCGTTGTAGCGCTCCAAAGGGCTGTTGAACTGGATCCGGATATGTCCGAAGCGCACAACAACCTGGGCATAATCTGGCTCGCGGAAGGGGAGCAGGCGCGGGCCGAGTCAGCTTTTCGAGAGGCTATCCGGATTCAGCCGAACTACGCCGACGCGCACGGCAACCTGGGTACTCTTCTTTCCGGAACCCCCGACTTCCCCGAGGCGCGATACCACTTCGAGATTGCGCTTCGGCTGCGGCCGGACGATGCCACTACTCGCTACAACTATGCCATGGCCCTTGGCCGGACCCGCCATTTCGAAGAAGCGGAGAGTCAGTTAGAGGCCTCCTTGCGCGCCGATCCCGGACTCGCGGACGCCCACGAGCTTTTGGGAGACCTGCTGATGGCCAAGGGGCAGGCGAAAACTGCCCTCCCACACTATCGTGAAGCGCTGCGGATCCACCCCGAGTCTGGCCGGGCCCACCTGGGCTTGGGCTCGGCGCTGGTAGCAGTTGGCGACTTGACTGGCGGCGTCCCGCACCTTCAGAAAGCTGCCGCTGACTCCGACCCCGCAGTCCGTGAGGACGCGGCTCAGATGCTTCGGCAGCTCGGAAAGGAACGATAACTCATTCTTAGGTGAGAGTTGGATGGGTTGCTACCGCTGCCGTCTCCCCAGGATCTCGTAAACAGGCTTGTTGTCCGCAAACACCTGCCATTCCACGACCCGACCGTCACGAATCACCGCCTTCCAAGCCGCCGGCGTCCGCCATGCCTCGCCGTCGATCATCCCGCCCGCCTCACCCGCAGCCAGCACCGTGTCGTCGCGAGCGATCATATGGTCCCCACGAATCCAGTAGTCCGGACACATCGCGAAATAGCCCCGCCAACCAGCCTCCATTGATTTCGCGCCGTGCAACCGGTTTCCGAGCGAGTCCACGAACACATGATCCGCTGCCATCAGCCCCTTCATCGCAATCACGTCGTGGCTGTTGATGGCCGCCAGCCAGTGCTTGAAAATCTCGGCAGAGTTCATTGTCTGCACCCGGAAACCAACCTACCGCCAACTGGAGCGCTACTCGCGCCGCGGGGTTAGCGGTCGAATCCCCTGGCTCACGCCAGGGGTTATAACCCCGTCCCGTCAGGGCGGGGATTTGGCGGGGATTGTTGCTGGTAACGATATCGCCGGGACATCTTACTAGTGGCGTGTCGCAGCCGAAACGTTAGTACCGCTTCCTCTGGTCACGGCTCAGAAAAGCTGTCCGAACGAGCCGTGACCAAAGGGAGCGGTTGTGTCATGCTAACGAACTCGCCGCGACACGCCAGTGGAAATTCGATCACCGGCACAGCAACACTTCCAAAATCACGATACAATCGCCGTTTGATCGTCGCGGGAGGGTAGTGTCCTATAAGCCGAGCGGACCAGCCATTGTAGGATTGACATGGGAATCTTCCGTCGGAGATTTGTGATCGCCTCTCCCTACCCCGTCGACCAAGCATGGAAGCAACTGCTGCCGGTGGTCAGGACCAATCTGCCGATGTGTGCGAATTGCGGGCAGATATTGGGGGCAGGAGGCCGGACCCCTTTCTGCTCGTACTGCGGACAGCCAGTGCCACCTCCTCTTCCGCCGCAGGGCTGGGTGGAACGACTTTTCTCTACGCGCGGTTTCGAGTTCGAGGGCGACCTCTCGCCGGAAGAGTTTAACATCAGCCGCATCATCTGGAATCGTAACCCCTGCCTTCCGGTAATCAGAGGACGATTTGAGCCCTCGGCCGCAGGAACGGCAATCGTGATCGATATGAAAATGCATCCTGTGGGGTATCTGTTCCTGTTATTTAGTATGGGGTTTTCGTTTGTCGTGCCTGCCCTTATAGTCGCAGCCCAGTCTCCAGAGTCAGCCGTGATCTACCTGGTGCCATTCGCGCTGCCATGCTTTTTCCTGATGTGGGGCTGGCTCTCGTTTTCCGTTAGAGCGAGCCTGGCGCGTACCGCCCTGAGTCGGCTTTGGGAAACCATCCCGCCCTTGGCAAGGCGTTGAATAAAATCTCGCCCGGTGGTACATCACGGCAGCTTTCCCCAGGGGCTTCGATCGATGTGGTGCGCACAGTCCCCGCCGACGTGCATGTGCTCGTACCGGCTGATCGCCAGGCCGACGCTCTCGCCCTGGTCGAACGTTTTCGCCGCTGCCCGGACAGGCGAACAACGTAGACTATCAGGTTCATGCCTCTGCGCTCCGCGATCCATCGCAAACTGATTCAGCCCTTCATCGAATTGCTGAAGCAAGGGGTCACGCCGGAGAAGATTGCACTTACGATTGCTTTAGGCATGAGCCTTGGCGTGATTCCCGTGATCGGGTCGACGACGATGTTGTGTACGCTTGCGGCGCTCACGCTGCGGCTCAATCTGCCGGCAATTTTATTGATCAACGGCGTTGTTTATCCACTGCAACTCACGCTGCTGGTGCCGTTCCTACGGGCCGGCGCCTGGGTATTCCGCGTCGAAGGTCCGAAGCTTTCGATCGGACAAATCTTCCATCTGATTCGCACCGACGTATGGCATGCGACCATCACCTTGTGGATCGCGACGATGCATGCGCTGGTAATCTGGCTGATCGCCGGATGCGTGGCGAGTGGCTTCGTTTATCTGGTGCTCGCCTCGGTACTGCGTCGGGTTTGGGCACATGACTCACATTAAAGGACTGCTGCGAGGACCGAAGTTTAACGGGAGGCACTCGACCGTTATTCCCAGTGCGATTCCAGCCGTCGAGGCGGCGCGAGACTCCGGTCACGTCACTAAAATCGCGCTGGGGGTGATCACGCCGATCAAGACCGGTAAAGAGCACCTCAAGTTCAGCGCCGTTAGCGGAGGATTGAAAATGCAGGTGCGCGGCGTTCACGCGATCCAGATATTTTGGCTGTACACGACACGTCCGGACGATGCGATCGCGGAAATTCAGAGGAAGTGGGATGAGAGGTAATCTTTGTGTTCTTTGCGAGCTTTGCGCCTTTGCGTGAACCTTCTGAGGCTCTACTCTAGAGATGATGGATATCGTCGATCTGCTGTTGGGCAAGCCTCTGGCTACCGAGGATGAGAAGGCGGAGCGCATCGGCGCCGTTAAGGGCATTCCGATTTTCGGGCTCGATGCGCTCAGCTCCGCCGCATATGGACCGGAAGCCGCGCTCACCCTTCTGATCCCCCTCGGAATGGCGGGCGTTGCTTACATCCTGCCGATCACGGCGGCGATCGTCGTTCTTCTCGCGATCGTCTACGTCTCCTATCGGCAGACGATGCAAGCGTATCCGCAGGGCGGCGGATCGTACACCGTGGCGACCGAGAATCTGGGCACAGGCGCGGGCCTGCTGGCCGCCGC
>Ga0182024_10023677_pt1 | contig 10970 bp, 13 predicted proteins | sample P32metaG_FD_120480 | JGI IMG/M metagenome (GOLD analysis project Ga0182024, IMG submission 120480) | Permafrost microbial communities from Stordalen Mire, Sweden - P3-2 metaG (Illumina Assembly) | ecosystem: Environmental > Terrestrial > Soil > Wetlands > Permafrost | place: Sweden: Stordalen... | reverse complement strand
GGCGACGGATCTGCAGCCCAGACCTGTTCCTCAGTCCACCCCGCCGGAGCCGACATCGGTTTCGGCGGGGTTTTGTGTTTCAAAAAACAGAATACTGGGATCAGCTTCCGAGCTTGTCCTCGGAGTTAAAACGCGAAGACGCCACGGCGCGCTTTTTGCGCCGGGGCTTCCTTATGGTTTTCTCGCGGGATACCCTGTTCTGCCTATACAGAAAGGTATCCTATCCCGGCTTCAGGCCCCCCGCGTCAAGGTCAGTTACACCGTCAGAGAGGGAATGTGAAAAACGCGCCGGAGAATATCAAGAGAATGGCGCCGGAGAAGATCGCGACCCATTACACCACGAGAAGTTGCCTGTCCGCGTCCGGAACATCCATCAGCGTGATCGCTCCCGCCTTGTAGGCCCGTTCCGAAAGGTCGCGAGCGCTTGTAAGAGACGTAACTTCGTCCTCCAACTCCTCAAAACGCGTTTGTGCCTGCGCAAGTTCCATCATCGCGTTCTCGATGTCTTTCGTGGCTTTCAAGGCGGCCTGCCAGTACCCGCGAGCGCTTCGGCATATGCACCGCCATCGCAACGCACCCATACCCACGGGCTGGAACGCCCTCGCGTTAAAAAAAAGTGCCGCCGTCGATGCTGTTGAAACCGAACGCGCCGGAAAGCGAGATCTTGGGGTAGGTATTCCGATATCGCCACTCCAATCCGCTCATTCGACGCGGCAAGCCTTCGCTCGGCCGCGATAATATCAGGCCGACGCTGCAGGACATCGAGAGGCTGGTCGGCGTTACCGATCGCAGGGATCCCGAGATCTGTCCGGGAGAGCAGACACTCCAGAAGTTCCCTACGAACCCTGGAGAGGCCTGCCGTAGTCACTCATCTGGCAATTTGCCTCTCACACTGCGGCTCACTTTCTTGGGTCCAGGTAAGCCGGTCGGCTTAAGACTTGGGTCTTTGGTAGACGCCTGCGAAAGACCTGCGAGCATGCTTGATCGACCTCTCCTGAGTATTTCGTCGGCCAGAACCGGCTGACTGGCAGACACTGCTCGCGATAAGAGCAGACTGCCGACCATGTGGCTGTAAAGGGAAATGGCGCGTGCGTGAGCTTCCTCGCGGGTAAGTTTTGAGTCCTGCTCAAGAAGCGTCTCCGTTATCTCATTGAAAGCTAGCTCCAGCGCCTCAGCATAGGAGGCCTGAGCAGCCTTCGAAAGATGAGGAATCTCTCCGGCGAAACCCGCAATCGGGCAGCCACAATCAATGTCATCCCGGTGGGCCGGCGATAGATACCACTTAATCCGACGGATCGTTGGATCGGCCCCAATTCGCCGCGATTGGGCGGTCACCTCTTCGACTTGCTGTTGCCCTGCGTCTACAGCCTTGCCAATGACCTCGGAAACGAGCGCCTCTTTGGACGCGAAGTGGTTATAGAAGCCCCCCTGCGTGAACCCGGCTTCCTTCATCAACTCCGCGAGGCCAACGGCATCGACACCCTTTTGCCGAAAAAGCCGCTCCGCCGCTGCGAGGATGCGTTCTCGGTTGTGGACCGCCTGCTCTTTCGTAACGCCCATTGGCGGGCTCCTTTCTGGAAAAGCCCTGCTTCCAACATAGCGCTGGACGATAAAAAAGACAATGTCGATCAGAATCGTTCCTCCGCCGAGCTGCATCAAAGGGACAATGGCGATCATCATTGTGAGCGGCGGCGACTGCGGCGATGGAGTGTTCCGGTATTTTCGCCCGTCCGACAAAGGTACGTTCCCCGCTAACGTAAGCATGAATCGCGACCGCGGGAATCGGCTCTTCGCAGAGGGCCTGGCTGACCTAGTCGCGTTTGGCCGTCCTGACCGAGTAGCGGCCTCGTACGGAGGCTTACCGAGGATGTACCTCTTGCCGAAGCGGATTGAGAGAGGGTGTACGCCCCGGGATCACGCGGCTATTCCCATGACGCCGCATACCAATCATCACAATCAACAAGGAGCTGATTATGCAAAAAACAACACTTGAACCGAACGATGCGCTCGTTCGGAGCTACCCGGAGCGGCTTAGCGGACTTCCCGGTCAAGCTGATTCTGGGGGGTGGATCAATCGAGATAGAACTATGAGCTCATCAGTTGTTAGGAGAAGAAACATGCTCAAGAGAAATTCGATGCGCTTGGCCGCCGCTCTCCTGGCGGCGCTGGCCAGCTTTGTCGCCGGTCCGAACGCAGCTCTGGCTGCCGCACCCCGGCATCACGATCAGGCGCCGGGCTTCTACCGGCTGAAAGTCGGCGACCTCGAAGTGACGGCCCTATACGATGGCACCGGCGTATTCGATCCACACTGGCTGAACGGAACGAAGGCGACGATGGATGGGGTTATAAAGGCACTGCACGAAGATCCACACATGCTGGATGTTGTTGATGCGGGCTTTCTGGTCAACACCGGGAAACAACTGATCCTCGTCGATGCGGGCGCCGGCGCCTGGTGGGGTGGCGGGGTACTCGGGCGCTTGGCGGGCAGCCTCCGCAGCGCAGGCTATACCCCAGAAGAAGTCGACCTCGTTCTGGTCACGCACCTCCATTCCGATCATGTCGGCGGTCTCACCACTCAGGACGGAAAGCGTGTCTTTCCAAATGCCGAGGTCTACGTCGCGAAGGCAGAAAGCGACTTTTGGCTGTCGCCGGAAATCGCTGCTAAGGCGCCGAAGGATGCGCAACCCTTCTTCGAGAGTGCGCAAGCCATCGCAGCACCGTACATCAAGGCTGGTAAGTGGCACACGTTTAGCGACTCCGAGCAGATCGTTGACGGCATGCAAATCGTCCCGCTGCATGGTCATACCCCGGGGCACACCGGTTATGAATTTTCGTCCCAGGGAAAGAAAATCCTGTTTTGGGGAGACACCATGCATGGACAGCGCGTCCAGTTGCAGCATCCCGAGGTCACGGTGGTCTTCGACATTGACCCGCCAGCGGCTCTTGCGACGCGGAAGCAATTGCTGGCTAAGCTTGCGCGCGAGGATGTTTTGATCGCGGCGCCGCATAGCTCATTATTTCCCGCCCTGGGTCGCTTGCGCAAGGAGGGGAACGGGTATAGCTGGGCGCCGGTGGTATTTACCGATCAATGGGACGAGAAGTAGCAAGCGACCATCACGACGCTGATCACGCAGAGGGCCGAAGGCTCCCCGTTCGCTTACGACCGATTGTCGGAGTTTGGCGCTCCGGTGGGCAAGTGGGGCGGTTAATCGCACATTCGCTTGGTGAAGGATAGGATAACGATCATGCGTGCAATGAGAGCAGAAGCATTCAGCGGCTACAACGATTTGAAGCTAGTAGACATTCCAACACCGGTAGTCTCGGATGGACGAGTACTGGTAAGAATCAAAGCGGCCGGGGTCACGCCACTAGAGCACACCATTCTGTCGGGGGGATACCCACGGGCGAAAGCACCGCTGGTCTTGGGAGGAGAGGGAGCCGGCGTGGTCGAGGAGGGAGGGGGAACGGCCTTTCCCGCCGGTTCACGTGTGATGTTTGCGGGGCCGTATGGCGTTTCAGAGAATGGAACCTACAGTGAGTGGCTTGCGGTCCGCAAAGAGAACCTTTGTTTGATTCCCGACAACATCGACGATCTTTCGGCGGCCGGTGTTCCCGTTGCGTATCTAACCGCCCAAATGACACTGAGCTTTGCGGGATTTACAAAAGGCAGGACGGTGCTGTCACCTGCCATCGGAGGTTCAATCGGAAACGCCGTCACTCAGATAGCGAAGGCGCAAGGGGCGAAACACGCGATATCAACCACGACTAACCATTCGAAGGCGCAACAAGCCCGCTCTCTGGGTTTCGACGAGGTGATCGACCTTTCTGTGGAGAAGCTCAGCGACGGCGTTCACCGGATCACGGCGGGTTATGGCGCCGATATCGTGATCGATGCAATGGGCGGAGAAATCTTGAGCGAAGCTCTCGGCACGCTCTCTACCGGCGGAAGTCTGACTACATTGGGCTACTCCGCAGGCCGCAAGACAACCATCGACGTCACGGATCTTATCTGGAAGCGCGCTAGTATGAAGAGTTTCTCCCTGTTCTCACAACCTGCGGAGATATGGACTAGCGCATGGAGCGTCATTGTTCCATTACTTCAATCCGGTGCGGTCAAGCCCATCGTTGCAAAGACGTTCCCGCTGGATGAGGCGGCAGATGCTCTGCGTTACCTCGTCGAGGGCCGCCCCTTCGGCAGGGTCGTCCTCACAATCTGACAGCCTCTGACGAGAGAAGGAAATGCATGAACAGGCAGATACCAATGAAGAAATACAAGATCGCTGTTCTGGACGATTACCAAAATGTGGCGCTAGAGAGCGCCGATTGGCCGGTGCTCCGCGATCGAGCGGACGTCACCGTGTTTCGGGACCACCTCGCCGATCCGGACGCCCTGCTTGAGCGGTTGCAGCCTTTTGATGTCGTTTGTGTCATGCGTGAGCGGACCCCGCTGCCCCGCAACGTCATTGAGAGCCTTCCCAATCTCAAGCTCATTGCCTCGACGGGAGCTGTAAACGCGTCGGTGGATGTCGCCGCCGCGGGCGATCATGGGATCGAAGTGGTTCACACGGGGTATAGGCCGGACCCGGCGATCGAGCTTACGTGGGCGCTGATCTTGGCCTCCGCGCGACACATTGTGACGGAGAGCAACTTTGTCAGATCCGGCGGCTGGCAGCAAACAGTGGGCACGGATCTCCGTGGAAAGACCCTGGGCGTTCTGGGACTGGGGCGGATTGGATCACAGGTCGCGCGGGTGGGGAGCGCTTTTGGAATGAATCCGATTGCCTGGAGCCAGAACATGACGCCCGAGGCCGCCAGAGCCGCGGGCGCAATCCTGGTTTCTAAGGACCAACTGTTCGAGCAGGCCGACATCCTGACGATCCACTTGGTGTTGAGCAGCCGTACGCGCGGCTTGGTAGGGGCCGCGGAGCTGGAGAGAATGAAGCCAACAGCCCGGTTGATCAATACGTCGCGCGGGCCGATCGTCGAAGAGCAGGCTTTGATCGGCGTGTTGAAGAACAAGCAGATCGCCGGCGCGGCCATCGACGTATTCGACATCGAGCCGCTGCCTCCGTCTCATCCCTTCCGGACGCTGGACAACGTACTGGCAACGCCGCATATCGGCTACGTATCGCATGGTCTTTACAAGACGTTCTACGAGGATGCCGTCTCGAATATTCGGAAGTGGCTCGACAACCATTAGCGTGGAAGGGGTTGTCCATGGTCCCGGTGCGTCGCACACGAGAGTGCTCCCGAGAGGGCGGTAACTCGAAGTCACTCGCTAAGAGCAAACCCGCCTCAATCCCGCTTGTTAAACAATGTGTCGAAGGCGTCGCGCACCAGCGCCTTGTTCTTTTCCTGTATCGATTTACTCATAGCAATTCCTCCATCCTCTGTTACTATTGGCGCAACGTCTATTGGACGCCGCTTGAAGTCGGCGCATTGTGCGCGGGATAATCGGTGTACCCTTGTGGCCCAGATGCGTAAACCGTTGGCCAACTGACTTCGTTGAGTGAAGCGTCGATCAGAAAGCGCTCCGGCAGATCGGGATTGGCGATGTACGGCCGGCCAAACGCGACGGAGTCGCCTAATCCTGCCTTTATCAGCCGGTTTCCGCGCTCTTGGGTCATGTCGACATTGGCGATGATGTGTCCGTTATAAAGCGGCCGAAAGTGTCGGAACATGCCGTCGCCGGCCAGGTGTTCCAGCGGACTACCAGTGAAGTCCGTAGTTGCTCCCATCAGTAGCAGATGCGCGAGGTCGTAGTCGTTCAGCTGTTTTATCACATACTCCATTTCGGGCAGAGTGTCCGCGTTAGCTGCGAAGGGGCCCGATAAGTTCATCGGGCCCATCTTGATACCGACAACGCCCGGCTCCACGTGATGGAGCACGTTCTCAGTGATTTCGAACAGGAAGCGGGCGCGGTTCTCGGCAGAGCCTCCATATTCATCTTTGCGAAGGTTTGTTGCACTGTTCAGGAATTGAGCGATGAGGTAAAGGAAATTGGCTTGGATCTGCACTCCATCGAATCCAGCTTCGATGGCATTCTTTGCGGCGGTTCCAAAATCGGCTACCGTCTGACGAATTTCAGATCTGCTCATTGGGCGAGGAGCTACCGTGGGTTTCCGTCCCGATGGGGTAACACTCTCTTGCTCCGGATTTACATCGGATGCGGACATCGGTATAGGGCCATCGAAGAAGTCGGGATGGGACATCGCGCCTGTATGCCAGAGCTGGGCGTACATTAAACCGCCCTGCTTGTGAACAGCATCGGTCACACCTCTCCATCCCCGAACTTGCTCGGCGCTCCATAGGCCAGGAGTATCGGCCCATCCATAAGCATTGGGGCTGATTTCGGTGCATTCGCCGATGATGAGACCCGTAGAGGCGCGCTGTGCGTAGTATTCGGCGTGTAGTTCAGTGGGCGCATGCGCGAAATTGCCTGCGCGCATGCGGGTGAGCGGAGCCATGACGATCCTGTTCCGCAGCTCCAATTTGCCCATGCGCACGGGAGTGAAGAGCGGCTGCTGATTTGTATATGTGGGCATATCGATCTCCTTATGAGTACGACTCAGATAGTCACCACAACTTTTCCGACCCGATTGCCGATTTCGAGAGAGCGGTGAGCCTCGACGATCTCGCCGAGCTCGCCCATGGGTTGTCCCTTCAGCCATCTCTCTGCACGACCCTTCAATATAACGAACCGATCAGTTCATTAAAATGCGCGGGAATCGGCATGGATGCAGAATAATGCACCGACCAGTTCCTTTCGCTCATAATAGAAACATGGCAAAACCGAAGAACTTCACCCGGGACGGGGTTCTCGCGAGGGCGTTACCCGTTTTCTGGCAGCACGGATTCGCCGACACCAGCCTTCAGGCTTTGGAGGAGGCGACGGGGGTCAATCGATCTGGCTTATATTCGGAATTCGAAGACAAGGAAGATCTGTTCGTGCAGAGTCTGCAATACTACCTCGATGCCCAAGCGGAGAGAGGGCTGCTAACGCGCAATCCCCTGGGCTGGGAAAACATTGAGCGGTTCCTGAAAATGGCGCCGTGCACTATCGACGGACAGAAGGGATGTTTTTCTGTCAGCTCCATACGCGAATTTCCGATCCTGCCGCCAAAAGCCGTAGAGATTGTCACACAGAGCTTCGCGAATCTGAAGCGATCAATCTCCAAGAATATCGAAGCTGAAGAGTCCCGAATGGATGCAAACACGCTGGCGGAGCTCGTGGTGACTTTTTTCACTGGACTGAGCATGGAGCAGAATCTGAATGCCAGCCGTGCCTCAGTCACTCGTAAGGTAGAGAACTTCGTGATGCTGGTTCGTCAGAGGGGAAAGCGTTAGGCAGCTCGAACCGACGAATTCCCGACGCTGGCGGTTCAATTCAGCCACGGCATCACGTCGCCCTTTGGAGTATAGCAGCGGCCGCGGAGGCATTCTTACAGCAGCCGGTACGCGAACAGCGGCGTTTGCCGCATGTGGTACTGCACTAACTGGAAGGGCGGCGAGTCGCGGATGTCGCTGCGGGAGGCGCTTGAGCAACCATCCGTTTCGACCTCGGTAACTCACACGTCCTATGGGAACTTCGGGCGCCACAGGCCGGCTTTTTGGTATCTGGCTGGGACGCAGGGATTCGAACCCCGATACGCAGCTCCAGAGGCTGCAGTCTTACCGTTAGACGACGTCCCAACTGTGCTCCATTCTACCAAAAACACCGTCCCGCTTGGCAAATTCCCGCGCCTGTGCGTAGTACACTGAGGCTTCGACATGAACCGGCGAATGCGGCTGGCGGCCGCCGTGTGGTGGTGCGCGTTGTGGGGCGCCTCAACGGCGTGGCCGGTGGATTGGGCCGCCTTCAGGCCGCAAGGATATGTGAGCGATTTTGCGGGCGTCGTCGACGCGGGCGGCAAGCGGCAGCTCGATGCCTACTGCGCGGCTGTGGAGCAAGCTACCGGCGCGCAGATTGCGCTGGTGACCATCGCGTCATTGCAGCATGAGCCCATCGAAGACGTCACGCACGCCATCTTTCGCGCCTGGAACCTGGACCAGAAGCCGCAAAAGAACGCCGTAATTTGGCTGGTGGCCGTCGAGAACCGCCGCGACTGGATGGAAGCCGGCCCCGGACTCGCAACCGTTCTGACCAGTAGCGAAATGGCCGCCATTCTTCGCCAGGCCCGGCCCGCCTTGGCGCGGCAGCAGTACGCGCAGGCGCTGATGGCGGCGGCGGATGAGATGGGCACGCGCATCGCGGCGGCGCAGCGCAAAACTATAGCGGTGCGTCTGCCGCGGCGCGCGCGCCGGTCGTTGGCGGAGTCCATTCCGTGGCTGTTGGCGGCCGGCGCCTTGCTGCTATCCTTCTGGCTGTTCCGCGTGCTCGGCCGTCCGGCGCGGCATATCCGCGCAGCCGGCGGCTTCGGCGGCGGTGAGACCGGCGGCTGGTGAGGCCGCGCTGGTAACATCCCAATGGAAAAACTGCTCAGCCAACTGGTGGAGAAACTGCAAAAGGCCTATGGCGAGCGCCTGATTTCCGTGGTGCTGTACGGATCGGCCGCTGGCGGCGACCACCAGCCGAAGTTTTCCGATATCAACGTTCTGTGCGTGTTCGCGGCTATCGCGCCGCGCGAGCTGGCGGCTTGCGAGGAGATATCCCGCTGGTGGAGAGAGCGCGGAAACGCCGCGCTGCTGCTGATGACGGAAAGTGAAGTGTCCGAATCCGCGGACTGCTTCGCGGTGGAGTTCACCGGCATCCAACGCTGCCACCGGTTGTTGTACGGTAAGGACGTGGTATCCGGGCTCGCCATCGGCCGCCAGTTTTACCGCGCACAAGTGGAGCGCGAGCTGCGCGCAAAACTGCTGCGACTGCGGCAGAAGGCCGCCGCCATCATGTCCCAGCCCGATCTGTTGCGCCGGCTGTTGCTCGATTCGGTCTCGACGTTCTGCGTGCTGTTTCGTCATGCGCTGGCGTTGCGCGGCGTGGATGCGCCGCAAACCAGGCGCGCGGTGATGGCGCTGGCGCGCGAGCATTTCCAGATCGACGCCGCGCCATTTGAAAAGCTGCTCGACGTGCGTGAGGGCCGCATCAAGGCGCGGGAAGCGGACCCGGTGGCGCTGCTTGGTCCGTATCTCGAAGGCGTCGGCGCGGTGATCGGCCGGATGGAAAGGTAGGGGCCTGCTTTGACGCGCGCGTTGATCGCGATCGCCTTGCTGGTGCTGGCCGCCGCGGCCGCCGGCGGCTGGGTGAGCGCCCGCAGCGGCCTGTTGGCGCAACGCGAAGCCATCCATGCCGAATGGCCGAATGTCTCCGGAGCGCTGGGGCGGCGCGCCGAGCTGGTGGCGAATCTCGCGCAGACCGTGAAAGGCGTAGCCGGGGCGGGGAACCCCGTTTTCGACGACATCGCGGCCGCGCGCGCCGCGCTTTCCAGCGGGTCTACGGCGCAGCAGCAGATTCAAGCCGATTCGCGGCTGATGCAGGCGAGCGCGCGCCTGTTTCTTCTGACCGAGCGGTATCCGAAGCTGAGCTCCGGCCGGGATTACCGGAGGATCGGCGAGGAGATCAAGGAAGCCGAGAATGCCGTCGCCATCGAGCGGCGGAAGTACAATGAGCTGCTGGAGCATTACAACGCGCAGTTGCGGCGGTTTCCGGATAACATCGTCGCCAGGATATCCGGCTTTTCGCGCATCGACGCTTACGTGATTACGGAACAGGACGTCCGTTAGCAAAACATGGCCGAGACCGATCGCATCCTCGAGCGCGCCGCGGAGCTGAACATCGCCGGCATACAGCGGCACATTTTTCTCTGCGCCGACCAGACCAAACCGAAGTGTTGTACGCGCGAGGCGGGTCTGGAGGCGTGGGACTATCTGAAGCGGCGGTTGGGCGAGCTTGGATTGCTCGACCGGGTCTATCGTACGCGCGCCAACTGTCTCCGCATCTGCGATCGCGGGCCCATCGCGCTGGTCTATCCGGAGGGCGTGTGGTACCACTCGGCGGGGCCGGAGGCGCTGGAGCGGATTATCCAGGAACACCTGATTGGCGGGTGCGTGGTGGAAGATCTGGCGTTTGCGCAGAGCCCGTTATGCGATGGCGCTATGCTACCGGCCGCGGCTGCGGCTACGCTACCGGTGACGCCTCCGGCTTCGCTTCAACCTGCGCCGCCTTCGGCGACGCTATTACCTACGGCGCCTTTGGCTACGCTATTACATACGGCGCCTTCGGCTACGCTATTACCTACGCCGCCTTCGGCTAGTCAGCCGGCGGCTCCTCCGGAGGCTCGAACGAATCCAGAAGCTCCGGATTCTTCGCAAAACGTCGCAACACGCGAATGATTTCGCTGGAACGGAAGCCGGCGCGCGCCAGACGGCGATAGGCCGCGGCCAGGTCCTTCTCCTCGCCGAACAGGCCTTCGCGTGGGGTCATGCGGTATTTGCGGCGAATCCAATCTTCGATGAGTGCGATTTCGTCGACGTTCTCATAGGTCTTCTGCACGGTGGTTTCAGCCAGCGCAGGCGCAACGCGGCGCCGGCGCAGGTCCTGAAGGACGCGCGTGCTGCCCAGTCTGTCGTTGCTGAGGCGCGCGGCGGCGAAGCCTTCGGCGAAACGCTTGTCGTCCAGGTATCCGAGGTCCTTGAGGCGCGCCATGGCGTCATCCACGTCGGTGGTGCGCTCGGCGCGAAGGCGCAGCTTCTCGCGCAGCTCGCCGGCGGATTGTGCGCGTCCGCCCAGAATTTTCAGTGCGTACTGCCACAATCCATCGGCTTCCAACCTCTTGCGCCTGGCTTCTCTCATACTTATGCGGAGTATACTGGAATTGCCGTAATGACGGAGAGAGGATACATGGACAAGAACGGACTTTCGAGCTTTCTACTGGGGTTGGGCGTGGGCGTTGCCATCGGCATGCTGTTTGCTCCTAAATCGGGGCAAGAGACCCGCGAGATCATCAAGAGTAAGACCGGCGAAGGCACGGACT
>Ga0182024_10023676_pt1 | contig 10970 bp, 7 predicted proteins | sample P32metaG_FD_120480 | JGI IMG/M metagenome (GOLD analysis project Ga0182024, IMG submission 120480) | Permafrost microbial communities from Stordalen Mire, Sweden - P3-2 metaG (Illumina Assembly) | ecosystem: Environmental > Terrestrial > Soil > Wetlands > Permafrost | place: Sweden: Stordalen... | reverse complement strand
CGAGACGACGCATCACTCGAGGCCGAGGCGACTGGCTAGGTGTTACCTCGTGCGGCTCTTTCATCCGCGACTCTCCTCCGGCTTGTGCCGGCGCACCGCGCCCCGTTCGTCTTCCGCCGCCGCAAGAAATGGATCACTTGCTTGAAGTGGGATTTTGCGATAGCATCCATGCTACGATGATCTCGAAGGCCCCTGCCGTAATTGCCGCCTTGCGGAAGACGATTGAAGCGCCAAGCCTCGCGTCCGCGCGAGCGCTTGAGGACGCACTGCGCCACGCCGGTGCGCAACCGAACATCTTCGGGCGGATGAACCAGAAATCGTCGGTTGAGGCGGCTTCCGAAAGCGACCGAGGCGCTACAGAGCGCCTCGCAAACGCTTTTGATGCGAGCCTCAAGGCATGTCGATCAATTCTTGGCGAAGCATCATCTAAGGCGCTCACGCCGAGAGCTGCGGCGAAGAAGTATCTGAATGGGGGCGATGATCTAGCAGTCTGGCAACCGACGAACAAGCTGCTCGAAGCTGTGGGCATGCCGGAGGTCGAGTTCTGGGCTGAAACGGAGACTAAACAGCGGTTCAGGAAACACAACCCTTCCGACGGCCTTGCCACAATGGCTGTCCGTGACCGAGGCGTAGGCCTGGAGCGGGAGGAGGCTGTTCAGACAATTCTCGCACTCAATAGTCCGTCGAAATTGCGCGACTTTGAAGCGATCGGGCAGTTCGGACACGGAGGAAGTAGTGCCCTCCAGTTCTGTGAATCCTGCCTCATTATCACGCAGCAACGATCAGGAAGCACGAGTGATTTCTTCTGGACACTTATCGTAGTCGAAAAAGACCCGGAGGAATCCAAGCAGGCGCTCGTGCGCAAATGGTTCGCCGAAGCGGACGGCCTCCCACTGATCGGCTTGCTCTCGGATCAACCGACGATCAACGAATCGCTGCCGGGAACGATCGTGTACCACTTTGGATATCACCGTAGCCAATGGATCAAGCGCATCACGGGCCCGGAGCAATCGAGCCCTTGGGGTCGTCTAGGCCGGATGTTCTTTTCCTATCCATTGCCATTTCGAGTCGTCGGCGAAATGGCGCGTGGAGACGAAGGCACACGGCGCGAGATAGTTGGTGCATATTACCGACTCGTCGGGCAACTCCAAAAACCAGCGAAGGATCGAGCGGTCGAAAGCCGTCGACCGGTCACTCAAGAGCAACTCGTCGTTGACGGTGTTGCATATGGCCACTTTCAAATGACTGCGTTTGTGTTGCACGACAAGGAGAGCGTGCGGGACTATGTGGATCGATACCACCCAGTGATTCTTACCCTCCACGGGCAGAATCATGGCGAGTTGACGCCCACGCTCATGAAGGACGCCGGATACCCGGAGTTGGCTGCATGCACCATCGTCGAACTTCGCCTTGACGGCCTTGAGGACGAGGCACTGGCGGGCATCATCAACAACTCGCGCGAGATGCCCAAGATGACCAGTCCCTTTACTAAGGCACTTTACGCGCGCGCCGTCGAAATCCTGAAAGAGGACACGGAACTGCGCGCCCTGGAGATTGCGCGCCAGGAGCAGAAAGCGAAGAAAGCGAGCCGCGCGCTCGGCGAGGAAATGCAGAAATTCCTCACAAGCATCCTCTCCGAAGCCGCGGGGCAACCGGGACGTGGACAAGCTCAAGGGCCCGGTGAGCCTCCGTCTGATCAACCAAGCACGCCGCCACCGGAGGTTCCTGCCGCCGATCCTCCGCAGGTATTTGAATTCTTGTCTCAGGAACCGCTTCGCGTTCCCGAAGGCGCCCGGCGTAATGCTCGAATTCGTTCAGATGCGCGTCCTCCTCGGTATACATTCCACGGCGACAATCCGCGATGTTTCGCGCGAGTCGATGACACCGACGCAAGGGTGCGCTCCAGAATTTCGATCGGATTTACTGACATCAATGAGCGCGGCTATGGCCGCGTTGCGGTGACGATCCTCGAAGATCCGAACGACCGGATCACGTCAGATTTGGTTGCCGGAACGCTTGTGGCAGTCCTCCAAGCAACCGACGGCCGCGTTCTTGAAACACGTCGGCCCTTGCTCATCCTTCCGAAGCCCGTACCACAGGAGGGACAACGGCAGCCTGGAGTCAAGCCAGTGATCAGTTTCTATGCACCCGATGGAAGCGACATGGCTGCGCTGAAGGATCTTTGGGTGTTGGAAGATGACATTGAGCCGTTGGAGAGGTCAACACATCTTTGCGAGGCGAGAGATCAACTGAACTTAGATGCGTCGGATGTGAGCTACCATAGCGCTAAGGGGCAGCAGGAGGGTCTGGACCTGCTCAATGTAGACGTGAACGCAGGCAACCCCGAAGCTGTGGACATGCTGCGGAAGTGCATGACTGTTGAGCAGCGGGTGAAGGCGAAAGAATTCTACATGAAGGACATCGTGTTGGATTGTTACCAACACCATTTCAAGGTCAAAGAGGTTCCAGATTCGGTTCTTGACGCACTAAACGACGCATCGCCGCGGCGATTGTGTGCGGAATGCCAACTAAACCACGACAAGGCGCTTCGACTGGCACTGCAGTATTCACGCTGAGCCGATTGTGCAACGACCCTCCAATGAAAAGCGTTAGCCCACTTCGGTATCCGGGAGGCAAGACAGCTCTTGCCGAGGCGTTGCGCGCGATTCTCAAGCTGAACGATTTGGAGGGATGTACGATCGTCGAGCCGTTCGCTGGCGGGGGCGGTGCATCGCTCGCACTTCTCTTTGACGGCGCGGTGACGAACATTGTCCTCAATGACCTCGACACTGCGGTGTCATCGTTTTGGTGGGCAGCCACACACCGACACAACCAGCTTCGTGAGCTGATTCGCATGGTGCCGATCACGGTGGCACAGTGGAAGAAGCAACGGAAACGATACCGAGACGAAACACGATCTCGCTTTGATCGCGGCTTTGCCGCCTTCTATCTGAACCGCTGCAATCGCTCCGGTATCATCAAGAACGGCGGATGCATTGGCGGACTAGAGCAGACGGGGGATTGGGCTCTTGACGCCAGATTCAATCGCACCACTTTGATCGAACGCCTCGACAAAGTCGCCGAATACAGGAAACATATCCGCATTCGCAATCGCGACGCGTGTCGCGTCATCACTGTCAACAAGCGCGAAAAGCGGTTTTTCTTCATCGACCCTCCATACTACCACAAGGGCCAAGAGCTTTACTTGAACAGTCTCGATCACGATTACCACGAGAGGCTCGCGGTCCATCTGCAAGCCCTCAACTCGATGAACTGGGTTGTCACCTACGATGACTGCCCAGAAATCCGGAAGCTCTACCGCGATTGGGCCAACATTCGACGTTATACGCTGCGCTACACTGCGGCAGTAAGGCGGCGAGCAGGTGAAATCCTGATTAGCCCAAAGGCGCTGGCAATCCCGAAAACTGCTTCAGGGCTTTCGGTGGGAAGAACAAAGGGGTCAGAACTTTGGGTCAGAACTATTTAATAAATAGTTCTGACTCCCCCGCGACGGGAATCCCGCCGCATGCTGAAGAGGAACTCGGGCTGCGCCTCCATAATTGGTTGGAAGCCCAAATCTTGCGCCGCGAGGCCGAAGCGCTGATCTCGCAGCGTTAACGGCTCCGGATTTCGTCGCCCTAGAGCGGCGGCGATACGCATCACTGCATTTCACCCTCAGCACGCCGCGGGGCTTATCGCGCGCGCTCCGCCCCAAGCGTCGGTGGTCTATTCCCCGGCCGGAGACCGGATGCGTAAGCGGTTGATCTGGAATACCGCTCATCTCAACGCAGCGGCAACGATGTCGCCGTGCATGAAGTCACAGTGGGACGGTTTCTTACGTCAACTTGACCTCCCGCCACGCTCAGTAATACAGGCAAGGCGTTGGGCAACCCGGTCGGCCGAACAGAAAAAGGAGCGCACAAATGGCAACAATATCGACCCAGCAGCCGAAGCCGTCGGCTAAACCTCACAGCAAGCAACCGACTGTTGCGGATTACATCGTCGGGCGGCTCGCACGTGAGGGGATCACCGATTGCTTCGGCGTGGCGGGGGACTTCGCATTCAAGCTCAACGATGCCGTCGCCGGCAGCAAGACGATCCGCTGGATTGGCTGTTCCAACGAGCTGGACGCGGCGTATGCGGCCGATGGGTACGCCCGTGTGCGCGGTTGTTCGATGCTATGCACCACGTATGCCGTCGGCGAGCTCTCCGCGCTCAACGGCGTGATGGGAGCCAAGGCCGAGCGGTCGTGCGTCTTCCACCTGGTGGGCATGCCGACGATGCGCAATCAGCGGGTCGGCAAGATCATCCACCACACGCTCGGCGACGGGATATTCCAGAACTTCGCGAACATTTCGGCGCAGGCGGCATGTGTCTCGGCCGTGATCACTCCCGACAATTGTGTCCACGAAATGGAACGGCTGATCGCCACCGCGCGGGCCGAGAGCCGGCCGGCCTACATCCTGGTCGCCTCCGACTTTGCCATTACGCCGGTCACCGCTTCGGAGGCTACCCCGTACCCGAAGCCCGCTAGTGGACCCGACCTCGCCAAGGCGGTCGCCGCGATCGCCGAACGAATCGAAGCCGCCCGGTCGGTGGCCGTTCTCCCCGCTTACACGGTTTCGCGATTCAAACTCCAGGACAAGCTCCAGCGGTTGATCGAGGCGCTGGGCTGCCCCTTCGCCGCGATGTCGATGGACAAGGGAGTCCTTTCGGAGACGCACCCCCAGTTCGTCGGGACCTATTTGGGAGCTGGCTCATCCCCACAATTGCTCGAGGCCATCGAGGGCGCCGACCTGGTGATCGACGCCGGCGGTGTGAACTTCAATGAGATCAACACGGCCGCCTATTCCAGCCAACTTGCGCCCGAAAAGCTCGTGACCATCGAGGTTGACTACGTCCGCATCGGCAACCGGATTTACAACCCCGTGCGGATGGGCGATGTCTTTGAAATGCTGGCCAGGTCGGTTCGCAAGAACTTCGGCTTCTCGGCGCCGCCGAGGGTGGCCGCGGCGAAACCAGGTGGCAATCCGAACGACCCGATTACCGCAGCGGCACTGTACCCACGCTACCGAGACTTTTTCAAGCCCAGGGATTTGATCGTCCTGGAGAGCGGCAGCTCGAGTTCAGGGATCTATCCGCTCCCACTTCCGGAGGGCGCGGAGACGCAGGGCGAGCCGCTGTGGGGCTCGATCGGCTGGGCTACCGGGGCCGCACTCGGAATCGCCCTGGCCGACCCCGCAAGGCGCACCCTGCTCTTCACCGGTGACGGCTCGCACCAACTGACCGCCACCGCTGTCGGAACCATGGGACGTTATCGGCTCAAGCCAATTATTTTTGTCCTCAACAACGAGGGGTACATGGTCGAGCGGGCGCTCGAGGCGGATCCGAATTGGATCTACAACGACCTCGCCCCCTGGAACTATCACGCCCTGCCGGCCGCCCTTGGCTGCCAAGACTGGTTCACGGCCAAAGTCGCCACGCTTGGTGAGCTCGATGCCGCACTGGCCAGGGCTTCCACGGCGAAGTCGGCGTGCTACATCGAGGTCGTCGGAGGCAAGACGGATTATCCCGCCGGACTCGCCGCCGCCCATCAGCGTCTTGAGGACCTGTACGCCGATGTTTAGCTGCGTGTTGAAAAGGGGGACAGGCACCTCGCAACGACGCAAAACGTCCGAGAAAACCGCAGTGTGGCTCGGAGCCAGTCCCCTTTTTCAACGGCCTGTCAGAGCGCCGAACGATCGAAGCTATTAACCCCTACCGAGGACTGATCCATGATTACCTCCGAATTGACCGCTGCATCCCGGCTTCACGTTTCAAGCAAAGAGGACCTAACGTCGACGAACGGCCGCTCGTTTGACATCAATGCCAAGTTCCGCGATTTCTGCGCTGTCCTTGGGCTCGACCCATCCGACGCGGGAGGCACAATTGATTTTGTTGGCGAGGATCCGATTCTTCCAAGTCGGCACCGATTGGGAGCCTGCATCTCCATTCCTATGATGGCCGCTGCGGTCGGCGCCGCCACGATTTGGCGGATGCGCGGCGGCCGCGGACAGGATCTACAACTGGACCTGCGGAAGGCCATTCACGGCATCAACCCGATGCTCAAGTTCACGCCGACAGTCAACGGTTATCCGTACCACATTCCGTACGCTCTCGGCAATCCGGCGAAGTTCGATGTGTACCTCACGAAAGACGGAAGGTGGTTCTGCCCCACCGGAATCTACCCCCACCTGCTCCACGGATGGTGTGAGTTCTTGCAATGTGCGCCAGACTCGGGAAGCATCCGCGACGCGGTAAGCGAGTGGAACGCGGCGGAGCTCGACGAAGCAGCCTCGGAGAAGAATCTGGTCTTTGCAATTTGTCTATCCCCAGGCGAGTGGTCGCAACATCCACAGGGACAACAGTTGGCGAGTGCGCCTGTGGTGGAAATCGTCAAGATCGGCGACAGCGAACCGGAGCCTTTCAGTCCTGCGGCGCGACCGCTGACGGGACTGCGTGTCCTGTCGGCGACTCATGTCGTTGCAGGAAACGTGATGTCTCGGACGCTTGCCGAACAAGGGGCCGAAGTGCTGCAACCTGTCGATCCTGCGTCGTTCGAGCACGAATCCTTGTATATCGACACCTGCGTCGGTTTTCAGTCGTCCTGGCTCGATCTCAAGCAACCGGAAGGCCGTGAGCGGGCCTTGGAATTGGCGCGACGGGCCGACGTGTTCGTGGAGAACTTCCGCGGACGCTGCATGTCGAAAATGGGTTTTTCACCTCAGGAATTGGCCGCGCGTCGACCGGGGATCATCTATGCCTCAGGGCGCTGCTACTCGTACGACGGCCCCTGGGCGCACCGCGGCGGTTTTGACATGGAGGCCCTGTGTTCAGTTGGGTTCACTATCGAGGAAGGGACGCCGGATCAGCCCGCCTTCCCGCCGACGATGATCATGAACGATTACATTGCCGGCTATGTCGGCGCGGCGGGGATTCAGGCAGCGCTGATCCGCCGGGCGAAAGAAGGCGGCAGCTATCATGTCCGGGTCAACCTGGCCCGATGCGCGATGTGGTTCATGTCACTTGGCGTGTTCGAGCGCGATGCGATCCAAGCCGCCGGGGAAGAGCACCAGCTCCTGAAACCGGACACCATCACGGCAAACACTCCTTATGGCGAGTTGGTCCGCCTGGCCCCTCCAGTGAAGTTTTCCGAAACCGATGGTTACTGGGAAGATCCGGTAGTCACGGTACGCGGATCATGCAAGCCAGAATGGAAGCGGTGATGCACTCCTGCTCGCGAGCCGGGGCCGCCACCGGCGAATCCGCGTGCTACATCGTGGTCGTCGGAGGCAAAACGGACTTCCCGGCGGGACTCGCCATGGCCCACGAGCGCCTCGACGCTTCGTACGCGAATGATTAGTACGCCGAACGGCTCGCCGACGTCGAGCCAGGCCGTGTCGGAGCGGAATAATGTCCATCGACGACGCTCAGTAAAGAAGAAACGAATTCCTCGCGTTACTGACTTTGGATCAGCGCGATTGAATCTCGTAGCCGTTTTCACGCCGAGTTCCTCAGCAATTCACCTGAAAGGAGCTGCCATGCTCGCTAAACAACATCGAATCGCGCGAATTGTGCTCGGCGCATTGATCGCCGCAACGTGGTTGTACTTGGAACACGCTCGCGTTATCGCCGCGGAAGGTGACGAGGTCGAGTACACCTTCGGCCGACCCGTGAACGACGGCGAGCACACTTATGCTTGGTATCGCAAAACCCACGCCGATGAGGCGGCCAAGCGCTATGGCGTCGACCCCAAGGCGGTCGGCGACGGCATGGACACCTGGCATTGGTGGTGCGGCGTCGATAACCCGCAATTTTGGCGGAAGCAGGCGATTCTGGCCGGGAAGACTTACAACGTGACCAACGTGCATCAGGACTTTCTGCATCTGCTGCATACGACCCCCCGCGCCGAGCGCTGGGACAAGATCGGCTTGATCAACGATCCGGACACGGTCGCCGCGGAGAAGCCCGATCAATACGGCCTGATGCTCGACCAGATGAAGGACGGCTCGCTAACCTGGGATCCCGAAGTGTTCGGCTACTCCAGCGGCGTCATCGGGCTGCAGCTCTTCACCAACAAGAAATTCGACGCCAAGAAATGGTCCGTGCAAAAGTATCTGGAAAACCCCGGCTCCGTCGAGCCGCCCTACCTGGTCGGGATGGCCTGCGCGCTGTGCCACGTCAGCTTCAATCCCGACAAGCCCCCAAAGGACCCCGCCAATCCCAGGTGGGACAATATCAGCTCGAACATCGGCAATCAGTATTTCCGCGAGGGAATGTTGTTCGGAAGCAAAACACCGAGGTCTTCCTTTGCCTGGCAGTACCTATATCACCAGCAGCCGGGCACGAGCGAAACTTCGCGCTATCCGAGCGACTTCATCAACGGACCGGTCCTCATCAATTCCATCTATCGCCTCGGCGAGCGATTGAAGCTGGCCAAGGAGGAGCGGATCACGCCCGCTCAGCGCGATCTCATCAAGTCGATGTATGCCCACGTCGGCTTGAAAGAAAACGATCCTACGGGGGCGCTCGGTGGAACGGAGTCCGAGCCGACGCTGAAGGCGCCGCATGTGTTGGCCGACGGGGCCGACTCAATGGGACTGCTGATGGCCTCGACCCGCGTGTACGTGAATGAAGGGTGCAATAACGATCTGTGGATCTCCAAAGCCTGGCCCGTCAATCCCTACAACCTCCAGGAAAGCCTGCGCCGGGATTTCGAGCCGGGTGAGTTCGATCTGATCAACACCGCCCGCAAGGATCCGAACAGCCCTTGGATGCTGACGGAGAAGCGAATGCCGAACATGGCCCTGTTCCTGGGCACTTACGATTCTTATCCACTGGCCGGAGCCAAGGAGATCGAGCGTGACGGCAAGCCGGGAAAAGATGGTAAATCATATCTCAATACGGACGCCGCGGTCCTGAAGCGAGGCAAAATCGCATTCGCCGACAACTGCGCGTCATGCCACAGCAGCAAGCGCCCCGATCCGACGCCAGGCGATCCAGAGGCGCAAAAGAAGGCCTGGCGGGAACTCGTCCAGCGCGACGATTTCGTCCAGGACAATTACCTGTCGGACGACGAGCGGCATCCCCTTTCCGATCTCGGCACCAACGCCCAACGCGCGATGGGTACCAACGCGATGTCGGGCAGCACATGGGGGCAGATGTCGAGCCAAACCTACAAGGACCAGCGCAAGCCGGTCGAGGCGATCGAGGACAATGACGCCGACGGCAAGCCCATCCCGCTCTATAACCCGCTAACCGGCAAGCACGACATCAAATTCACCGGCCACCGGTCATTCTACCGGACGCCGACGCTGGTGAGCATCTGGGCCACTGCTCCGTATTTGCACAACAACTCCGTTGGCGAATACATCGCCGACCCATCGATCGCCGGCCGGATGGCGGGCTACGAAGACGGCATGACGAAGTTGCTCTGGCCCGAGAAGCGGCTCGGCGTCCGGTCGATCAAGGTCACCACGGAAGATTCCGCGTTGCCGGACCTGTTCCCCGCGCTGAAGATGATCATGCCGGAGTTCGCCGACCTGTCCGACTTGCAATTGGACCTGCTGCGCGTGCCGCAGGGGACGCCGATCAATCTGCTGATGAACCTGCACCCGAAAGACACCAAGGCAATTCTGCAAGCCTACGTGGACGGCGTGCTTCAGGGGCAACCGCGAGGCGCGTTCGCGGAGCTGCGGGCAAAGAACCACGACGCCGCCATTCGCCGGATGATGGAAAAGATGCTGGAAGTGAACGTCTGCCCCGACTTCATCGAAGACCGCGGCCACGCCTACGGCAGCCATCTCAGCGACGAAGACAAGCGAGCGCTCATCGAATACATGAAATACTTCTAGAAATCCTATTCAGGGAGATGATCCAATGCGATGCCTCTACCGATCCGCCATTGTCGGCGCGCTTAGCCTGACTTGCGCGCTGTTTTCCTATGCGAGCGACAAGACAGACGACAAGAAACCCGACTCGACGCCGATCACCGTCACGATCAAGAGCATGAGCTATGAGCCGAAGAAGCTCGAAATCCACGTCGGCGATTCGATCGTGTGGACCAATAAGGCCTTCACTACGCACACCGCCACGTCGGATGACGATGGCAAGACTTTCGACACCGGCGAAGTGGAACGGGGCAAGTCATCGAAACCCGTTACGTTCGCCACCGAGGGCGAATTCAAATATCACTGCAAAATCCATGGCAAGGCGATGCACGCGACGATCGTCGTCAAAGCCGTTGAAACCAAATCTTGACCGGCCGCCATCGATGTAGCCGACGCTGCAATTCTCGACGCCGTCGTCGCCAGTCTGTCAACGAATCGGGGCGAGAGGATGGATATTGGACTTTTTCTCAGAGGTATCGCCGGTTGGAACACCGACTTGCGGCGGTCTCCGCCGGTTTTCGGATCGGATCTTACCTCTTCAGCAACTTGAATTCCAGGGTGCCGAGGTTCATGTTGCCCTGCTTGACGATGTGCAGCGTGAGGAGATTGCGGCCCTTGGAGAGTTTCACGGTGGCCGCGTCCTTATTGATGTTCCAATGATGCCACTGCCGCCAGCCGGTCGTGTCTTTCGGATCGTTGGTGGACGCGATGGTGATGGGCTTGTCGAGCGGTCTGCCGTTGACGTCCAGCGAAAGTTCGCCCCCCTTGTTGGACGTGTAGAGGATGTCGACCGTATAGGCGCCGTCTTTCGCCACGTCCACGGTGTAGTTCATCCATTCGCCCGGATCGGTCCAGCCGACGTAGAGCATGTCCTTCGGCGGCTTGACGGCCTCGCCTTCCCAAAAATCGGCGAAGTCCTTGGTGTAGGAGGTGTCGACCCCTTCCTGGGCGCGGAACTCGTTGAGATATTTTCCGTCGAGCGGGTTCAGCCCGCCGCTGCCCTTGTTCTTGGCGTCGGTGTCGTGATACGCGACCCCTTCG
>Ga0182024_10023675_pt1 | contig 10971 bp, 11 predicted proteins | sample P32metaG_FD_120480 | JGI IMG/M metagenome (GOLD analysis project Ga0182024, IMG submission 120480) | Permafrost microbial communities from Stordalen Mire, Sweden - P3-2 metaG (Illumina Assembly) | ecosystem: Environmental > Terrestrial > Soil > Wetlands > Permafrost | place: Sweden: Stordalen... | reverse complement strand
GGCAGTCCACGCAATAGCAAACGCCGCTCAAGATCGGCGCTCCGATGGCCTCGAACTGAACGCGCCCGCATACACATGACGAGGTTCTGATGGTCTGGCTCATGTCGCGTTCATGGGTCTGGCCCCGACCTCTCACCCCGCCCCTTGTGTCACCGCGTGCAGCCTTGCATAGGCGCCGCCCTTGGCCACCAGGTCGCGGTGGCGGCCTTCCTCGACGATGGCCCCGTCCTGGAAGACCAGGATGCGGTCGGCGCCGCGGATGGTGGAGAGACGGTGGGCGATGACGATGGTGGTGCGCCCGGCCATCAACTCCTCGGTGGCGGCCTGGACCTGGGCCTCGGTCTCCACGTCCAGCGACGAGGTGGCTTCATCGAGAACCAGGACAGGCGCGTCGGCGAGGAAGGCTCGGGCGATAGCCACGCGCTGGCGCTCGCCGCCGGAAAGCTTCACGCCGCGTTCGCCGACCAGGGTCTCGTAGCCCTTGGGCAGGGCGCGGATGAAATCGTCGGCGCGGGCCCGCTTGGCGGCCAGGGCGATCTCCTGCGCCGTGGCGCCGGGCCGCGCATAGGCGATGTTCTCGGCGATTGTGCGGTGGAAGAGGGCCGGGTCCTGGGGCACCACGGCGATCGCCCGTCGCAGGCTTCCTTGAGTCACGTGAGCCACGTCCTGACCGTCGATTACGATCCGCCCGCCCTGGACGTCGTAGAGGCGCTGGACGAGCTTGACGAAAGTGGACTTGCCCGAGCCGGTGGGTCCGACCAGGGCCAGCCGCTCGCCGGCGGCGATTTTGAGGGAGAACCGATCGTAGATCGGCGCGCCGGCCGACTGGTAGCGAAAGGTCACGTTCTCGAAGGCGATCTCGCCGCGCTGTCCGCTGAAGGCCGGCGCTCCGGCGCGGTCGCGCACGCCCGGATCGGTACGGGCGTAGCGGGCCACGTCCTCCACATCGGCCAGGCCGCGCTGGAGCATGCGGATGTTCTCGCCGATGTTGCGCAGATAGCCGCTCATCACCAGAAAGGAGGTGATGACGAAAGCGACGTCGCCGGCGCTCGCCTGACCCTTCGCCCAGCGGGCGATCACCAGCCCAGTGAGGCCGGCCTGCAGCAGAGCCACCAGCAGATTGTGGACCAGCCACACGTCGGTGTAGCGGTTCCACGTGACCACGGTGGCGGCGCGCCAATCGTCGGTGACCTTCTCGATCCGGGCCTCCTCGCGCCCCTCGGCGCCGAAGCTCTTCACGGTGGGGTTGGAGGCGATGGAGTCGGCCAGGGCGCCGCCGATGCGCGAATCCAAGGCCACCGAGCGCAGATTGGCCTTGCGCACGTAGAGGCTCGAAAAGAGCACGTTGGAGGCGATGTAGAGCGCCACCATCGCTAGGGAAAAGCCGCCCACCAGCGGCCAGCGGAACATCATCTGGACCGACAGGCCGACGAGGATGATCAGGGCGGGGCCGATCCACAGGACCAGGGCGTCGGCCACCACGTCATAGCCCCACATGGCCCGCGAAAGGCGCCGCACCGTGGCCCCGGCGAAGGTCGCGCCGTGCCAGTCGGCCGAGAAAGCCTGGACGCGCATGAAGCCCTCGTTGGTCATCTCGCGCATGGTGCTGGCGGCCAGCGGCGTCCACACCCGGATGGCGATGTTGCGGAACGCGAAGAAGGCCACATAGACGGCCACGAAGAAGGCCCACGCCAGCCAGGCGGAGTGCGCGTAGGCGGGGCCGCGCACGGCGGCGTCGACCAGGCCCTGCGAGGCGCGGGGCACCAGAAGCTCAAAGGCGATGGCGATCAGATAGAGGACGACGGTCCCGGCGAACAGCCGCGGTCGCCGCGCCCAATAGGCGGCGATGAAGGCCAAGACCTGGCTGTTCGACAGCACCCGCGCCCGGGTTGCCTCATCGTCTTCATAGTGTTCCATGAGGCGCGTTCACATAGGCTCATTTGGCGGGAGGCGGGAGGCGCCGGCGGGGTTCGCCGGGCGATCTCGAAAGCCTGACGCAAAAAAGCCACAGAAGCCGCCTCGGCCTTGCCTTGGCGGCGGGCCGGGGCATTGTGGCGAGCGTGACCACGCCCCTGCCCGACGCCGCGCCCGCCAACTGGGTCGACCGCCATGCGCCGCCCGCCTGGCGCCCATGGCTGAAGCTCGGCAGGTTCGATCGGCCGACCGGAATCTGGCTGCTCATGCTGCCCGGCTGGCAGGGGATCGCCCTTTCCGCCGCCGCGCGCGGCGACTGGCCGAACCCACGCCTGCTTATTCTGTTCGCCGCCGGAGCGGCGCTGATGCGCGCGGCCGGTTGCGCGTTCAATGACATCATAGATCGCGATATCGACGCGCGCGTGGCCCGCACGGCGCGGCGCCCGGTCGCTTCGGGCGAGGTAAGCGTGCGCGGCGCCTGGGGTTTTATCGCCCTCTGCGCCGCCCTGAGCCTGGCCATCCTGCTCACGCTGAACATCCTGACCCTGTTCCTGGGCGTCGCGTCGCTGGCCCTGGTCGGCGCCTATCCGTTCATGAAACGGATCACCTGGTGGCCGCAGGCGTGGCTGGGCCTCACCTTCAACTGGGGCGCGCTGATGGGGTTCGCCGCGGCGCAGGGCGGACCCTGGTCGGCGACCCTCATCGCTTTGGTGGTGGGGGCCACGGCCTCGGGCTTCAACCTGTCGGTGGTGACCCCGCCTCTGCCATGGTGTTCATGGCTGCTCTACGCCTCGGGGATCGCTTGGACGCTAGGCTATGACACCATCTACGCGGTCCAGGACCTGGAGGACGACGCCCTGGCCGGGGTGAAGTCCTCGGCGCGGCGCCTGGGGCCGGATGCGCCCGGCGCGGTGCTGATCTTCTATGGCGCGAGCGTGGCCCTCGCGCTCGCCGCTTGGCGGGCCGCCGGCCTGGGGCCGGTCTTCCTGATCGGCGCGGCGGTCTACGCCGCGCACCTGGCGCGCCAGGCCCTGCGCCTCAGGGTGAACGACCCCGTCCGCGCCCTGACCCTGTTCAAGTCCAACACCCTGGCCGGTCTGATCCTGTTCGCCGCCCTGGTGGCGGGCCATTGGGGGAGCGCCGGTCCGGCTTGACTGGCTGTCGGGAAACGCCTCCGACCGTGACGCGAGGTGATGCTTCCAGCGCGGCGCTCACTAGGCTAGATGGCGCTCACCAGGACGCTATTCGAAAAGGCCCTCACACCCATGAAGCTCGACTCTTCCATCGCCGCGGTGGTCACCGGCGGCGCATCGGGGCTCGGCGAAGCCACGGTCCGCGCCTTGGCCGCCCACGGCGTCAAGGTCGCCATCTTCGACATGAACGACGCCAAGGGCGAAGCGGTGGCCAAGGACGTCGGCGGGGTGTTCTGCCAATGCAACGTGACCTCGGACGGCGATGTCGACGCCGCCTTCGCCAAGGCGCGAGCCGCCCATGGCCAGGAGCGCATCCTGATCAACTGCGCCGGCACGGGCAACGCCGCCAAGACGGCGGGGCGCGACCGCAAGACCGGGGAGATCAAGCACTTCCCGCTGGAAGCCTTCAACTGGATCATCCAGATCAATCTGGTGGGCACCTTCCGCTGCATCGCCAAGAGCGCGGCGGGCATGCTGACCCTCGATCCCCTGGAGGATGGCGAGCGCGGGGCCATCGTCAACACCGCCTCGGTGGCGGCCGAAGACGGTCAGATGGGACAGGCCGCCTATTCGGCGTCCAAGGGCGGGGTGGTGGGCATGACCCTGCCCATCGCCCGCGACCTGATGAGCGAGGGCATTCGGGTCAACACCATCCTGCCCGGCATCTTCGACACGCCGCTGATGAACGCCGCGCCGCCGCAGGTGAAGGACGCCCTGGCCGCCTCCGTCCCCTTCCCCAAGCGGCTCGGCCATGCCGAGGAATACGCCCAGCTGGCCCTGACCATGGTCACCAACGGCTATTTCAACGGCGAAGACGTCCGCCTCGACGGCGCGATCCGCATGGCCCCGCGGTAGACGGGGAATCTCCCCCCGGGCCGCCCTACGATTTGGGCGGCGGCGGGCGCTGGATTTTCGGACCCAGGTTGGCCAGCACGGCGCGGGCTTCGAAGGCGCGGACGTCGTCCTTGGGCTTGGGGCCATGCCCCATGACGATCTCGGCGCTCGCCTCGAACTTCTGCACGGTCTGAATCTGCGCGCTGTCGGCCCAGAAGGGATCGCCCCAGAACGGGGCCCAGCTGCGCCAGCCGAAGCCGCCGCCGTAGTAGCGCCAATAGGGTCGCCAATAGCCCCAGGCGTAGCCGGGGCCGTAGAAAGGATCGGGATCGACATAGGTGCGCCGGTCGCGCTCGGTGTGACGGTCCACGGTTTCGAACCAGTCGAAGCCCTGGCTCACGGTGAGTTCAGCGGCGCGGTAGAGCAGATAGGTCTCGACCGTTTCGCGCGAGGTCAGGTCATTGCCCTGGAAGGTGACGCGGAAATGGTCGGCGTCGAGGCGCTGGTCGGTGAAGCCGCCGGACGTGGCGGCGCCCTTCTCCAGAGGCTGGTAAGGGGTGGCCGTCTCGCAGGCCGCCAATCCGCCGGCCAGGGCCAGGGCCGCGACAAGCGCGGCGGTCTTCATCCGCATGGATCGTTCCAGTCCCGCTTAGAGCGCTAATGCAGGGTTCCGACCGGGCGGACAACCTCGAACTTCGGCGGGGCGACGAGGCCAGCCGCCGAGAGCGTCACCGAGTGGATCACCGCGTCGATCTCGCGGCGCCAGAAGTCGAGAAATCGGCGCACGCGGGGATAGTCAGGCGAGAGGTCCAGGGTCTGCCACAGAAACCGCTGCAGGAGCGCCGGGTGATCGGGCAAATAGTAGAGCACCTCGGCGGTGGTCAGCCGCTCACCGCGCCACTGGCGCGCAAAGTCAGTTTCGATCATGCTTACCCCCTCCGGCGCGTGAATCGCCCCGCCTTGAGCCTAAGGTGTGATTCATTGTCGCGGCAATGGAGAATATTCGGTAAATTCAAGATGTTGGCAGCCTTCAACCTTGGCTGCTGACATCTCGACCTCAGATGCTGTGCGTCGTCGCGATCAGGTAGACGATCCGGCCCAGGGCCCCGAACAACAGGATGCCGGTCGCCAGAGCCTGAATGCCGAAGCCGGGGCCCCTGGAACTGGCCACCTTCGAATAGCTCAGCATGTAAAAGATGCGCGCGCCGATCCACACCAGACCGATGACGGCGGCGATCTTCTCGTCCCAATAGATCGCGAACAGCCACATGGAGACCAGGAAGAGCGGCAACCATTCGAGGGTGTTGGCGTGGACGCGGAACAGCCGGTCGAAGTCGGGATGGCCGCTCGTGGCCGGCGCATCGATGCCGAACTGGCTGCGTCCCCGGCCGACCCGCAGGCCCATGTAGAAATAGACCAGCAGCGCCAGGAGCGTGACGATAGCGACGAGCTTGTAGTCTTGCATGGATGTTTACCTCCCCATCCGTTTTGTTGAGAGGCAGCGTGCCACGATTTGGCGCCGGGCGGGAAGAGCGCTCATGTCGTCCGCGCTTCGATGGCGTCGATATCGGCGTCGGAAAGGCCCATGTGGTGGCCGATTTCGTGGATGAGCACGTGGGTGACGAGCTCGCCCAAGGTCACGTCGCCGAGTTCCGCCCACTCGTCCAGGATCGGCCGGCGATAGAGAAACACCCGAGAGACTTCAGGGACGGGATCGAGCACCGAGCGATGGATGCGGTCGACGCCCTGATAGAGGCCGCTGAGTTCGAAGGCGTCCTCGATCCCCAGGTCGGCGAGGACATCGTCGGCCGCGAAGTCGTCGATGCGGAACACCACCTCGCCCGCCGCGGCCGCGATCGCCGGCGGCAGGGCGGTGAAGGCGGCGCGCGCCAGGACAGCGAAATCGTCGAGGGAAGGCGCGGCGGCGTCGGTCCAATCGGTCATGGCCCTCCATCTTATAGCGGCTGACCGTGAATTTGGGGCGCCGGTTCGGAACGCGAGGCGATAGGGTCAGGACGCGTCGGTCCAAGACGCGACTGCTCGTTTCGAAATCGCGTTGATTTGGGTGCAGGGTGAATGAGTCCGCACGAACTCTTCCTGGCCGTCTTCATGGGCCTGGTCGGCGCGGCGGCCGGCGGGGCGCTGGCTATCGGGCTGGGGCGGCGCGCGCTGGCGGAACGGCTCGCGTTGGCGGACCGGAGGGCCGACGCCGCCGCCGAGGCGTTCGAGACCGCTCTGATCTTGACCGACGGTGGCCTCGCGTCCTTGATCGGCGGTGAGGACACCCTCGAAGCGTGCGGCCGGGCCCTAGGCCTCGAGCCGGTCGATGCGCGAGGCGTGATCGACGCTCTGGCGGCGAGCGATCCCGGCCACGCCAGGCGGCTCGACGGCCTTTTCTCCAAGGGCGAGTCCTGCGCCTTCGAGATCCAAGGTCCGCGGGGCGCGGTGCGCGTGGAGGGACGCGCGGCGGGGGCCTTGGCGTGGCTGCGGCTGAGCCTCATCGACGGCCAGTCGGCGCGGGCTCCGCGGGCGACGCCGGCGGGGGCGGTCGACCGTCTGGCCGACTTCATCGACGCTTGCGGGGACCCGGCCTGGATCGCCGGCGCCGATGGAGCGCCGCTGTGGGCGAACCGCGCCTGGTTGGAGGCTGTCGGCGCGCGGAGCCTGGAGGACGCCCTGGAGAGGGGCGCGAACCTGGATCGCGGGGCGGACGCTCTGGCGCGCGCGGCCGCGGAGTCGGCCAATCGGCAAGAGGGTTTGCGATGGGTCTTTCTGCCCCGCGGCCGGCGGGCGCTGCGCATCGAGGCCGAGCCGCTGGAAGGCGGCGCCGTGGCCGTCTGGACCCGGGATGTAACGGCGATGGAGGCGGCCGCCGAGACGCTGGGTCGGCACACCGCCGCCCACGATCTGGTCCTCGCCGAGATCGGCGACGCCGTCGCCGTATTCGGGCCTGATCGGCGCCTGGTCTTTCACAATCGCGCTTTCGCCGAGCTGTGGGAACTGGAGCCCGCCTGGCTCGCCGATGGGCCCGGCCATGGCGAGATCATGGATCGCCTTCGCCAGCGCCGACGCCTTCCCGAGACCGTCGATTACGCCCGCTTCAAGGCCGAGGAACTCGCCCGCCACGAGCAACTGGCCCCTTCGGCGGAAGCCATCTGGCCCCTGCCCGGGGAACGCACCCTGCGCGTGCTCAGCCAACCTCACCCGGCCGGCGGCTTGACCATGCTTTACTGCGATATCACCCCCGAACTGCGACTGAAGGCCCAGTTCAATCATCTGATCCAGGTGCAGCGGGCCACGCTCGACAAGCTTACCGACGCGGTGGCCGTGTTCGGCCCCGATGCGAGGCTGAAGCTGCACAACGAAGCGTTCGAGCGATTCTGGGGGGTGAGCCCCGACCAGTTGGCGCGGACGCCCGATTTCGACGGCGTGGTCGACCTTTGCGTGCCGCGTCTGCACGATCGGCAGTTCTGGCGCGACCTCAAGGGCCGCATCACCGACCCTGACCCGGGCGCGCGCGCGCCGGTCGTGGGCGAAGTCGCCACGGCCGAACGGCGCATCGTCGCCTATCAGTCGAGGCCCCTGCCCGATGGCGCGACCCTGATCTCGTTCGCCGACGTCACCGACACGCGTCGCCTGGAGGGCGCGTTGAGCGATCGTGAGGTGGCGCTGGTCGCGGCCGAGCGGCTGAAGCGCGAATTCGTCGCCAGCGTCTCTTACGAACTGCGCACCCCCCTCACCACCATCGTCGGCTATTCGGAACTTCTGGAGCGCGACGCGAAGAGCTTGAGCCCGCGCGCGCGGGAGCATGTGGCGGCGGTGCGCTCGGCGGCCACCCATCTGGCGCGCTCGATCGACAATGTCCTCACCATGGCCGAAATCGACGCCGGCGAAATGGTCCTGGACATCGAGGATGTGGATGTCGGGGCCCTGATCGGCGCGGCGGCCGAGCGCTGGGTGGAAGAAGGGCGCGCCGCCGGGGTGGAGGTCGTCGTCGCCGGCGACGCGGCGGGCGGCTTGATTCGCGGCGACGCCCGGCGCCTGGCCCAGGTGCTCGACCATTTGATCGAAAACGCCATTCGACAGACGGCGGCGGCCGGCGCCGTCACCGTGTCGGCCGCCCGGGCGCTGGGTGAGGCTCGCCTGGTCGTCGCCGACGACGGTCGCGGCGTCCTCTTCCATGTCCAGGCGCACATCTTCGACCGCTTCAGCGGCGGGGACCGCGGCGGCCCGGGCCTGGGTCTGGCTCTGGTCAAGGCGCTGGTGGAGCTGCACGGCGGATGGGTGGCGTTGGAAAGCGAACCGGGCGCCGGCGCCGCCTTCACCTGCCACCTTCCCGAGGCCGGCCAGACGCCCGAAGGGCGGCCGGAGCTCTTTTGAACCTCCGTTAGTGCTGGCTCTCCGGCATGCGGACAGTCAGACCGTCGACCTTGTCGCTGACCCGGATCTGGCACGAGAGCCTTGAATTGGCCTCGACGTTCTCGGCGAAATCCAGCATGGATTCCTCCATGGCCGAAGGCGTGCCGGTCTTGTCGCGCCAGGCTTCGTCCACGTAGACGTGGCAGGTGGCGCAGGCGCACGCCCCGCCGCAGTCGGCGTCGATGCCGGGGATGTTGTTCTTCACGGCCCCCTCCATCACCGAGAGGCCGTTTTTCACATCGATGACGTGCTCGGCGCCGTTGTGTTCGATGTAGGTTATCTTGGCCATGAACTCTCCGCGCGCCGCGCCTTTCAGGCGGCGACCTCTTTCATGGAAATGGCGGTATCCGCAAGCCTCGCGCGCGAGATCGGCCGCCGGCCCGCGATGAGTTGGCGCCCGCCCATGAATTCGGCGCCGGCGTTGACCGCTTCGACCGCCTGAATGACGTCGCCCTTCAGATGGAAAACCGCGAACTTGGCGGTGGCCGGGTCGCCGCGGATGACGATGTCGTCGACCTCGAAGGGCAGGCCGGCGAACTGGTATTTCAGGTCGTATTGATCGGACCAGTTCCAGGTCACCTCATGGGGCGGCGCCGGCCGGCCGACGATCGCCGAAGCGGCCTGTCTTGCTTGTTCCAAGGCGTTGGCGACGCTCTCCAAGCGAAACATGCGCCCGTAGAGCGGAAGCGGCCGGTGAGTCACGTCGCCGATGGCGAAGACGGCCGGATCGGCCGTGCGGGCCTGCTCGTCGACAACGATGCCTCCGACGCATTTCAGGCCGGCCTCGGCGGCGAGCTCGACGTTGGGCGGGGCGCCGACGCCGACCAGCACCACGTCACAGGCGATGAGGCGTCCATCGCCCAGACGGACGGCGGCGACATGGCGCCCCTCTCCCTCGAACGCCGCGACGTCGGCGGCCACCTCGAAGGCGACGCCGCGGGCGCGGTGATAGTCGGTGAAGAAGGTCGACAGGGCCTCGCAGGCCACGCGCGCCAGAATGCGCGGCTCGCGCTCGACGACCACCGCCTCGGCGCCTAGCGCCCGCGCCGATGCGGCGACCTCGAGGCCGATATAGCCGCCGCCGATCACCGCCAGCCGCCTGCCGGGACCAAGGTCCGCCTTCAGAACCTCGGCGTCGGCCGCCGACCGCAGGGTCAGGACGCCCTCTAGATCGGCCCCCGGGATGGCCAGGGCGCGGGCGCGGGCGCCGGTGGCGAGGATCAAGGTCTCGTAGGCAAGCGTTCGGCCGTCGGCGAGGCTCACCGTCCGTTTGGCGCGCGCGATCCTGGTCACCCGAACGCCCAGGATGAGGTCGACGCCCGCCTCGGCGTAGAAGCTGTCCGGCTTGAGCATCAGGGAGGCGGCGTCCGCCTCGCCCTTGAGCCATGCCTTGGAGAGCGGCGGACGCTGGTAAGGCGCGATGGGCTCCTCGCCGACCAGGCTGATCGATCCTTCGTAACCATACTGCCGCAACAGCGCCGCCGCCGTCCCCCCGGCGTGGCCCGCGCCGACGATCACTACGCCCCGTGCAGCCTCCTGGCTCATGCGATTTCGATGCCCAGAATCCGCGGCGCCGTCAATGTGCGGCCGGGCGACGCGCATGCCCCACTTGCAACCGGCGCTCGGCTATGGCATTTGATGCCGTATGGGTGATATGCGAAAGATTACGGCGAACCTTCCCGCAAGTTTGGTCGATTCGGCGATGGAGATCTCGGGAACTGGATTGACCGAAACGCTTCGCGAAGCCCTTCGCGACTACAACCACCACGCCGCGTCCCAGAGATTGCTCGGCATGCGCGGCAAGTTGAAATTCGAGATGGACTGGCGAGAACTGCGCGGAAAAGACGAAGCATGATCGCGGTCGACGCCTGCGTGGTGATCTCCTTCCTGGCCGGCGAGGCCATGTCCGAAGTCGAGTCGTTTGTCGCGCTCCTGCAGAATGACCGCGCGATCCTGGCCCCTTCCACCGTGGCGGAATTGCTGTCGGACCCGAAGGGGGGCGCGCGGACAGCAAGAATGATCGACGGGCTCAAGACCCTTCCGATCCTGGAAGGCTACTGGCGCCGCGCCGGTCTCCTGCGGGCGGCGGTAAGAGGCGCGGGCCGCAAGGCGGCGCTGGGCGACGCGCTCGCCGCTCAGGCCTGTCTGGACTCGGATGTCCCTCTGCTTACATGCGACGCCGGCTTCAAAGCATTCGCCGAAGTGGCGAAACTCAAGCTGGCCTAGGTTTAGTGTCTGGGCGTGCGGGCCGACGAAGAATCATCTCACGCTCCGGTGTCCTTCAGCTCTCGCCCCGTTCTTACGGGGGAGAGGGTAAGGTGAGGGGGTCGAGCCGATGCGTTGTGCCGCCTTGAGAGCGTCGTCCGGCGGAACCGCCCCTCACTCGAGACTCTCCCCGCAAGCGGGGCGAGGGCTGAATAGTCGGGCGGCCGGAATCAACTCAACGGGCGAATACTCTACACCATCCGCTCGACCAGCATCTGCTTGATCTCGGCGATGGCCTTGGCGGGGTTGAGGCCCTTGGGGCAGACCTGGGCGCAGTTCATGATTGTGTGGCAGCGGTAGAGCTTGAAGGGATCCTCAAGGGCGTCCAGACGCTCGCCCGTCGCCT
>Ga0182024_10023674_pt1 | contig 10971 bp, 1 predicted proteins | sample P32metaG_FD_120480 | JGI IMG/M metagenome (GOLD analysis project Ga0182024, IMG submission 120480) | Permafrost microbial communities from Stordalen Mire, Sweden - P3-2 metaG (Illumina Assembly) | ecosystem: Environmental > Terrestrial > Soil > Wetlands > Permafrost | place: Sweden: Stordalen... | reverse complement strand
TGCATCAGTCCAACCAGCGCCAATCAATCGCTGTTTGCTCGCGTCTTCTCCGGCAATCCGCATCTCGATCCCTATGTCACCGCCGTGTCCGACGTTTATCAGGATGTGTTCGGCGAAGGCAGCTTTACCGGCAAGGGAATTTACGACCTGGCGGCCTTCGAAATCGCCACGGAATCGGCCTTCCCGGAAAACCACATTCTCAGCCACGATCTGATCGAAGGCTGTTTGGCCCGGGCCGCTCTCGTCACCGATGCGGAGCTGATCGACGCGATTCCGGCCCAATACCATGCGTTCGCGCGCCGTCAGCATCGTTGGGTGCGAGGCGATTGGCAGTTGCTCCGCTGGTTGTTTCCGGTGGTGCCGACCGCCGACGCGACGCGACGCAATCCGCTGAGCGCGGTGTCGTGGTGGAAAATTTTCGACAATCTGCGGCGCAGCGTCGTTCCGCCGAGCTTGTTGCTGCTGCTGGCGGCGGGCTGGCTGGCGTTGCCGGGCCCGGCTTGGGCTTGGACGTTGTTGGTGGTGCTTGTGCTGGCGATGCCGCTGTTGATCCAACTCGGCGCGATTTTGTTGGGGCGGCCTCGCGACGTGTCGTGGCGGCAGTATGCGCGCGACGTGGCGGGGCAACTCGGCTTGTCGGCGTTTCAGACGCTCTGCTCATTGGCGTTCTTGCCGCATCAAGCCTATTTGATGGCCGACGCGATCGGGCGAACCGTGGTGCGAGCGTTCATTACGCGCCGCAATCTGCTGGAGTGGGAGAGTGCCTACGTCACCGAGCAAAAAACGAAAGGCACACTGCGGTTCTACATCGAAAGCATGTGGTTCGCGCCGGCGTTTGCGGTCGCGATGGCGGCGGCAATGGCGGTTCATGGCGGTTTGCTTTGGAATTGGACATTCTGGAGTGCGATGCCGTTGACGCTGCTGTGGACCGGTTCGCCCGCGCTGGCCTATTTGCTGAGCCGCCCATTTCGGCGCGTGCCCTTGCCGCTGTCCGACGAAGAGCGCCGCGAACTGCGGCTCGTCGCGCGGCGAACGTGGCTATTTTTCGAAACGTTCGTCGGTCTGGAAGACCATTGGCTGCCGGCGGACAACTTTGAGCAATCTCGCAAGGCCGCAATCGCGCATCGCACTTCGCCGACGAACGAAGGACTGTTGCTCGTGTCGGCCTTGGCGGCGCACGACTTCGGCTATCTGGGCCTTCATGATCTGGCCGGCTGGCTGGAGCGAAGCCTCGATAGCTGGACAAAGCTGGAACATTATCGCGGGCATCCGTACAACTGGTACGACACGCAAACGCTCGCGCCGCTGCCGCCCGCCTATGTCTCCACCGTCGATAGCGGCAATCTGGCAGCCTGCGGCCTGACCGTGCGGCAGGGTCTTTTGGCGCTGACGCGCGAGCCGCTGTTGCGCCGCGCCAACCTGGCCGGATTGAGCGACATGCTTTTGCTCCTCGACGAAACATCGGCAGTCGAGGCCGGGTTGATTTCCAAAGCCGCACTGTCCAAAGACCGCCCGGCCATGCCCGCGCTCGCGCCGATCATCGAGCGGGTCGTCCGCCTGGAAAATACCGCGCCGCGCGATCCACGCGGCTGGGATGCAATGCTGCACGAAATCGAGATCTCTCTCGCGCCAATCTTTGCGGCGTGCGACAAACCGATCGCGCGAATGGCGAGTCCGCCCGCGGCGCTCGCAAATCGATCGGTGGCGCTATCGAAGCAGATGCAGCAATTGCGGGCCGACTTCGAGGCGCTGTTTCCCTGGGTCAAATCAATCGCGGCGGCCGAGTTGGAGCGCGGTCCGGAAACACACGTGCCATGGCGGATGTTATTGGAAGCCATCAACACCGATCTTACTCTTGCCGATGTCGCCGGATTGCCGGAGGTCGCCGAACCGCACTTCGCCGTATTGCGCAGTGCTCTCGCCGAGTCGGCAAGCACGAACGGCGATCGGGCCGGCGCGCTGGCGCAAGTCGACCGACTGCGAGCCGGCGTTGCCGCGGGAGCAGCGGCCGCGAAGGAACTTTTGAATCGCTGCGAACGACTTGCCGAACGTCTGCAAAAAATGGCGGTTGGAATGGATTTCACCTTCCTTTACGATCGCACGCGCCGGCTGTTCGCCATCGGCTACAACCTGCAGACCGCCCAAATGGATCGCAGCCGATACGATCTGCTCGCCTCCGAAGCGCGGCTGGCAAGCTTTCTATCCATCGGCAAGGGTGAGACCGACTATCGGCATTGGTTTCACCTCGGCCGACCGTTGACGAACACCGCCGGCCTGACAGGGCTCTTGTCCTGGGGTGGAACAATGTTCGAATACCTGATGCCGAGCCTCTTTCTCCGCTCGTATCCTGAAACGTTGCTCGCCCAAAGTTGCGAGGCAGCCGTCCAGCGACAGATGCAGTTCGGCCGGCAACAGCGCATGCCCTGGGGCGTTTCCGAATCGGCCTACGCGGTTCTCGACGCCGGCCTGACCTACCAATACCAATCGTTCGGCGTTCCCGGCTTGGGGCTCAAACGCGGCCTGGCCGGAGACCATGTCGTCGCACCCTATGCGACGGCCTTGGCGCTCGCCGTGCAGCCGCACGAAGGCATGCTCAACTTTCGTTTGCTGGCGGCAGAGGGCGCATCGGGCCCTTGGGGATTTTATGAATCGCTCGACTACACGCCCCGCCGCTTGCCCCCCGGCGAGACGAAGATCGTCGTCCGCTGCTACTTTGCCCACCATCAAGGAATGATCCTGACGTCGCTGGCCAATTGCCTGATGGACAACGTCATGCCGCGCCGCTTTCATGCCGAGCCGATGGCTCGCGCCGCGGAGCTGCTGTTGCAGGAGTGCGTGCCGGTGGCCGTTTCGCTGTTGGAGCCTCATGAAGACGAGGTGGCGCAGCCGCCGGTCGTGCGCCAGGCCGATCGGCCGCTGAGCCGATGGTTGACCACGCCGCACACATACAGCCCGCGATCGCATCTACTTTCCAACGGCCAATACACGGTAATGATCACGAACGCGGGCAGCGGCTTCAGCATGTGCGAGCAAACGCGGATCACTCGCTGGCGCGCCGACACGATTTGCGATCCCTGGGGTCAATTCATTTATTTGCGCGATACCGAGCGTCGAACGTTGTGGTCGACCGGTTTTCAGCCCATTGCCAGGCAGCCGGACGAATTCGAAGTCCTGTTCTCGGTCGACAAGGCCGAGTTCAATCGCCATGACGACGATCTGGAAACGCACTTGGAAATTGCCATCGCGCCGGATAACAACGTTGAAGTGCGATTGCTGACGATCACGAATCATGGCGACCGCGCGCACACGATCGATGCAACGAGTTATGCGGAGCTTGTTCTTTGTCCTGCCGAAGCCGACGTGGCGCATCCGGCATTTCAGAAATTGTTCGTCGAGACGGAGTGGCTCCCCGAGCACAATGCGCTATTGGCCCGGCGGCGCCCGAGAACTCATGGTGAGCAGACCGGTTGGGCCCTTCATACGCTGGCCGTCGACGACAACTCGCGCAGCATGGCCGCCGGCGAAATTCAGTACGAGACCGATCGGGCTCGCTTCTTGGGCCGTGGCCGATCGACGTCGTCGCCCGTGGAATGCGATCCCGGTGCGATTCTTTCCGGCACCGTCGGGGCCGTGCTCGATCCCATCTTCAGCTTGCGGCAGACTGTGCGGATTCCGCCGGGGCAGGCGGTGCGGCTCGCCTTCAGCACCGGGTTGGCCAAGAGCCGTGAAGAGGCAATTGCTCTGGCCGATCAATACCACGATCTGCGCGTCGTCATGCGGGCCTTCGAGCTGGCTTGGGCCCATGCGCAAGTCGAGCTGCGGCATGTCCATTTGTCGGCCAATAAAATTCATCTCTTCCAACGGCTCGCGTCGTTGCTGCTTTACCCCGATGCGGCGAAACGGGCGCCGGCGAATATCCTGACCGCAAACCATCAAGGGCAGTCGGCCCTATGGCGATTCGGCGTTTCGGGCGACTATCCGATCGTGCTTGCGCGGATCACCAGTCCGGATCAAGAGAGCTTGATTCGCGATCTGCTATTGGCGCATCAAAACTGGCGAGCCAAGGGATTCACCGTCGAATTGATTTTGCTGAACGAGCAGCCGACCAGCTATGTCGACGCGGTGCAGGATCAGTTGCACCGACTGCTGGGCGAAAGCAGCGGTTGGGACTTGCTGAACAAGCGCGGCGGTGTTTTTATTTTGCAGTCGGCGCGAATTTCCGACGACGATCGAATTCTCCTGCAGGCCGCTTCCGGCGTCGTGTTGAAGGGCGATGCCGGATCGCTCGACAAACAGCTCGATTTGCCTGCGACCACTTTGAAGTGGCCATCCGCTATGCCGATCCAGCGCCGACTGGACGATGGTCGTTCGCCGACACCGAAACGGATTGACACCGAGGCGGCGAATTCTGCAGCAAGCTTCGCGAATGGCTTCGGTGGGTTTAGCGACGACGGACGGGAATATGTCATCCGACTCGCCCCGGGCCAGTGGACGCCAGCCCCCTGGAGCAACGTTATTGCCAGCGAAAGCTTCGGCTGTCTGGTCACGGAATCTGGCTGTGGCTACACATGGTCGGAAAACAGCCGCGAAAACAAGCTGACCGGTTGGTCGAACGATCCGGTCTCCGATCCGCCGTCCGAAGCGATTTACATCTGCGATTGCGAAACCGGCGAACGCTGGACGTCGACGCCGCTGCCGATTCGCGATTCCCAGCCGTACGTCATTCGGCATGGTCAGGGCTATACGCAATTCGAGCACGACGCGCAGGGAATCAGCCAAAAGCTGCTCGTCACCATCGCCGCTGATGATCCGGTGAAGATTTTCCAGCTGACATTGCGCAATGATTCGCCACGATTGCGCCGATTGTCCGTCACGGGCGTCGTGCAGTGGGTGCTCGGCGTCGATCGGCAGCAAACGCAGTTGCACACCATCACCGCGATGGACGAAAAGACCGGTGCGCTGTTGGCGACGAACGCATTCAATCAAGATTTTTCGCGGCGCGTGGCCTTCTTGCAGATCGTCGGAAGAACATCCACGACGACGGGCGATCGGCGCGAGTTCTTTGGTCGAAACGGCAGTTGGGCCAACCCGGCCGCGCTCACTCGCATCGGGCTTTCCGGACGAGTCGGCGCCGGGCTTGATCCATGCGGTGCTTTGCAGACAAAGTTGCAGCTTGCGCCGGGCGAAGAAACCGAAGTCGTTTTTCTGCTTGGTCAGGTGGCGGGCAGCGAGGAAGTCGCTCCACTCTTGGAACGCTACGCCGATCATCAAGCCGTCACCGCAGCAGCAGCCCAAACGCGGCAGCGGTGGGACGACTTTTGCACGGCCGTTCAAGTCCGCACTCCCAATCCGGCACTCGGTCTGCTCCTGAATCGCTGGTTGCCGTATCAAACCTTGAGTTGCCGCTTCTGGGGGCGGACGGCGTTTTATCAGTCCGGCGGAGCCTACGGTTATCGCGATCAATTGCAGGATTCGATGGCCCTCGTCTATAGCCGGCCCGACTTGGCGCGCCAGCATCTGTTGCGCGCGGCGGCGAGGCAGTTCGAGGAAGGCGACGTACAGCATTGGTGGCATCCGCCGTCGGGGCGCGGCGTTCGGACGCGATTCTGCGACGATTTTCTCTGGCTCGCGCTGGTGACGTGCCATTATGTCACGACGACCGGCGATGCGTCGGTGCTCGATGCCGTCGTTCCGTATCTTCATTCCGCGCCGCTGGCTCTTCAAGAGCAAGAGCGCTACGAACTTCCCGAAGTCTCGCCGCAAACCGATTCGCTCTACGCGCATTGCCTCCGGGCTATCGACCATGCGATGCGTTTCGGCGAGCATGGTTTGCCGCTGATGGGCTCGGGCGACTGGAACGATGGCATGAGCGAAGTCGGCGCCGGCGGGAAGGGAGAAAGCGTTTGGGTCGCCTGGTTCATGATCACGATCCTCGATCGATTCGCGCCATTGGCCGAGAAACGAAGCGATGTTGCCCGAGCGACCGACCTCCGCGCGCGGGCCACCGAATTGCGCAGCACCGTCGAGCGCGTGGCCTGGGATGGAGCTTGGTATCGACGAGCTTATTTCGACGACGGCACGCCGCTTGGTTCGAAAGAGAACGACGCCTGCCAGATCGATTCGATCGCACAATCGTGGTCGGTGTTCGCCGGCGCCGATCGTGAGCGATCGAAGATTGCCATGCAGTCGCTCCGGGAACGACTCGTGCGGACCGACGACAAGCTCATGCTATTGCTCTGGCCGCCGTTCGACCACACCGCGTTGGAGCCCGGTTATATCAAGGGCTACGTGCCTGGCGTGCGTGAAAACGGAGGTCAATACACGCACGCGGCCCTGTGGGCAGTCGAAGCGTTTGCTCGGATGGGCGACGGGGAAGTCGCCCTCGAGCTGTTCGATCTGCTCAATCCGATTCATCATGCGACCGATCAGCGGGCGGCCGAGAAGTATCGCGTCGAGCCGTATGTCGTCGCTGCCGATGTGTATAGCCTGCCGCCTCACACGGGCCGAGGAGGCTGGACGTGGTACACGGGCTCCGCGGCATGGATGTACCGCGTCGGGTTGGAATCACTGCTGGGATTCCATTTGCACGGCAATTCACTGCGGATCGAGCCCTGCGTGCCGAAAAGTTGGCCGGGCTTTGAGATAACTTTCCGACGCGGAAATACCACCTATCGAATCGTCGTGGAAAATCCGAATCACGTGCAGACCGGCGTGCGGTCGGTGTTGCTGGATGGGGCGGTCTGCACGCCCTCGGGAATTCCTTTGCAGGTCGACGGGAAAATTCACGAGGTGTCGGTGACGATGGGATAAATCCGCGGCTTCATGAACGCCGCAGGCATTCCAGCGGATGGTATTGCCGCGAACGCCCGGATTTGCGTCGACTATTCGAAAGTTCTGCGTGCGACGCGAATCTCATGAACCTCGCCAGTTCCGCGCTGGGCCTGCGGGGGATGAACGGAAGCTTCGTCGATGAGCAATGTTCCCAGCTTCCGTTCGATGCAATCAATTGGCTTCAAACTGCCACGAGCATCGGGAACCAAGCCTTCATCACCGCGAAATGTTGCGATACCCCGGATGCGACGGACTCGTTTGCGTAGTTCAGACAATTGCATTGTTTGATCTCCTCTTCGTCCTTGATTGGCAGCAGCAATACAAGCAGTTTAATTCTTTAGCAAGTGGCGTACCGTTGGCCAACCCAATTATCGCGTCGGAAGCTTATTGTATTTCGACTGAATGACTTACGCTTTCCTCCCTTGATCGCGCCAGTGTTCTGCACGGAGGGTGAATATGGTTCGCGAACGACCGGTTCGGTGGACTGGAATCAATTTGTTCGGCAAGCAGCTTGCGCAAGGGGATGATGGCAAATGATCTGCCCCATGCCCTCTCCACCCGCCGGCTGGCCTTGATCTGAACCGATGGCCAGTATCCGCTCACGATCATTTTCAATCAGACTTGACCGGAGAGGATTTACGTTAGCCGAATTGCTGGTCGTCGGGTTTTCTTCGCCAATTGCTTGCACTAAATGCGGTTTCCAACAAAAATGATCCTGCGGCAGTCCAGCCGCAAGACGCGAAAAGAGACGCGCCAGGTTGCAGAATCATTCAGGCAACTCGGCAGGTTCTGTGCCGGTTGGAAGTGCGCGGTCGGTCGGCCACTATCAGGGGGTTCCACAACGTGGTTCGATTTGGCACTCTCGATTCGCACTTGTTTTTCTCGCACGCACTGCAGTGCGGAGTATTTCTCAATTTGCGCATTCAACACATATCCGATTGCCGCCGGGAGGGATGCTAAATGGCCAGGAATATTCGACTTACTTGCACTGTCTCTGAAGTATCTCAAGTCGCACAACGCATTCGTGGCCACCATCGAAAACCCTCGATCGCCCGATTCTGGGCGGCGCTGTTGCCCATTGCGGTTCTGTCGCTCGCCCCAATGTCGGCTCAAGCGCAGACTACTTACTACTGGGACCCGTCTGGAGCGCTCGCCGCCCCAGGTTCGGATGGCACCAATCTCTGGGACGTTTCCACGTCGGACTGGTACGTCTCTGGGCCAAGCGATACCGCCTGGGGCAACACCGATTCAAGTGCCATCGCCAACATCGGAACCAGCGGTAACACAGCGTCGCAAACAATTACGATGAACGGTGTCCCGATAACCGTCGGCACCATTAATTTCAATGGTGGCACGGGTGGAAGCTACACGATCGCACCGGACGCAGTCCCCGACACGCTGACGGTCAGCAACGCCATCAATTTGGAAGCGAGCGCCGGGCCCGCGACCATCAATGCGCCCGTAGCTTTGGGCGGCGCCAATATTTGGACCAACAATTCCGCGAGCTCCCTCACCGTCGGCGGCGCCGTTTCCATTGGCGGAAACACGTTGACCGTCGCCGGCAGCGGCAACACTTCGATCACCGGCGTAATTTCCGGCGGCGGCGGCCTGACCAAGGCCGGCGCGGGCACCCTGTCCCTCTCCAATATCAACACCTACAACGGCAATACGGCGATCACCGGTGGCACGCTCCGGCTGCAAGCCCCGCCCAGCATCGGCATCCATGTGGGCAACGGTCAAAACGGAAGCAACTATTTGCTGCCCGCGTCAACTACCGCCGGCGTCGTCCCGATGGCGAACTGGAACAATATGACGGGAACGGCAACCGGCAGTTCGGTGACCTCCTCCACCCCGAACTCCAATTTGCCGTTGGCTTTGAAGGACAATTCCGGTGCCGCGACAGGGGCCATTGTGATCTCCTACGCGACGAACGACTTTTGGTCTGTCTCCGGGGGAACGCAGACCGGCAATGCGCAATTGATGAACGGCTACCTTGACACCAACGGTGGGAACCCCAATTCCCAGATCACCGTGTCTGGCGTGCCGTATGCCAGCTACAACGTCTACGCCTATTTTGGCTCCGATGGCAACGGACGCACCGGCCGTGTGAGCCTGATCCAAAACTCGAACACTCTGGCCACGTACAACTACTCCACCGACGCCAATCCGTTCCCCGGCTTCATTCAGACCACGACGCCCTCAACGTCCGGGAACTTTCCCAATGCCAATTATGCGGAATTCAACGGCGTTACCGGCAGCAGTTTCACCGCACAGGCGAGCGATGTCGGGGGCAACAACGGGCTTTTCGCCGTCGAGATCGTCGACACCGCTCCGGGCACGAACAAGCTTCCGGCCACGACCGCGCTCAGCATCGCCACCAATTCCACGCTCGACCTCAACGGTTTCAGCCAGCAGGTCGCTTCGCTGAGCGATTACGTATCCGGCAGTCAGGGCACGGTGACCAACAATGGCTCCAGCCCCGCGACGCTTACGCTGGCGCCCAGCAGCGGTTCGACCACCTTCAGCGGCACGATCCAAAACGGCACTGGAGGAGTCAGCCTGACCCTCATCGGCGCCGGCACGCAGATCCTTGCAGGCGCGAACACATTTAGCGGCCCCACGACGATCAATGCCGGCGTTTTGCGAATCAACAATTCCAACAGCCTGCAAAACAGCACCGCCACGGTTAATGTCAATGGCGGCCTTGTGTTCGGCGCGGGCATTGGCACGGCGAATTTGGGCGGCTTGGCCGGCGCTGGCAGTGTGGCCCTGAGCGACACGAGCAGCCCGACCCCCCAAGCCGTGAACCTGGTCGTCGGCTCGAACGGCGCCAGCACGACCTATTCTGGCGTCCTGAGCGGACTCGGAAGCTTGACCAAGACCGGAACCGGCACTCTGCTTCTCACGGCCGCCGGCGGAGGAAACACCTACAGCGGTAACACGGCGATCACCGGTGGCACTCTCAGGCTGCAAGGCGGGTTTCCCTCCCTCGGCGTCCATTTCGGCACGGATAACACGGCGTTTGTTCTGGCCCCCGCCGATTCGGCCGGCGCCCCTGGTTTTGCGATGAGCAATTGGAACAACGCCCCCGGCGGTTCCGGCAACACGTCGAGCGTCTCGTCGGGAACGAACACCGGTAGCCTGGTTAATAACCTCGGCGGCGTCGTCAATGGCGCCACGGTGAGTTGGTCCGAGGGCGGTGGCACGTTCACTTCCGGTAATAGCAGCACCGCCGACAATCGTTTGATGGGCTCCTTCCTGAACTACGAAGGCGCAAACAACGTTGCAACGATCACGGGGATTCCCTACGCGTCGTACGAAGTCGTGGCCTATGTAGGGGCCGAAGGCGGAGCTCAAAATCGACCCTGTTCGGTCACCATCGGAAGCGCTCCGACCTATTATTTTGCGACCACTACCTCCCCGGGAAGCAATCCCTACGCCTACGCCCCGATCACCAGCACGACAAGCGGGGTGTACTCGGCAGGCAATTACGCGGTTGCAACCGGACTGAGCGGCAGCTCGTTAACGGTCACCGAACATAGTTTCGGCGACAACTCCGGGCTCATGGGGGTCGAGATCATCGGCAGCACTCCCGTAAACGCGCTGCCAGCCACGACGGCGCTCAGCATCGCCAGCGGGTCCACGCTGGACCTTAACGGCTACGCCCAGCAGGTCGCTTCGCTGAGCGATTACGTCTCCGGCAGCCAGGGAACGGTTACCAACAGTGCTTCCAACACCACCGCGACGCTTACGCTGGCTCCCAGCAGCGGTTCGACCACTTTCAGCGGCATCCTTCAGAACGGCGGCAGCGGAGGAACGGTCGGCCTGACCCTGAATGGCGCCGCCAACGCGACACAGGTTCTTGCGGGCGTCAACACCTACACCGGCGGCACGACGGTCACCAGCGGCACACTGCAAGTCGCTTCGACCGGCACATTGGGCTCGGGTAATTTGAATATTGGCAGCGGCGGGACGCTCACGTTGCAGAACGCCGCGCAAAGCGCTACTGCCTTCAACAACGCCGGCGTCTTGAATGTGAGCAGTGGCAACAACCTCACCGTCACTGCTGGCGCGACCCTGCAGGGCGGGTCGCTCGAGAATTTTGCTCTTGGCACGCCCAACGGCACCAGCAACCCGCTG
>Ga0182024_10023673_pt1 | contig 10971 bp, 10 predicted proteins | sample P32metaG_FD_120480 | JGI IMG/M metagenome (GOLD analysis project Ga0182024, IMG submission 120480) | Permafrost microbial communities from Stordalen Mire, Sweden - P3-2 metaG (Illumina Assembly) | ecosystem: Environmental > Terrestrial > Soil > Wetlands > Permafrost | place: Sweden: Stordalen... | reverse complement strand
GCAGAGCGCCCGAGCGCTGAGCGGCGGCAGCCTAACGGTCAAGCGCCTAGAGAAGATGATGCTCTCCCAGGAGCAGCAGCTCAAGAAGCGCCTGGACGGCAGTAAGGATGTCGGCGTGAGCTTCGAGGAGGCCGGGATCGACTACGTGATCGTCGACGAGGCGCACGGCTACAAGAACCTCGCGACGGTGTCGAACATCCGCGACGCGCGAATCGAGGGATCGAAGCACGCCAGCGACCTACACATGAAGCTCGAGTGGCTGCGCGAGCGGCACGGCCGCCGCGTGGTGACGATGGCGACCGCGACCCCGATCGCTAACAGCGTCACCGAAGCGCACGTGATGCAGCGCTACCTGCGCCCCGATCTGCTCCAGGCCGCGGGCGTCGAGCACTTCGACGCGTGGGCTGCGACGTTCGGCCAGACCGTCACCGAGATCGAGATGGCGCCGACCGGCGGCGGGAGCTACCGGCTCAACACGCGGTTCGCTCGCTTCCAGAACGTCCCCGAGATGCTGCGCATGTGGCACGTGTTCGCCGACGTCAAGACCGCCGAGGATCTTTTCTGTGGGTCGGAGGCCAGCACCGATCGATCCGAAACCACGCGCGAGGGCTCTGTCGGTGCGGGTTCTTTGTGGTCGGGTTCCGTCCGAACCGAGTGGGATCGTCGTGAACCGTGCTCACGAAGGTCTCCCCGTCGGTGCCGGTCCCGGGCTGTGCCGCGATCCGCGTGCGTCCGCCCAGGGATCTCGGCTATTGGAGCGTCCGCGACGGCGCATACGAGCTGATCGCGCCAGCGGACACGTATCTGAGGTTCCTACGGTTCGGCCGCGGACGTGCGCTCGGGACGACGGAGAAGTACGCCGGGAACCTCGCCGTGTTCTTTGACTGGTGCGCCGCGCGCGAGCTTGGTTTGGCAGACGCGGCGCGACGGATCGACGACTTCGTGCTGACGCTGCGCAACCAGCTCGTTACGCGTCCCGGCCGCGGCGTTGGGCGACCTCGTGGGAACGGGCGGATCAACCACATCCTGGTGTCGGTCCGAGAGATGTATAAGTCGGCGCTGGCGCACGGGCTGGTCGGCGAGGAGACGATCGCAGCGTTGTTCGTGATGGGCCAGGTCCCCGACTTGAGGCCTTCCGAGAGGCGGGTGGTGCGGTTCGCGGTGCGTCCTCGTCATGTGTTGCGGGCGGAGGAGCAGGGTGATGTCGATCCGGTGACTCGGGAGGAGTTCAACGCGCTGATGCGGGTCACGCAGAACTGGCGTGATCGGCTACTGCTGGTGTTGATGCGTCATGCCGGACTGCGTCGCGGCGAAGCGGTCCTGTTGCTCGAGGAGGATTTGCATTTCATGCGCGACGCTCGCGAGTTGGGTTGCGCCCGCGCTGGCGCGCATCTGCATGTTCGTCGTCGCACGACCGAGCAGGGATCCTCAGCGAAGTCGCGGAGCGGGCGGATCGTCCCGGTGGACGCGGTCACCGTGTTCTGCGCTGATCGGTGGCATTACGAGCGCGAGCGGATCCCGGGTGCGGATCGGTCGCTGACGGTGCTCGTGAACGTGGCCGGCGATAACGCCGGCGGACCGGTCCGTGTCGATCACGTCAACTCGGTGCTGTCGGATCTGAGCCGTCGCGCCGGGCTTGACCGGAAGATCACGCCGCACATGTTGCGGCACGCGTGGGCGACGAACCTCGCCGCCGTGGCGGATCTGGCGGTCGTGAAGGATCTCCTCGGACACCGATATCTCGCAACGACCGCACGCTACGTGCATCCGGAGTGGGACAAGATGCGCGACGCGATCGACCGCGCTTACGTCGAGACGGTCGCGCTGAACGGCCTCAGTGATGCTGATGGCCGCTGAGCGCGCGCAGGTCCTGCGTCTTCCTGCGGTCGAGGTCGATCCTACGGTCGCGCGGCTCCGTGCCGCTGTGGACATGGAGGCGCTGATCGAGGTGGGTTACGACCCTGAGCGGCAGGTGTTCGTGCCGTCGCGTGAGCATCCGATCTTCGGTTTCACGGAGTGCGCGGTGCGGGACTGCCCGGGGCTGGCGGCGCAGGCCGGTGATTTGTGCGGTCCGTGTGCTCGTCGATGGCGCGGCGTGCAGCCAGGGGGGATGCCGCTTGAGGAGTTCGTTGCGACCCCGCGCCTGCGGATTGTCCAGCGACGCAAGCGGGAGGTGTTGTGCCGGGTCTGCTGTGTCGCGGGGTTCGAGCGTCCGGCGTCGGGGCCGCTTGGGCTCTGCCTGTTGTGCGCGAAGTCGTTCCGACGGTCGCGGGTCTCGTCGGTTGATGATTGGATCCGCGGCGGACAGCACAGGAAGAGCAGGCGAGCACCGCGTGCGCCGGCGCGGCCGCGGGCGACTTACGGGTGGTGTGAGCGGTGCGGTCGGCTGGCGAGCCATCCTCGACCGTTGTCGTGTGGACCCTGTCAGTTGACGTGGCGCAAGGCGGGCAAGCCCGGCTGGGATCGGTGGCGGCGGGAGCATCCGGTCCCGCTTGCCGCCAGCGAACGCATTTTCGACTTGTCGCCGGTGCCTGAGCGTGTCCGTCTCGAGTTCCTCGTTGGCCTGCAGGATGCGCTGCACGGTGAGCGGAAGTTCAATGCGTGGAGCGACCTGACGCGGCTGGCGAGACGTCTGTCGAAGATGCGGGTGGCATCGGTGCTCGACGTTCCCGAGAGTCCGATTCGAACGACGATGGCGCGGCTGCTGCTGATGCGCGTTCAGTGGGCGGTCGAGCGTGCGCTGCTGGATCCTGAAGAGGAGCTGGCGGGTGACGTGTGGCGCCTCGGTCTGCTGCGTCGGGATGGTGGCCGGCAGCGACTTGACCTGACGGTCATCTCGCAGCCGTGGTTGCGGGAGATCTACCGTGACTGGGCTCGCGAAGCGCTGGCCGGCCGGCACGTCCACTATCTGCGCAGCACGTTGTGCCAGTTCAGGCGTCTGAGCGAATCGCTCCGCACCCGACAGGACGGCGGCATGGACCGTTCGGTCCTCGGGCGGCGCGATATCGAGAACTTCTTGATGCGCCTCGCAGCCATGGCGTCAACGGGGGAGGTTGCGACGAACAGCCAGGCCGACTGCGTCACGATGGTGCGGTATCTGCTGCGCCGCGCGCGTGATCGCGGCCTGACCGCTCCCGGCGGACCGCTCCATGGGCTGCCGGACACTTTCTCGTTCTACGAGGGCGACATCCCGCAGCGAGAGGAGCGCGACCCCGACGACGAGATCGGCCGCAGCCTCCCGAACGCCGTGATCAAGCAACTCGCCTCCGCGCAGGCGATGGCCCTCCTCGCCGACGTCTCGACTCCCGAGATCGCGGACGCGGCCGAGCTTCTGATCCGCACCGGGCGACGCCCGGCGGAGATCTGCCATCTGCGAACGACATGCCTGCAGTGGGACGAGCGCGTCCGCGACAACGGAACGCTCGACCGCCAGCCCGTGCTGGTCTACCGGCCAGAGAAGACCCCCAAGCGGTCAAAGCGCCTGCCAGTTCACGCACGCGAGGCGCTGATCATCAACCGCGCCGGCGAACGCGCCCGCGCACGCTTCCCGGACGTCGCACCCGAGAAGCTGCCGCTATTTCCGCGCCAGACCCAGAACCGGTCGGGAACGGTGCCGATGAGCGCTCATCGGGTCGCGCTCGCGCTGCGGGAATGGATGCGCCGACTTCCCGAGCTGCTCGACGCAGATGGCACGCCCTATGAGCGGCGGCGAGTGCTGCTCTACGCGTTTCGACATTCCTACGCGCAGCGGCTGGCTGACCAGAACTGTCCGCCGCATCTGCTGATGGACATCATGGACCACCGCAGTTTCCGGACAACCGAGGGGTACTGCCGAATCCGTCAGGACCGCCGCCGCGAAGCCGTTGACCTCGGGCAGCGGTGGCAGTGGGACGCGCAGGGCAACGAGCTCGCGAAGATCATCGAGCGGTTCGCCGAGTCTAACGACACCCGGCTCGCGGTCGGGTCGACCGCGATCCCCTACGGCTCCTGCGTCGAGCCGTCCAACGTCGCCGCGCTCGGGTCCGCCTGCCCTTATCGGATGCGATGCATCGGCTGCAAGCACTTCCGGACCGACCTGACCCACCTCGCCGCGCTGGAGAAGTACCTCACCGATCTGCTCGCCGCCCGCGAGCGGATCCTCGCCGTCTCCGACGAGCTGGCCGACTGGGCCAAACGCGACGCGATGCCGTCCGATGAGCACATCGACCGCGTCCGCTACCTGATCCGCCGGATGCGCCACAAGCTCGACAGCCTCCCGCCAGCCGAAGCCAGTGAGGTGCACCGGATCCTCGGCAGCCAGGCCAACGACCGCCGCGAGCTTGGCGACCTTGCCCCGGCCGCGTTCCAGCTCAACGTGATCGACATCACCCCATCGTTTGACCCGGCGACGATCAATGCCTGAGCACCTCACCGAGCATCACCGGCTGATCTCCCAACAGAAGCGCGAGACGGTGCTCCGCGCTGCGGACGCGATGATCATCCAAGGCGTCTCGTTCCACTGGACAACACTCGCCCGGCGTGCCGGGGTGAGCGTCAAGTTCATCAACGACCCGAAGCACGCCGATCTCAAGGAGCGCGTCCGGGAGAAGCTCGCGGCCGCCTACGACCAGCAAGCCGCACAGGCCGTCGCGGCGAGCCACGCGACCGCCGCGCAGCTCCGGGTCAAAGTCGCCAACCACGCCGCGCAACTCCGCCGCCAAGAGCAGATCATCAAGGTCCTCGAGCGAAAGCTCGGAGAGCAGCTCGGCAGCGCGATCGCGCAAGAGTTGCCAGCGATCACCGGTGCCGCGCTCTCGACCAAGCCGGAAGCCGAGCGGATGGCGGAGCTCGAACACCGGGTCGTCGAGCTCGAGGACGAGCTCCTCGCACGCGACGAGACGATCGACGGCCTACGCACCGCTCTGCGACAAGGGATCCGGAAAGGAGAGTTTGAGTGACCGGCTGGCCGGCCGCGCCCGCCGAGGCCGCGTTCCACGGGCCCGCGGGCGAGTTCGTGCTGCGGACCGAGCCGCACTCGGAGGCTCACCCGATGGCGCTCCTGGCTCAGTTCCTCGTCGCGTTCGGGACGGCCTGCGGCCGCGGCGCGCACTACCAGGTCGAGGCCGACCAGCACTACCCGAACGAATTCTGCGTGCTGGTGGGGCCGAGCGCGAAAGGGCGCAAGGGATCGTCGTGGGGCCACGTTCGCCGTGCGCTCGCCGAGGCCGACCCCGACTTTGTCAACGGCTGCCTGGCCAGCGGGCTCAGTTCTGGCGAGGGGCTGATCTCCCAGGTCCGCGATCCGGTCGACAAGGCCGACGCCAGTGCGCCGGTCGACAAGCGTCGGCTTGTGCTTGAGCAAGAGTTCGCTCAGGTCCTGAAGGTCCTCTCGCGCGAGGGGAACACGCTCTCGCCGATCGTCCGCCAAGCCTGGGACGGTGACGCGTTGCAGACCATGGTCCGCAACAACCCGCTGCGCGCGAGTGCCGCCCACATCGGGATCGTCGGCCACATCACCAAGGACGAGCTGCTGCGCTACCTGACCGCCACCGAGCTCGCCAATGGGTTCTTCAATCGCTTTCTCCTGATCGGGGTCGACCGGTCCAAGCTGCTGCCGTTCGGCAGCGCCCTCGACGCAGACCAGCTCGTCAAGGTCCGCGATGCTGTCCGTCTCGCGCTGCGGTTCGCTGGCGCGCACCGCGCGCTCCCGCTCGACCCCGCGGCTCGCGAGCGGTGGATCGAGATCTACATGCAGCTGTCGGCCGGCCAGCCCGGCCTGGCCGGCGCAGCAACCGCCCGCGCCGAGGCGCACGTCGTCCGGCTCGCTCTGATCTACGCGCTGCTCGATCACTCAGAGACGATCGGGCTCGAGCACCTCGAGGCGGGTCTGGCTGTCTGGCGCTACAGCGCCGCCACGGCCTCCTGGATCTTCGGAGAGTCGCTCGGCGACCCCACCGCCGACGAGATCTGGGCGGCCACCAAGGAGCGCCCTGGCGGCGTGACCCGGACTGAGGTATCAGACATGTTCAGCCGCAACAAAAAGCGTCGAGAGATCGAGCGCGCACTCGGCGTACTCGAAGAAGCCGGGCGGCTCCGCCGCGACACCCGGCAGCCGGACCGTGGGCGCGCCGCCGAAGTATGGATCCCGGTAATCGCCGCTGCCGCCTGACCATTCCCCGCACATACCCGACGCAGACCCGGCGATCTGGATCATGGCTCTACACGAGTGACGATTTGGACGATGGACGACCGCGGTGGCGACGAGAGCGCGACCCTGCGCTCCTTCTGGCCGCCGGCCTCAGCGATCGAGATGTCGAAGAACGTCTCGAAATCGGGCCCCGGGGACGCCCCTGGCGAAGCCGGGAGCGTCATCGACCTATCCCAGCCGAGCGGATGGCGCGAGATCGCCGGCGGAGACGGGTGATTTGACATGTTGCTGCAACCGCTCGGGGTGGTTGTGGGTGTCTATAGCCGAGGCTGATGAGCGCACCGGCGACGCACGCGATGGGAGGGGTCGATATGGGAGACGCCGAGGCGTACTCGGACTTCTATGAGCGGTCGTACTCCGCAATCGTCGGCCAGGTCTTCGTTGTGACCACGGATCGGGGCGAGGCTGAGGAGGCGGTGCAGGAGGCGTTTGCGCGGCTGTGGTCGCGGTGGTCCCGGGTCAGTCGCTATGAGAATCCGGAGGCGTGGGTGCGCCGGGTGGCGCTGAATGTCGCGATGAAGCGGTGGCGACGCGCTCGCCGCGGCGATCAACTCGTGCAGGACGCACATGCGGACACGGGGTTGGTCAGCGAGGCGGCAACGACCGGTGATCGTCTCGACCTGATCGCGGCGCTGCGACGGCTGCCCGCGTCACACCGCCAAGCGCTCTTGTTGCACTACGTGGTGGGGCTATCCGTGCAGGAGGTGGCCCACGAGATGTCAACGCGACTTGCGCCAGTCAGGCCAGGGACGGTGAAGTCATGGCTTCACCGCGGGCGAGCCGAGCTCGGCAACGCACTTTCGAGTCAGGAGATCGAGGATGACTGAGAACGACGCACGGCCGAACATGACCGACCCGGTGGGCGAGGCGCTGCGAGGGCTTGCGCTGGGGGTCGCCAGGGAGGTCGCGGTCGCGCCAAGCATCCAGCTTCGCGCGCGTGGGGCACGAGACCGGCGGCGAATGAGGATCCGCGTTCCGGCGCTGGCGCTCACCGCCGTTGCGGCGGTCGTCGCAGCAGCGCTCGTGATCGTGCTCACACTGTCCGGCGGCGGCCACCGACCTTCGGTCACGCCGCTGAACCCGCCTTCGGCTCCCCCGCTCGCGTCGCAGCTCAGCACGGTGGGCGGGACGACGTTTGTCAGCTACAACCTCAATCAGGTGATCACTCGATCACCGAGCATGCGTGTGCACAGCTCGACTGTCAGCTACCCGGTCCTGGGCGCCAACGAAGATGCGATCGCGTTCGGGGCGGGCAACACCTGGGTACTTGAGAGCACCACGCCGTCGGGCGGGCCGGCCAAGCCGCTCGGCGGCCCCGATCGGTCGGACTGCGGGGCGTTGGTCCGGATCGACTCCTCGACGATGGCCGCGACCGGCACGCTCTCGCTGAAGCGATGCCCGCTTGCCCTGGCGTTCGGCGACGGCTCGGTGTGGGTGCTGGGCATGCAAATCGGGACCCCGGGATATCGACTCACGCGTGTGGATCCCGCGAACATGACCGTGCAGGCCAGCGCGGTCATCGACGGCGGAGCTCGCGGTGGGACCCCGCAGGGCGACACCGGCGCAAAGAACCTCTTCGTCGCCACCGATGACGCGACCGCCACCGCCGTCGTGCAGACTGCCGCCGGCGCCAGCCAGGTCATCACTCTCGACGCGAAGACGCTCACGACGGTCGGATCGGTCACGATCCCGCAGGCCCGCGGCCAGGCCACAGCGCTCGCTGCCCGCGGCGGTGTCGCGTGGCTCGGCACGGACGCCGGCTGGCTCTACCGCATCGACTCACGCACCGGCCGGGTTGCCGGCGCGCGGCAGCTGGGCGCCTGGGTGCACAGTCTGTCGGCATCGCGCCGGGCGATCTGGATGACGATCGCGCTGCCGTCAGGCAAGCCCGCATCTGCGTATCCTGGCCTTGACACGCTGGAGCTCAACCCGACCACGGGCGCGGTCGAGCACGACACCGGCCTGCCGCTACTGCTGGCCGCCACTGACCCCAGCAGCGACGTGTGGGGCATCTTCTCCACGCCGCGGCATGGCAACTACATCGCCAGGATCGACTCCGGCACCCGCACCGTCGCGGGGATCACGTCCTCCCCGTCGAAGGGCTCCGCTTTCACGCCCGACACGATCGGAGTCAATGACGGTGCTGCTTGGATCATCAACACCAACCTCCAAAGCCTCACCAAAGTAGTGTTGGTCCGGTGAGCGCCGACCTCATGCTCCTGGCACGAGCCTGCGTCTACACCGCCAGGCCGCGCATCCATAGTGGGGCCCAACGTTCGCTTATCCAGGCGCGACGGACCCCGGCCTGTGCTGCTGCGCGTCGCGCTCCCACGCCGTGTGAGCCTGCCGGCTGTGCGGCGACCAGTCCGATCTATTGCTCGCCGATCAGAGAGTTTAGAGCGCTCCAGCGCATGAAAGCGATGCACTTCGTCTCAGACTGATTGACATAACGCGGGCCGTCCGTATCAATTGCTGCATGAAAGGCGTGCGACCTTCATCTGGAGACGGTTTGAGGCCCTGGGCCTTGGGCCTTCCGTCTTCCGCCTGCCGAGCGATGCTGCCTGCGCGCTCACTCGACCCGCCCCAGAAACCCGGGCCGCACGCACACGTCTTCGAGCCGCTGAGACGGTGTCACCGGATTTACCCCGGGCCGCATCGGCCCAGCTGTTCAACAAGCGAGTTGAGGTGATGCGGTAATGGCTTCAGTTAACGGCAGTGCGGGCATCGACGATTGCTCCGCGGGACAGGGCTCCTGCCACGCCAACGGTTGTGCGGGGAGCTGCTCGAACAACGCTTACCAGATGTCGTATCCGAACTACGGCGACTGTATTTCAGATCACCACTGCTCCGCAAACACCGGCGTCCCCTACGCCGGGGCTCACCAGTGCGGAAACTCCAACATCCAAGTTTACCAGAAGAGCTGCGCGAACATTTCGGCTTTCCCCCAGCTCAAGGACTGCGGGCCGCCCGCGCGCCAGGCATCCGGCGGATACTGCGTCAGCAAGAGACAAGCCGTGGTCGCATGTCTCAACTCGGCCGCGTTCAGCGCGCTGTGCAACGGCTGCAACCCGGCGACCTACGGTCTGATCGGCGCCAACTTCATCACGTCATAGGACGGGATCACCATGAGCTTCAACCCACTGCATCCCTCAGAAAAACAGGCTCGTGAACGCGAACAGCTAAGCGGCGCGTTCGACGAAGGCGGATTGTGGGAGGACCGCCGAGTCCTCGCAGGGGCCTCCACCCAGCTGCTCTCCCACTACGTCTACGGGACCCTGCGGGACCTCGAGGCTGGCCGCTACACCCTCGACGCCCCTCTCTACGACCTCGTGTTCCAAGAGCCGTTCACGTTCGACGCCGCGACAGACGTTCATTCGCTCTACGGCCCCGATCTCAGCGAGGTCCCGGTGGGGGCGCGTATTGAGGCCGGCACACCTGACTCGCTGCGCGCGAGGGACGGAACCCGCCACGCCGTGTGGGTCAACGTGAACATGATCTACTCACACGGCGACGTGATCTCGATCGACGACGAGAACACCCTCACGCTGCAGCAGGCGCACGAGGGCTCAGCCCGCACGTTACTCGTCGACGAGGTGTCGACCGTCAACTCGCCGAGAGGCGATCTGGCCTCGATCGAGGCTGGCGACCACGTGTTCTTCACGGGGATGGCGGAGACAGCGGAGCTTTCCTGCCCGCGAATCCACGTCGTCGTCCTCAACCACACGCAACCGATCTAGGCGTCCTCGACCTTCGTCGGACGCGCCGGTCAGGCAGAGCGTTGACTGCGGTTCTCCATGGGATCTTCCTCGGCACCGCGGCCGTGCTGGTGGCTTTGGGCGCAGCCAAGGTCGCCCTCTCCCAGGACGAGTCCGAAGCGCCACCAGCCCGCGGACGCTCGATCCGTATGCGCCTGCTCACGGTGCATGAGGACTCCCCGCGGCTAGTTGGAGCAGCCGAGGTCGTATGCGGCGCGCTGGCGCTCCTGTTCGCGCAATCCCTGTGGCCGGCGATCGCGGTGACTGGGCTCGGCGCGATCTTCGTAGGTGTGCTGGTCATCCGCCTCCGCGTCATGCCGGGAAGTGGCTGCGGCTGCATCAAAGCGGCGAGCAAAGAGCCGTACCTCGCCCTGTCGTCAGTCTGTCGCTCGGCCGCGATGTGTGCGGGAGGTGTCTCCGGGCTCGTCGCGCGGGGCCATCTGCGCGCCGACGGCGAAACCGTCGTTACCGCCGGAGCCTGGCTGCTCGTCCTCGCCGCGCTGAGTCCGGAGACGTGGCAGTACATGAACGTCAGATGTGGCCGGCCGCTTGTCTTCGCCGCTCTCGACGACCGGCGTCGCCTCGGGCGATCTCCCGGATATCGGCGTCTGAGGGATGCCCGGCTGATCGCGAAGCGGCCGGCGGACGTCTGGTCAGAGGGTTGCGTGCGTTACTTCGCGTTCGCGATGCTTGAGGACCGAGCGGAGCCTCAGGTCGCAACATTCCAGGTCGGGCCTTCCGGAGTGCTGGGGCGGGTCCTGCCGCGACCGAATCCCACGGCCGCAGCAAATCGCGACAGTGGGCGAGTCGGGAGTGCTGAGCGAGCACGGGCCTGAGGTCATTGAAGGTCCCGAAGCACGACAGCCTCCCCGCCGTGAGGTGCGCCGCCGCTCTCAGACTTCCTCGTCTCTTTCGTACTGCGTCAGCGCGTGTGCGTCCCTAAGCTCCGGCGTGGCGGTGCAGGGTGCCACCGCCGCGGATCGCTGCTGAGTCAAGCTAAACCGAGCTTGAGGGCCAGAAAAAGGATCT
>Ga0182024_10023672_pt1 | contig 10972 bp, 6 predicted proteins | sample P32metaG_FD_120480 | JGI IMG/M metagenome (GOLD analysis project Ga0182024, IMG submission 120480) | Permafrost microbial communities from Stordalen Mire, Sweden - P3-2 metaG (Illumina Assembly) | ecosystem: Environmental > Terrestrial > Soil > Wetlands > Permafrost | place: Sweden: Stordalen... | reverse complement strand
GTTCAGGCGGCGATCAACGCGGCACAGACGTATTTGCCGCCCGACCTGCCGACTCCGCCGATTTACAGCAAAACGAATCCGGCCGACGCGCCCGTGCTCACGCTGGCGCTCACTTCGAAAACCGTTCCGCTTTCACAAGTGGAGGATCTGGCTGACACACGCTTGGCGCAGAAAATTTCTCAATTGTCGGGCGTGGGAATGGTGAGCATCAGCGGGGGACAGAAACCCGCGGTTCGCGTGCAGGTGAATCCCACGGCGCTTTCCTCTTTCGGGATCAATTTGGAAGACGTGCGCACGGCGCTGCAGCAAACAAGCGTCGATTCGGCGAAAGGCAACTTTGACGGCCCGAGGCAGGATTATCAAATCGACGCCAACGACCAGCTCTTGACCAGCAATGATTTCAAGTCTGTGGTGGTGGCGTACCGGAACGGAGCGCCCATACTCCTATCGGATGTTGCAACGGTTTTCGACGGCGCCGAAAACGTACGGCAAGCAGCTTGGATGAATAACGTTCCCGCGGTGATCGTGAATATTCAACGGCAGGCCGGAGCAAACACTATCCAAGTTGTCGACCGGATAAAGAATCTTCTGCCCGTTCTGCAGGGCAGTTTGCCGCCTGCAATTCAGGTAACGGTTCTGACGGATTTAACGACTACGATTCGCGCATCCGTGACAGACGTTGAATTCGAGCTGATGCTTACGGTGGCTCTCGTGGTTATGGTGATTTTTCTGTTCTTGCGGAGCCTTGCAGCGACCATTATTCCGAGCGTCGCCGTGCCGCTTTCTCTTGTCGGGACTTTCGGCGTGATGTATTTGGCTGGTTACAGTCTCAATAACCTGACTCTGATGGCCTTGACCATCTCGACCGGATTTGTGGTCGACGACGCGATCGTGATGATCGAAAACATTACGCGCTTCCTGGAAGAGGGCGAGAAGCCTCTCGCGGCAGCCCTCAAGGGCGCGGAGCAGATCGGGTTCACGATCGTATCGCTCACGATTTCATTGATTGCAGTGCTGATTCCACTCCTGTTCATGGGCGACATCGTCGGAAGGCTGTTCCGGGAATTTGCAGTTACGCTCAGCGTAACGATTCTGGTATCCGCCGTGGTGTCGCTGACACTTACGCCCATGTTGTGCGCGCGTCTGCTGCGCCATACGCCGAGAGACCGGCGAGGGCGATTCTACCGGGCGTCCGAGCTGGCGTTCGATCGCGTGATCGAGTTCTACGGCAGGACCTTGCAATGGGTGCTGCAATATCAAACCGCGACGCTGCTCGTCGCCGCAGCAACGCTTTTGCTCACGATCTTTCTCTATATTGTCATTCCGAAGGGCTTTTTCCCGGTGCAGGACACAGGCGTTATCCAAGGAGTGTCGCAGGCCGCCCAGACAATTTCGTTCGCGGCAATGTCCGAAAAGCAGCAAGCGCTTGCTCAAACGATTCTGAAAGATCCAGCGGTCGAGAGCCTCTCCTCGTTCATCGGAGTGGACGGCACGAATACGACGCTCAATAGCGGACGCATGCTGATCAATTTGAAGGCGCTCTCGGACCGAAAAATCAACGCGTCCGATGTGATCCGGCGGCTGCAGTCACAGCTCGACAAAGTGGACGGAATTACTCTCTACATGCAGCCGGTGCAGGACTTGACGGTGGACGATCGCGTAAGCAGGACTCAATTTCAGTACACGCTGGAAGATCCCAATTCCGACGAACTGAACACGTGGACAGCAAGGTTCGTGCAAAAGTTACAAGCATTGCCGGAACTCACGGATGTGGCCACTGACCAGCAAACATCCGGACTCGCGGAATCGCTGATCATCGACCGTGTGACCGCTTCGCGGCTCGGCATTACCCCCGAAGTTATCGATGAGACGCTCTACGATGCATTCGGTCAAAGAGAAATCTCCACCCTATACACCCAGTTGAATCAATACCACATCGTTCTCGAGACCTTGCCGGAGTTCCAGCAAAACCCCGCGAAATTACAGGATATTTATGTCCGCTCCGCGGCTGCGCCGACGGCTTCGAATTCCTCCACGTCGTCGAGCAATTCGGTAATAACAGCGACTAGCACTGCGGGTAACACAACCACCGGTTCGGCTTCCCCGCCGGCTGTCTCGGCGCTGAACGGTGCATCGGTACCTCTTGGCGCCATCGCGCATCTCGAGGCTCGTTCTGCTCCACTATCGATAAACCATCAAGGGCAGTTCCCGGTCGTAACGATCTCGTTCAACCTGGCGCCCAATGCGTCGCTGGGCGAAGCAGCAGATGCGGTTGAAAAACTACAGAAACAGATGGGTATGCCGTTGAGCATTCAGGGGGCGTTTCAAGGCACCGCTGCTTCGTTTCAAGCTTCTCTGACGAATGAGCCGCTGCTGATTTTGGCGGCAGTGGTTACCGTCTACATCGTGCTGGGAGTCCTCTACGAGAGCTACATTCATCCCATCACGATTCTTTCGACCCTGCCGTCGGCGGGCGTCGGCGCGCTGCTTGCGCTTATGCTTTTTGGTTCCGAGCTAAGCGTCGTTGCATTGATAGGGATCATCCTCCTGATCGGCATCGTGAAGAAAAACGCGATCATGATGATCGACTTTGCCCTTGAGGCGGAGCGCAACGAAGGGAAGAGCTCGGTGGACGCCATCTACCAGGCGTCTCTGTTGCGCTTCCGTCCCATCATGATGACCACGATGGCTGCGTTACTGGGTGGGCTGCCGCTGGCTCTTGGTTCGGGAATCGGCTCGGAATTGCGCAGACCTTTGGGAATCGCCATCGTTGGGGGCCTGATTGTCAGCCAGGTGCTTACTCTCTACACGACGCCCGTGATCTACATCTTCTTTGACCGCATCGCACAAAGGTTTTCATCGGCACATCAGCGAAATGAAAGTCCCGAGGCTCTTCCCGCGGACTAGCTATGAATATCTCGGCCCCATTCATCCGGCGTCCCGTGGCCACCACACTTCTCACCGTCGGGGTTGCGCTTGCCGGCGCTGTTTCGTTCATTCACCTGCCGGTATCGCCCCTTCCTCAAGTTGATTTCCCGACAATTTCCGTTTCAGCGGGTTTGCCGGGTGCGAGTCCGGAAATCACCGCTTCCTCGATTGCAACGCCGCTCGAGCGCCAGTTTGGACGTATCGCCGGCGTTAACGAAATGACGTCGTCGAGCACGCTCGGTTCGACGAGCATCACGCTCCAATTTGATCTGGACCGGGACATTGACGGCGCCGCTAGGGATGTCCAATCCGCGATCAATGCCGCACGGAGTTATCTGCCGATTAACCTGCCCGCAAATCCGACATATCGGAAAGTGAATCCGGCCGATGCGCCAATTCTGATCATCGCGTTGACTTCGAATATTTACGATCCCGGGAAACTTTATGACGCGGCATCGACGATTATGGAGCAGCGTCTTTCACAGATACAGGGAGTGGGCCAGGTTGCGGTCGGCGGAAGTTCTCTGCCCGCGGTACGAGTCGAACTCAACCCGACGCAACTGAACAGCTACGGTCTGGGTCTTCAGGATGTGGCGAGCATACTGAGTTCGCAGAACTCGAACCTTCCCAAGGGTCAGATATCGGACGGCCGAACGACCGCTGACATTTTGGCGAACGATCAACTTCTGCAAGCGGATTTGTATAAACCGCTCATTGTTGGATATCACCAAGGCGCGGCTATCAAACTTTCGGATATCGCCGATGTGGAAGATTCGGTGCAGAACGTTCGCGCGGCTGGGTATGCGGATGGAAAGCCGTCCGTCTCAGTCATTATTTTTCGAACGCCCGGCGCCAATATTATTGACACGGTCGCCAACGTTGAAAGGGCGCTCCCGTCTTTGAAAGCCTCTATGCCTTCCGCAATCGACTACACGATCGTCGTGGACCGCACGACGACGATCCGGGCGTCGGTTTCCGACGTCGAGCTCACTCTTGTGATCTCGATAGGGCTCGTCATCCTGGTGGTCTTCGTATTTCTCCGAAATGTGCGCGCCACGCTGATTCCGAGCGTGGCGGTTCCCGTGTCGTTGATCGGGACGTTTGCCGCCATGTACTTGCTGGGCTACAGCATCGACAACCTCTCGTTGATGGCGCTTACGATTGCGACCGGCTTCGTTGTGGACGATGCGATCGTGGTGATCGAGAACATCACGCGCTATCTCGAGCAGGGTATGCAACCTATGCAGGCCGCGCTGCGAGGAGCAAGCGAAATCGGATTTACGGTCCTCTCGATCAGCATATCGTTGATCGCCGTATTTATTCCGATCTTGATGATGGGCGGCATTGTCGGGCGGCTTTTTCGTGAGTTTGCGGTAACGCTTTCGGTGGCGATCGCTATTTCTCTCGCGGTTTCGCTCACCACAACTCCGATGATGTGCTCGAGGCTTTTGAAGCGCGACGAGCCCGGACGTCACGGACGTATGTACCGAGCGAGCGAACAGATATTTGACCGGACCCTGCGCCTCTACGGACGCAGCCTGACGTGGGTTCTGGAGCATTCGGCGCTCATGCTGGTGATCCTTCTGTTAACGATCGGCGTGAACATTTATTTGCTCGTGATCGTGCCGAAGGGTTTCTTTCCCGAGCAGGACAATGGAACGATTCAGGGGGGCATTCGCGGGCAGCAGGACATCTCTTTCCAGGCGATGAACACACTGACTAAGGAGTTTGTCAGCATCATCAAGGCGGATCCGGCAGTCCAGGATGTGATGGCCTATACCGGCGGCAACGGCGCAACCAATGGTGGATTCGTTTATATGGGTTTGAAGCCGCTCAATGTGCGAAAATTCAGTTCGCTCCAGGTGATTGCGCGGCTCCGACCGAAGCTGACCTCACTCCCAGGCGCTAGCGTGATTCTGCAGCCGGGACAGGATCTGCGGATCGGAGGCAGACAAAGCAATGCGCAGTATCAGTACACGATCCAGAGCGCCAATCTGGCGGATTTAGTGAAGTGGGGTCCGCTCCTCCTGCAGCAGATGAAAGGCTTGAAGGGTTTCACGGACGTGGATTCCGACCAGCAGAATAATGGTTTGCAAGCATCTCTGGTGTACGACCGTCAAACGGCAGCGCGCATGGGGATCACGCCCCAATCGATCGATCAGACGCTCTACCAGGCCTTCGGACAATCTCTGGCATCCACGATGTACACGACGCTGAACCAGTATTACGTTGTCATGGAAGTAGCGCCGGAATTCTGGCAAAATCCGACGGCTTTAAACGATATTTACGTCAACCCTGCCATTGGGAATGAGGTTCCACTCAACGCCATTACGCGCTTCCAGACAACGACGGCACCGCTGGCCGTAAACCACCAAGGCCAGTTCCCCTCGGTAACGGTGTCCTTCAATCTAGCCTCTAGCATGGCGCTCAGCGACGCCGCTAGCGAAATCGGCCAGATGGAACAGAAGATGGGCATGCCTTCCACGATCCAGGGGATGTTTTCCGGAACACTCGAAGCGTACCAAGCCTCCCTGGCGTCTGAGCCCCTGCTGATAACCACAGCGCTTCTCGCTGTGTATATCGTTCTCGGAATGTTGTACGAGAGCTACATCCATCCGATCACGATTCTCTCTACCTTGCCATCGGCCGGCGTCGGCGCCGTACTGGCTTTGATGCTTTTCCACACGGATTTGAGCGTGATTGCGCTAATCGGGATTGTGCTGCTCATTGGCATTGTGAAGAAGAACGCGATCTTGATGATCGATTTTGCCCTCGAAGCCGAACGGAACGAGGGAAAGAGTTCGAGGGATGCCATTTTCAAGGCTTGTATGCTGCGATTCCGACCGATTTTGATGACCACGATGGCTGCGCTGTTCGGCGCTCTCCCTCTTGCCTTGGGCCGGGGAATGGGTTCGGAGCTTCGGCGCCCGCTCGGGATCGCGATTGTGGGCGGGCTGATCTTCAGCCAGATGCTGACTCTGTTTACGACTCCGGTTGTCTATCTCTACATGGACCGGTTCAGCTTGTGGTGGGAGGGCCGATCGCACAGAGCGAATGTGCGAACCATGCCGCAGGAAGCGGACTGAAGTGGGAGCACGTGAATCAAAAAAATCCGTTACTGCCTTAAGCCGTGCCGGCGTTTCGGCGGCCGATGCACAACGGAAGCTCCGCCTTGATAAAAAGGAGTTGCCGCAGTGGCGCGGGTAAGGAAGGAAAGAATCATGGGGCGTAAAATCAAATCCCTGGCCGTCCGCATTGCGGCAGTTGTCCTTCTTGCCGGATGCACGGTTGGCCCGAAGTATCACACGCCAAGTGTTGCAGCTCCTCCCGCTTATAAGGAAGTGACGCCACAGAACGCTTCGCAGATCGACAACTGGAAAGTGGCCCAGCCGAATGACGCGGCAATTCGCGGAAAATGGTGGGAGATGTTCGACGATCCTCAGCTGAATATGCTGGAGGAGCAGGTAAACATTTCGAACCAGAACATCGCTGCCTCCGCCGAGGCTTTTCTGGCGGCGCGAGCGACGGTAAAGGAGGCTCGCGCACAGTATTTCCCGACGGTGACGGCAAATCCATCGATTACGCAGGAACAGCCGTCGCAGACGCTGAGGCAATTCAGCACCACGCCAACCGGCGGCGCGTCGTCGAATGGAACTTCAACTACGAGCGGCTCTTTTACCGATTATTCGCTGCCCTTCGACGCAACCTGGGTCCCGGATCTTTGGGGACGTGTGCGGAATACAGTCCGCGCAAGCGCTTATGCCGCACAGTCGAGCGCCGCGGATCTTGCTAACGTCCGGCTCACAGCTCAATCGGAAGTGGCGGTCGATTATTTTGAGCTGCAATCCGAAGATGCGCTCAAGCTGTTGCTCGATACGACCGTGGCCGCATACCAACAATCGCTGGACCTTACGCGGGCGCTTTACGAAACCGGGATCGATTCGGACGAATCGGTTGCGCAAGCCGAAGTTCAACTGCAATCAACCGAGGCTCAGGATACGAACGTCGGGATCCTGCGAGCTCAGTACGAACACGCAATTGCGATGCTGGTGGGGCAACCGGCGTCAACATTCTCGATTGCCGCCCAACCCTTGAAGGATGCGCCGCCGCCGATTCCTTTTGGCGTGCCGTCTCAGCTGCTCGAACGTCGCCCGGATATCGCCACTGCCGAGCGGCTCGTTGCGCAGGCGAATGCGCAAATCGGAGTGGCGAGGGCCGCTTATTTTCCAACTCTTACGCTGAGCGCTTCGGGAGGATTTCAGAGTTCGTCGATTACGGACTGGTTTACCTGGCCGAGCCGGTTCTGGTCCGCAGGTCCGAGCGTGGCGGAGACGCTCTTCGACGCTGGATTGCGCAGGGCAACCGTGCAGCAATATCGAGCTACGTACGATGAAAACGTGGCGAACTACCGAGAGGCTGTTCTGACAGCGTTTCAACAGGTGGAAGACAATCTTGCATCGCTGCGCGTTCTCTCGGCGGAACTCCACCAGCAAGACACGGCGGTGCAGTCTGCCCAGAGAAACCTGACGCTCGCAAGCGACCGTTATCGATTGGGGATCGATCCTTATCTCAACGTGATTACGGCGCAGACCACCTTGCTCACCAATCAGGAAACCATCGTAAACCTGCGCATGCAACAGATGACCGCGAGCGTCCAATTGGCCGAGGCGCTGGGAGGCGGCTGGAATTCCAATCAACTTCCGTCACCCGCAAGTTTCGTGGCGAAGACGCCGCCACCACCGGATTGAAATCCCTGGCCGACTACGCTCGTGACGAAGCGTTTCAGAATTGGCTTTTCGCTCAGATAAGCGTCAATCTTCTTTTTCTAAGATCGCAATCCGAGAAACGGTCCTGGAGCTCTATGCAGCGCGGTGCGGACCGGCATCAAATAGGCGCACGTCCTGCCCATAAGAGACGATTAACCCATGTGCAGCCCGCCATTGACGTCGAGCGTTTGCCCGGTGATGTACCCGGCTTCGTCGCTGGCGAGAAACGCAATGGCGGCGGCTACATCCTGATCTGTGCCCATTCTACCGAGCGGGATGAGAGTCTTCATCTTGTCTTTCAGTTCCTGCGAAAGCGAAGCCGTCATCGGCGTGTCGATGAACCCGGGCGCAACCGCGTTCACCGTTATATTTCTTGAGGCTACTTCCACGGCTATTGCACGAGTGAGCCCGATCAGGCCCGCTTTTGAAGCCACATAGTTCGACTGGCCGGCGTTTCCCGTCTCTGCTACCACGGAACTGATATTAATGATCCGTCCCGAGCGTTGCCGGATCATCACGCCGAGAGCCTGCTGGATGCAGAGGTGCGCGCCCGTCAAATTTGTACGCAGCACGGCTTCCCAGTCTTCAAGTTTCATCCGCAGCGCCAAAGTATCCCGCGTGATCGCCGCGTTGTTGACGAGAATATCGAGCTTCCCGAATTTGGCGAGCACTTGCTGAAAGCCGGCCTTCACTTGCGCAGGGTCGGCTACGTCCATTGGAATCGCGAGCGCTTCCCCGCCGGCAGTTTCGATTTCGCCGGCCAGCGAAGCCAGCTTCTCCGGAGTGCGCGCGGCGACGGCTATCTTGGCCCCCGCCTGAGCGAGGACCAGTGAAGCGGCGCGCCCGATGCCCTGTGACGCACCCGTAATGAGAGCAACTTTATCGTGGAGTGAAAACATGAGGATCAGAATTTACCTGTATCGGCAACTTGAAGCAACAGCAGACCTGAAGATGAGAAATTCAGAAACATTCCGCTGTTTGGCGCTGGCGGGGGGCATCCTGTCAATTCTCTAAGCGCTCGGCGCGGGCTTGTGTGATCCGATCCAAAGTGGCCCGCAGGCTCGCCGCATCCTCGACTCCAAAACATCGAACGGAACGGTCAATCTGGCGCAAGATCCCGGAAAGAACTTTTCCAGGGCCCACTTCCACAAAGACGGAAACTCCGTTGTCAATCATATTGCGCATTGAATCGAGCCACAGCACAGGAAGCGTTACCTGGCGGATCAACGCTTCACGCGCCTCTTCGCCCGACGTGATACCCTCCCCATCCGCGTTCGTAATCACCGGAAAGCGTAACGGGCCGAAGGCAGCCGCGCGCAGGTCCGGTTCGAGCCGTTTCTGCGACGGCTCCATAAGCGCGCAATGGAAGGGAGCGGACACGGGCAAAATCACCGCGCGTTTTGCGCCGCTCTGGGAAGCGATTTCAATCGCGCGCTTTACGGCCGCCGCGCCTCCCGATATCACGGTTTGCTCGGGCGAATTCAAATTCGCCAAGGAGACCACTTCATTGTTGGCCGCCTTCTTGCAGATTTCGGTTACTTCGGACGAAGGAATTCCAAGGATCGCCGCCATTGCACCTTCCCCCAACGGCACTGCTTCCTGCATGTATTTTCCCCGCTCCTGGACGAGCTTCACTGCGGTGGAGAAATCGAGAGAACCCGCGGCCACGAGCGCCGAATATTCGCCCAGGCTGTGCCCAGCGGCAAAATCCGGCGTAATCCCGTGTTTCTCGAGCGCGCGGTAAGCGGCGACGGAAACCGTAAGGATCGCCGGCTGTGTGTTTTCAGTGAGCTTAAGAGTTTCCTCGGGGCCTTCGAAGCAAAGTTTGGAAAGCGCGAATCCGAGCGCGGCATCGGATTCCTCAAACACGGCGCGCGACTCAGGGAAATTCTCGAAGAGGTCGCGTCCCATGCCGGGGTACTGCGAAGCTTGGCCGGGAAACAAAAAGGCAAGCTTGTTCATAATTGAATGCGATTCCCGCGGGAATCAACCGCGCGCAGCGATGGCGGCGGAAGCGGAAAGCTCCTGTTCGATTTTTTCATTTACGCGCGAACGGCAGAGTTCGGCCGCCACGCGGATGGCATTCTTGATGGCGTTGGGGTTCGAACGGCCGTGACCGATGATTGTGATGCCGCGAACTCCCAAAAGCGGCGCTCCGCCATATTCGGAATAATCCGTTCGTTTGCGGAAATCGGTGAATGCTCGCTTGGAGAGAGCATAGCCGAGCTGCGAGGTCAGACTGCTCTTGACGGCCTTCTTCAGCATGCCCCCGATGTGCTCGACGAGTCCTTCGCTGAGCTTGAGCACGATGTTTCCGATGAATCCGTCGCAGACGATCACATCCACGTTTCCCCGGAACACATCGCGGCCCTCGACGTTTCCTACAAAATTCAGCGAAGTCTGTTTCAGCCGGTTCGCCGCTTCGCGTGTGAGTTCGTTGCCTTTGCTTTCTTCCTCGCCGATAGAAAGCAGGGCGATGCGCGGCTTTTTGACACCCCAGATCGTTCGGTAATAGATATCGCCCATCACGGCGAATTGCTCGATGTGGTCCGGTTTGGAATCCACATTGGCGCCCACGTCGAGGATAATGGACACGCGCTCCTTCATGTTCGGAAAAGCGAAGGCGAGCGCCAGACGGTCGACGGAGGGCAGCGTTCCGATGACGAATCGCGCAACCGTCATCACAGCGCCTGTATTGCCGGCGCTCACGAGCGCCTCTGCCTGGCCATCGCGCACTAGACGGGCTGCAATGTGTAACGAACTGTCTTTTTTTCGTCGAAAGGCCTGGGATGGCGAATCACTCATCGTGATTACGTCGGTGGCATGCACGACTTCGATGGGCAGGTCGCGTACCTTGTGACGCTTCAGCTCCTGGTGGAGCGCGTCTTCCATGCCGACTAGGAGAATCCGCACGTCGAGCTCGCGAGCGGCGAGAATCGCGCCTTCCACTTCGGCTTGAGGGGCATGGTCGCCCCCCATGGCATCCAGGGCAATGGTGGTCATCTAGGCACCGGCACGCGAACGGAGAGAGGAAACTTAGGACGACTTGGCCGTGGTGTCGATCACTTCGCGACCCTTGTAATAGCCGCAGCGCGAACACGCCCGGTGGGGCAGCTTCTTCTCACGGCAATTCGGGCATTCGCTCAGGGACAGCGGGTGAAGATGATCGTGAGCACGGCGAGTGCTTGTGCGCCGTTTCGAATGACGTCGTTTCGGATTAGGCATTCCAGCTCCTCATGAACAGGCCGCAACTCAACGGCGGCAAACTGCAAAGGAAT
>Ga0182024_10023671_pt1 | contig 10972 bp, 5 predicted proteins | sample P32metaG_FD_120480 | JGI IMG/M metagenome (GOLD analysis project Ga0182024, IMG submission 120480) | Permafrost microbial communities from Stordalen Mire, Sweden - P3-2 metaG (Illumina Assembly) | ecosystem: Environmental > Terrestrial > Soil > Wetlands > Permafrost | place: Sweden: Stordalen... | reverse complement strand
CGGGCCTCGGCGGCGAGCCTGACTACGATCAACGCTTCACCGAACTGGCCCATGATCTCGACACCGTGTTCAAGGCTTCTGGGTCTACTGCGCACGTCTATACGCTGACCGGAGCCGACGCGACGCGCGCGCACCTCAGTGACACGCTCGGCCAGGTGGCCCATTCGGCCAAGCTGGATGACGACTTTGTCTTGACGCTGATCGGACACGGCTCGTTTGACGGCGTCGTGTACAAATTCAATCTCGTCGGGCCAGACATCTCTGGGGAAGATTTGGCGGCGCTGTGCGACAAGGTGCCTGCAAAGCGCCAGCTCATCATCAATACGACGAGCTCGAGCGGCGGGTCGGTCGCCGTCCTGAAGAAGCCCGGACGAGCCATTATCACCGCGACCAAGAGCGGCACGGAGAAGAACGCCACTGTGTTTGCCCGTTATTGGGTGGCGGCTTTGCGCGATGCGGCTACCGACACGGACAAGAACGATGCCATCAGCGCGATGGAAGCGTTCCAATCCGCTGACCGCAACACCGCCGAGTTCTACTCCTCTCAAAAGCGCCTGGCCACCGAACATCCGCAATTCGAGGACACTGGGAAAGCCGAGCCGGTTCGAGCGCCCTCCACGGAGAGCGGAGAGGGTTTGCTGCTTTCCAATTTCACTTTGGTTCGCCTGGGCGCCGTCCAGAAAGCCTCTGAGGACCCAGCCAAGCGGGAACTGCTGGCCAAGCGCGAGGAATTGGAGCGTACCGTCGACACGCTGAAGTACCAGAAGGCGGCAATGCCCGAGGAAGACTACAAGAGACAGTTAACTGCAGCGCTACTGGAGCTGGCAAAAGTTCAACAGGAACTGGATAAGTGACTCGGGTTAAGCAAGGCGGATTATTGTGCGTACTGCTCTGCGCCGGCGCCAGCATGGCCTGGGGCGCCGGGCCTGATGACTGCGCCCTCCTGCGCAAGCATGGGCGACTCCCTGAGGCTAAATCCTGCTATGAAGCGCTGACTGCGAGCAAGGACGCCTACCCGCGGGCGGAGGGATTCTGGGGCTTGGATATGTACGACCAGGCCAACAACGAGTTCCGCACGGCCGTGGCGCAGGCGGACAAAAACGCCATGTACCGAGTGCGCTGGGGAATGCTCCTGCACGAGAGATTCAACAATAAGGATGCGGACGACCTTTTCAACGAAGCTCTGCAGCGAGACCCCAAGAATGCGCGAGCCTTCCTCGGCCTGGCCATCGTCAGCGCGGACGGCTTCGATAGCAAAGCCATCGGTTGGGTAGGCAAAGCTCTCGATGTCGATCCGAAACTTCCGGAAGCCCACGAATTGCTGGCGAAACTTCTTCTAGAAGATTCGGATACCGCCAAAGCCATCGAACAAGCGGACGAAGCGCTCAAGGAATCTTCCGAATCGTTGGACGCCATGTCCATCCACGCCGCGGTGGAGGTGATCGCGGATCGCTCTCCGGACGAGTGGCTCGCGAAGGTGAAGCAGGTCAATCCGACATATGGCGAAGCGTATGCCACGATCGGGCACTTTCTGGAGCTCAATTATCGCTACGGGGACGCCATCGATTATTACCGTAAAGCGGTCGAGTTAGATCCCCAGCTCTGGTCCGCACACTCCGAACTTGGCATCGATCTCATGCGAATGGGCCAGGAAGACGAACCCAAGCGGCAACTGGAGATGTCTTACGACAACGGGTATCGGGACGCCGCGACGGTGAACAGCCTGCGCTTGCTGGACAGCTACAAGAATTTCGTGACCTACAAGGACGACACCACCATTCTCAAGCTGCAGAAGAAGGAAGCGGACCTTCTCTATCCGTATTTTGAGGCGGAGCTCAAGCGGGACATCGCCGATTATGAGAAGAAGTACAAGATGAAGGTCCCCGGCGTCGTGCAGGTGGAGGTTTATCCCGATCACGAGGATTTCGCGGTGCGCACGGCGGGCATGCCGGGACTCGGCGCTTTGGGCGTGACTTTCAACGATGTCATTGCCATGGACAGCCCGTCGGGGCGCGAACCGGGCAGCTTTCACTGGGCCAGCACGTTGCGACATGAGATGAGCCACGTATTTATCCTGTCGGCTACCAATTACCGCGTGCCGCGATGGTTTACCGAGGGTCTGGCGGTTCACGAAGAGACCGAAGCCTCGCCGGAATGGGGCGACCCCGTCACGCCGGATATCCTCGCCGCGTTGCGCGACAAGAAACTCCTGCCCATCGCGGACTTGGACCGCGGTTTTGTGCGCCCCGAATACCCGGATCAAGTCATTGTTTCCTACTTCGAGGCGGGCCGCATTTGCGATTACATTAAGAGCCGCTGGGGCGACGACAAACTGCTGGACATGGTGCATGCGTTTGCCCAACGCACGACCACCGCCGACGTCGTCAAGCAAACTTTGGGCATGGAGCCGGAGGAGTTTGACAAACAGTTCATGGATTGGCTCAACAACCAGGTTGGCAAAGAGGTTGCGAACTTTGATGAGTGGGTGAAGGACTTGAAGGTCCTGGCGCAGTCCGCCAAGGAGAAGAACTACGACGCGGTAGTGGAACAAGGCGAGAAAGTTCGCCAGATGTATCCCGACTACGTGTACGCCGCGAACGCCTACGAATTTTTGGCTGAGGCCTATCTCGAAAAAGGGAACAGGCCGTCGGCGGCCGAGGTGCTGACCGAATATGAAAAGCGCGGCGGGCGCAATCCAGAAGCGCTCAAGAAGCTGGCGTCCTTGGAAGAGGAAGCCGGCGATCTCGTCGCCACGGCGGCCACGCTCGACCGCATCAACTACTTTTATCCTGTGAACGACGAGGATTTGCACCGGCACCTTGGCACGCTCTGGTTCGACCAGAAAAATTACGCTGGCGCGCTCCGGGAGTTCACAGCTGTGGTAGCCTTGCACCCACTCGACCAGGCCGATGCGCAATATAATCTGGCCCGGGCATATCTCGCGGAAGGCGAACGGGACAAGGCCGAAGAGCACATCCTGGCGTCGCTCGAGGCCGCGCCTAGTTTCCGCCCCGCACAGCAAATGCTTCTGCAGATCGAGGACTCCGAGAAAGGGAAACCATAACGATGGCCACAGCCACTGGACAGAATCTGGACTCCGCAGAACTGAAGAAAAGCATTGAACGTTTTCAGAGCGTGCGCGAAGACATCCTGACGCAGGTCCGCCAGGTGATCGTCGGCCAGGAGGACGTCCTCGATCAGATTCTCCTCAGTCTCTTTGTCGGCGGCCATTGCCTGATCACCGGGTTACCGGGCACAGCCAAGACGCTGATGGTCCGCACGATTTCCCAGACTCTCGGCCTGGTTTTCAAGCGCATCCAGTTCACGCCCGACCTGATGCCGGCCGACATCACCGGCACGGACATCATCGAGGAAGATTCCACCACCGGCCGGCGGCAATGGACCTTTGTTCCTGGGCCCATTTTCGGCAACATCCTGCTCGCCGATGAAATCAATCGCACGCCTCCGAAGACGCAGTCGGCGCTACTGGAGGCCATGCAGGAGCTTTCGTGCACGGTGCGCGGCAACCACTACAAGCTGCCGGCGCCGTTTTTCGTTTTGGCCACGCAGAACCCGATTGAACTCGAAGGAACCTACCCGCTGCCTGAAGCACAACTGGACCGCTTCCTGTTCAACGTGATTCTCGATTACCTGAGCGCCGAAGACGAGACCAAGGTCATCGACCTGACGACCACAACTCGTACCGCGCAGGTGCAGCCGGTGACCAACGCCGAGGAGATTTTGGAATTTCAGAGGCTGATCCGCATGGTACCGATCGCCGAATCGGTGGGCCGCTACGTGGTCGATCTGGTTCGGGCCACGCGCCAGAACAGCGGTTCGGCGCCGGATTTCGTGAAGAAATACGTGAACTATGGCGCCAGCGTGCGGGCGGCGCAATTCATCGTGCTAGCCGCCAAGGCTCGCGCGCTCTCGCGGCATCGATTCCACGTCTCGTATGAAGACGTCAAGACGCTGGCCACGCCAGTCCTACGCCATCGCATCCTGCTGAACTTCCACGCGGAGTCCGATCGCATCGATTCCGACGAGATTCTGCGCCGCCTGATCGAGCAGATGCCGGCGCCTTCGGGAGCTTGATGGTGCAGCGCTTCCTCGATCCAGCGGTTCTCACAAGCATTTCCAGTCTCGAACTGGTCGCCAAGACCGTGGTCGAGGGCTTTGTGGCCGGTCTGCATCGGTCGCCCAATTTCGGCTTCAGCCAGGAGTTTGCCGAGTACCAGGCGTACACGCCGGGCGACGATCTGCGGCACATCGACTGGAATGTTTATGCCCGCACCGAGCGCGCGTATCTGAAGAAGTATCGCGGCGAGACGAATACGCTGCTGACGGTGCTGCTCGACGCCAGCAACTCCATGAGATACACCTCTCATGCTGTGACCAAGATGGATTACGCGCGTTACGTGGCCGCGTCGTTGTTTTATCTCACCGCGGTTACGCAGCGTGACGCCGCCGGGCTGATCGTTTTCGACGACGAACTGCGTGAGTACATCCGGCCATCCACGCGCCAGGGACAACTGCACCGCCTCTTGAGCGGCCTCGAGCACGCCGAGCCTCGCGCGCGCACTGATTACGCGAAGCCGATTCACCACTTCCAGGATTTCCTGCGGCGCCGCGGCTTTGTGGTGATCATTTCGGACTTTTACGAGCAGCCGGACGTCATCGTTCGCAACATCGAGCCCCTGCGCTTCCACGGAAACGAAGTGATTCTCTTTCACGTGCTCGACCCGCAGGAGATCCAGCCCAAGCTCAACGCGCCATCGACGCTGATCGACCTGGAAACCCAGGAGACCATGGAGGTCACTCCCGACTACGCTCGCAAGGAATATCGCGAAAAAATGGACGGTCATATCAAGGCTTTGCAAGATCGCGCCCAAGGCGCGGGGATGGATTATTATTTGATGGTGACCGACCGGCCGCTGGATGACGCGCTCCGCGAATACCTCACCAAGCGGCAGGGGAGACTGTAATGGGTTTTCTGGCGCCCTGGTTCCTCGCGGGTGCGGCCTTGCTAGGTCTGCCTCTGTATCTGCATTTGTTGCAGCGCCATCAGACGACTCCGCGTTCGTTCAGTTCGCTGATGTTCTTTGAGAAGCGCACGCAAAGTTCGATCAAGCATCGCCGTCTTCGCTACTGGGCACTCCTTTCCCTGCGCCTTGCTTTGCTGTTGTTGCTGGCGCTGGCCTTTGCGAACCCCTTCATCAACCGCTCGGCCGCCAGCATGGCTAGCGACAAGCTCATGTTGCTGGTTGTGGACGATTCCTTCAGCATGCGGGCCGGCACGCGGCTGGCCGACGCCAAGCAAGCGGCGCTCTCGGTCCTGGATTCGCGCACGCCGAGCGAGCGTGCGCAAGTCATTTCCCTTGGATCTCAGCTTCAGGTCTTAACCCAGGCGACCCAGGATCCGGGTGCGCTGCGCGCAGCCGTCGAAAGCATCGCGCCGGGAGATACGCGCGCTAGTTTTGGCGAACTGGGCCGGGCCATTCGCGCCATGGCGGAAAGTATCCCAACGCCCATTGAACTTCATCTGTTCAGCGATCTGAAGAAGACGGCGATGCCGGCGAGTTTCGCTGAAATGGCATTGCCCCCCAACGTTTCTTTGGTGTTGCACCCTGTGGCCAAAGATGTGGTGCCGAATTGGACGATCGAGAGCGTCGATGCGCCGGCGCAAGTGTGGGATCCGAAGAAGGCGCGCGTGCAGGCCGTGATCGCCGGGTATCACACGCCCGCGGCCATGCGCACGGTTTCCTTAGTCGTGAACGGCAAGTCGGTTGCGACGCGCACCATCGCCGTGCCCGCGAGCGGGCGCGTCAGCGTGGAGTTCCAGGGCTTGGACGTTCCCTATGGTTTCAGCCGCTGCGAGGTGCGGATCGATTCGGCCGACGCCTTGCCCGCCGACGATACCAGCCTGTTTGCCGTCCAGCGTGCCGATCCTGGGCGAGTCCTTTTCGTGCATGAGCCGTCCGACTCCCGGTCTCCTCTCTACTTTCATTCCGCGCTGGACGCGGCTGCCGAATCGGCATTCGTGATGGACACGATCGCGGCCGAACAGACCGAAAACGCCGATCCCTCCCGGTATGCCTTTGTCGTCGTTTCCGATGTGCTCTCGCTACCCGCGCCCTTCGAGCAGCGATTGCGGAAATACGTGCAGGGCGGCGGCAGCGTTCTGGTCGCGGCTGGCACTTCGGCGGCGCATCGCCCGCGCGTCCCTGTCTTCGACGAAAAGATTGAGGCGCCGCGCTATTACGCCAGCGAAGGACAGCGGTTCCTGACAGTGGGTGCCTCCGATACCTCCTACCCATTCGTGGAGAAGTCCGGACAAATGGCTGGCGTTAAATTTTACTTCGCCGTGCAGGTGGATCCCGGAAACGCGCAGGTGATCAGCCGGCTCACCGATCAGACGCCCTTGCTGCTGGAAAAGAAAGAGGGTGAAGGGCGGGTTTTGCTCCTCACGTCCGGCTTGGATAATCTCACCAATGATTTTCCGCTGCATCCCGCATTCGTTCCCTTTGTCGAGCAATCGGCGCGCTATCTGGCCGGCATCGATAATCGCAGCGGCTCGCGCGTGGTCGATTCCTTTCTCGATCTGCGCACCGCGAAAGAGCAGTCCATCGGCGTTGAAGTCATCGATCCCGACGGCCGCCGACCGCTTTCTCTGAAAGAAGCTACGACGGCGCAGACGTATCAGTTGTCGCGGGCTGGCTTTTATCAGCTCCGCTTAGCCAATGGCCGCCAGGACCTGATTGGCGTCAATCCGGATCGCCGCGAATCCGACCTTGATGTGATTCCGGACGACGTGCTGGCGCTATGGCGCGGCAATACCAGTGCCCCACAGCAGGCAACCACAGCCATCGGGCAACCGCAGCCTGAGTCGCAAACTAAGCCTTTCAGCCTCTGGTGGTACGTGATGCTGTTGCTGTTGATCGCGGCGGTTGCGGAATCTCTGGTTTCGAGTCAATATCTAGGGACGCAGAGGGAGGGCCCATGACGACAAGGGACCAACTCAACGCCTACGTAGGGGATTTAGAGAAGCGCTTGCGCCTCGGAGCCCTGCTGCGTGGCGGCGCCATTCTCACGTCCGTCGCCCTCACCGTGACGGTCGTTCTCGTTCTGATCGCCAACGCCCTGGCTTTTTCGTCCTGGAGTCTCACCACTGCGCGCGTCGCGCTGATTCTTGCGCTGGCCTTTGCCGCGGGCTTTGGCTTAGCCGTGCCTTTGTACGGACTTGATCGCCGCCGAGCATCGAGCAAAGCGGAGCAGGTGTTCCCCCGATTCCAGCAGCGCCTAATCACGTTCACCGAGCGCGATTCTGGCGCGAGGGATCCCTTCTTGGAGTTGCTCGCTGCCGACACGCTGGATGTGGCGCGCGACGCCGAGCCCAAGAAGCTCATCACCGACCGCACGCTCTTTGCATCGCTGTGTGCAGGTGTCGCCTCGATCGCTGTTTTGATCTGGCTCATTGTCGCCGGTCCTGGTTTCCTGGGCCATGGAGCCGCCTTGCTTTGGGTGGGCGCGCCCAAAGACGCAGCCCCGATGTATGACATCCGCATAACCCCGGGCGATGCGGCGGTCCGCCGAAACACCGACCAATTGGTCACTGCTGATTTGGTTGGCTTGCAGACGGACAAAGTCCGCCTGTTTGCCCGCTACCAGAGCGGCACAAAGTGGGAAGAAGTCAACATGCAGCCGCAGCAGGGCGCTTCCGGTTTCCAGTTTCTTTTTGCCGGCCTGCCCGAGGGCGTGGAGTATTACGTCGAGGCCGGGCCTCTGGCCACGAAGCACTTCACCCTGCGCGTGGTTGATCTGCCGGCAATCAAACAAATCAAAGTGACGTACCACTTTCCATCCTGGACGGGAATGCCCGCCGCTGTGGACGAGCACGGCGGCGATCTGCGCGCCGTCGAGGGAACGGATGCGGAGTTGCAAATTTCGACGGATCGGCCGCTGCGCGACGGCGTCCTGACGGTTGACGACCAACAGTTGAAATTGTCGGGTGGCCAGGGGAATGTCTACACGAGCACTGTTCACATGGAAAAGGACGGGCTGTACCATGTCGCGGCCATGGATCAGGGGCAGAGCGTCCGCTTGTCGGGAGATTACTTCATCGAGGCCCAAAAGGCCAATCCGCCCGAAGTGCACATTACCCGCCCGGGGCGCGACTACCGGTCTAGCCCCATTGAGGAAGTCACTCTTGCGGCGAGCGCCAGCGACCAGTTTGGCCTCGGCGACTTCTCGCTCCATTATTCGGTAAATGGCGGACCTGATAAGGCTGTCAGTTTGCTCAAGCAGAAGGGCCTGAAACAGGCCGATGGCTCGACGTTGATTGCTCTCGAAGATTACAAGCTGGTGCCGGGAGACTTGGTGAGTTTTTACGCCACGGCCAAGGACGCTCACGCCGAATCGCATACCGACATGTTCTTCATTCAGGCGGATCCTTTTGAGCGTGAATTTTCGCAATCGCAGGAGGCTGGTGGAGGGGGCGGAGGCGGCGGTGGCGGCGGCCAGGGTGACCAGACCGAGATATCCGAGCGCGAAAAGCAGATCATCGCAGCCACGTGGAATCAGCAGACCGATATGAAGGCCTCGAAACAGGAGGCTGCTGAGACCGCCAAATTCCTGTCCGGCACGCAATCCAAGCTGCGCGACCAGGCGCTTTCGCTGGCAGGGCGTCTCGAAAGACGCGAGCTGACCGAAGAGAATCAGGAGTTCAGCGACTTTCAGAAGGACATGAATGCAGCCGCTGGAGAGATGGGGCCGGCAGCGGATAAGCTCCAGGGGCTCAAGTGGTCCGATGCCATTCCGGCCGAGCAGAGGGCGCTCCAGCACCTGTTGCGCGCCGAAGCGACGTTCCGTCAGATCGAAGTCGCCTTTGGCGCACGCGGCGGTGGCGGTGGAGGAGGCGCGGGCGGCGCAGGACGCGACCTGTCGAGCCTGTTTGATTTGGAGCTGGACACGGAAAAGAACCAATATGAGACCGGGCAGACTGCGAGTTCCGACACGCAGCGCTCCCAGGAAATCGATGCGGCGTTGCAGAAGCTGGAAGAATTGGCCCGCCGCCAGCAAGAGCTCGCGGACCAACAGAACAGCAGCAAGCAGAACGCCGAACAGCAGCGCTGGGAGCAGGAGATGCTTCGCCGCGACGCCGAGGAATTGCAGCGTCAGATGGAGCAGATGGCTCGCGACCAGCAGCAGAGTCAGTCCGGCCAGTCTGGGCAGTCCGGTCAGTCCGGTCAGTCTGGCCAATCGGGAAGCGCATCGGGCAACGCGTCTGGCGCGAGTGGTTCGCAGGGTAGCGCGGCTGAGCGCGCACAGCAGGCTCTGGACCGCCTGCGTCAGGCCAACGACGACATGCGTCACGCGGCCTCGCAGGGACAACAAAACGAAGCCGACGCCCGCCGTGCCGCCGACCGGCTGCGCGAAGCGACTGATCTACTTGGTGGCCTTCATCAGCAGCAGACTTCCGGTCAGGTCGATGAGCTGTCGCGCGAGGCGCAGCGATTGTCGGAAGAACAACGCGCTGAAGCGGAGCGCATGCGCAACGCCTTCGGCCAGAACGGGCAATCTGCGCAAAACGGCCAGTCCGCGCAGAACGGCGCCGCGCAGAGTGGCGCCGCGCAGAGTGGCGCTGGGCGCCAAGGTGGTCAGGCCGGGCAGGCTCCCACCGCTGCCCAACGCCAGGAGCAAGGCAAGCTGGCCGACGATCGCCAGCGCATGGAGAACGATCTGGCCCAGCTCGAAAAGCAAATGCAGGACGCCGAGCGCGCTCTTGGTTCGGCGCAACGCGATGCCGCTTCCAAGTTGCGCGATGCACTCGGCGGGCTGGACGAAGCGGACCTGAAGGATCGGCTGCAGAGAAGCGCGGACGAACTTCGGCGTGGCATCGATCCAAGCGCTTCGGAGCCTGCGATCGGTGCGGGATTGCAGGCACTCAATGATCAGCTCCGCCAAGCCCAGCAGGCTGCGGGTGGCGCGCAGCAGGGGCAGGGTAAGGGCAATAACAGTCAGGAGGCCCTGGATCGCGTCGAGCGGCTGCGCAACCAGATGGAGGCTCTATCCCGCGCCGGCGGCAATGGCGGTGGCCAGCCCGGTCAGGGGCAGCAAGGCCAGGGACAGGCAGGCGGAGCCGGCCAACGCGGGCAGAACGGCAATGCCGGAGCGGGCCAAGCCGGCCCTGGAGGTAACGGATTTATCAACGGCTACAACGGCGGCGGTTACGCGGGCGGACGCTACGGCTACGGCGACACTGGCAGCCTCACCCCGCTGACCGGCACCGAGCGCCAGCCAACTCCGGTGACGCAGGCCGATATCCAGCGCGCCTATCAGAACGCCATACAGGAGCTCAACGACCTGCAGCGGTCGGTGCAAGGCCAGCCGGAACCATTGGCCGACATCAGCGAGCTGCTCAAGGAAATGCAGCAGCTTGATCCCAGGCGCTTCCCTGGAAATCCGGCGATGCTCGAAGAGTTGCACGGCCGCGTACTCGCCACCGTCGATCAGCTGGAGTTGAAGCTGCGTCAAGAGGTGGACGACAAGGAAGCAGGACAAGTGCGCGCCGGTGATTCGCTCCCGGTCCCTGCAGGCTACCAGGATGCAGTCGCCGAATACTTCCGCCGCCTGAGCAAGACTCAGTAGGGCGGCAGAGGCAGAATTCCCACTCAAGAACGAATCTCTCGGCGGATGATCTTTCCGCCTGTCCGGTTTGGCTAAGGGCCAAGTCGAATACAACGCCGCCTCCTTTTTTCTGCTACTCTCTATCCCGTCTGTCGCGCGGAGAGGTGTCCGAGTGGTTGAAGGAGCACGCTTGGAAAGCGTGTGTTGGGGAAACCCAACCGTGGGTTCGAATCCCACCCTCTCCGCCATAAATCACGTCCAAGTCGCGAGCCGCACTGCAGAGGTCCCGGCACCTCCACGAAAACTAGCGGCAACAGAGGGGGCAGCGCCCGGACGGCAAAATCCG
>Ga0182024_10023670_pt1 | contig 10972 bp, 8 predicted proteins | sample P32metaG_FD_120480 | JGI IMG/M metagenome (GOLD analysis project Ga0182024, IMG submission 120480) | Permafrost microbial communities from Stordalen Mire, Sweden - P3-2 metaG (Illumina Assembly) | ecosystem: Environmental > Terrestrial > Soil > Wetlands > Permafrost | place: Sweden: Stordalen... | reverse complement strand
TCACCGCATCCGCGATGTGGAAGAAGGCCCCGACGGCTCGCTGTGGATGCTGGAAGACGCCAATCCCGGCGCCCTGATCCATGTGACACCCAAGTGATCACTTCCCGTCAGGCGAGCAAGAAGTCAAAGGGCCGGAGCGATCCGGCCCAGCTCGGGTTCCATTGCACCGGTGGACCCCGCGCCAAAGTCGGTGGTCACCTCTTGGCCGGTTTTGCCGGCGCGCGCCGTCCCCATCCGCCCGGTGGCCGCGTCGCGATTCCGGCTGCTTTCAAATAGCGAGCCGCCGTCTCGCGGCGAATCCTGGTGGCTTGTTGAATGCGCCGCAGCGACCACCCCAGCCGCCCCAACGCGATGACTTGCTGTTTCTTTTCTTCGCTCAAGACATTCACTCGACGGAGGGTATACCTCACGTCATGGTCAATGTCCTGGGCTTAGTTCCGTTGGCCGCTTTTCAGTTTCAGGTGACCCTCATTGGCCGTTTTTGGGTGATCCCCGAGGCCCTGCTCTATGTCAATCACATCCCCTGACGCGTCGATATTTTCCAAACCCTCTGAATGATCGTACCGACGAGTTAAGGTGCGATTTCCTCAACCGTGTGGAGAAAACGCCGAATCTCTGCCTGAGTATTGTAGTGTACGAGGGAGGCTCGGACTACGCCGGCATCGGTCAACCCGAGCCGCCGCATCAGGCGCGGCGCGTACATGTGGCCATCGCGCACGCCTATGCCGGCCGAAGCCAAGTGCAAGCACACCTCTGACGGCGCCTTCGATCCGACATTGAAAATCACTGTTGGAACGCGATGCGGAATCAGGTTCACATCGCGAATACCATAAATCGTAACGCCGGGAATAACTTCCAGACCTCGCAGCAAAGCCTCCGATAAGCCCGCCTCGTATTCCCGAATCCTCTGCATGCCGCATTCAATGCACTGACGGCGCGAAGCGTGGCCGTTGGGGCCGTCCCCAGCTCCCAATGACTCGAGATACCGAACCGCGGCGTCCATGCCGGACACGTTCTCGTAGATGAAGGTGCCAGCCTCGATTTTTCCAGGCGGCTTATCGGGGATAAATTCTTCGCGGAAGGTCGGCAGCCGCTCAAGCGCCTCCATCTTTCCCCAGAGGAAGCCCATGTGTGGCGCGAAAATTTTGTACCCGGAGCACACCAAATAATCGCAATCCCAGCGCTGCACGTCGAATAATCCGTGCGGGCCAAAGTGTACGGCATCCAAAAGCAACTCCGCTCCGGCTGCGTGCACCCGCTCCGCGACGGCCTTCGCATCCAGCACGGAGCCGAGGGAGTTCGAGGCCAACGCACACGCCACCAAACGCGTCTTAGCGGAGAGCAGAGGTTCCAGATCCTCCGGATGCAGCCGCCCATCTTCGCGCATGTGCCACCACCGGATGCGGGCCCCCTGGCGTTCGAGCACCAGCCAGACGGCGATGTTGGCTTCGTGGTCCAAATCCGTCACAACGATTTCATTCCGCTCCGACAGCGTCTCGCCGATGGCCAGGCTGGTAAGCCTCAAGAACGAAGTCGCATTCATTCCGAAGGCGATTTCGTCGGGCGAACGTGCGTTGAGAAAAGTCGCGACTGAGGCCCGCGCGCGCGCGATGCTCTCATCCAACTGGATGCTTCTCTTATACCGGCCCCCACGCTGCATGTTCCACTTAATCAAATGCTGATTCACTGCATCCAACACCAGGCGGGGAACTTGAGCGCCTGCCGCATTATCGAACAGAACAAAATCGGGGTCCTCGCACAGCGCGGGAAATTGAGTGCGCAATTTTTCCACGGGGAAGCTATATCGCGTCAATAACATGTCAGTAAACATGTTACACTGAGGAGCGACGTTTGTACATTGTTTTCCCGGGGCGGGCCTAAACGTGGCAAACTAGGGATTCGTGCCCTTTCAGCTGATGAAAGTCTCTCGACGCGAGCCCCATGCGGGCCGTCCGCTGCTGAATGAGATCGCATTCGACCGTATAAAGCGCGACATTTTGCAGTGCAGCCTAGGGCCCGGCCAGCAGGTTACGGAAGCCCAACTGGCCGAGCGTTACCGGCTTGGCAGGGCGCCAGTCCGAGCCGCCCTGCTTGGGTTGGCCCAAATCGGTCTGGTGCAGGCCATTCCTCGACGCGGCTACCTGATCGCCCCTATTACGACTGAGGACGTGCGTGACGTTACTCAGTTGCGGCTTCTGCTGGAACCGACGGCCGCCAAATTGGCGAGCGGCCGTTTTTCCAAAGCTGAAATCAAGCGCATGGAAAGCCTCTGCGCCGTCAGGTGTGCTCCGGTTCAGAAGTACGGCGATGCGGCGATTGCGGCCCATCGCGAGCTGCATATGCTCATTGCTGGGGCTTGCGGCAACCAGCGCCTCACCAACTCCATAGCCACTCTTTACGATGACGTTGAGCGCCTGATGCAATTGGGCGTTACACGAGTCAACGAAGAGGAGATGAGCGGCTATAAGCCTCTCGTTCGCGCCCTGGCGAACAACGACGGGGACAAGGCTGCCTCTTTGATGGTCGATCAAATCGAACTGGGCCGTAGCCGTATTCTAGAGGCCTTGTTTGGCGGTCCTTTGCGCGAGGAGGTTGGAGGCGCAGGCTGAGGCGGCTGGGGTTCCTATTTTTTGGTTTCCACTTCGATGGTTCGATAGAGCAACGTACCCATTGTCATGACATCCCACCTGAAATTTTACCACTTGACTCACTTTGCGGCCTTGCTCTATACTCACCTTACCCTGTCGTAACACCGTTGACATCACCGCGACTGAAAGGAAGGAATACATGCTTCCAAAGGCGCCACTCACTATCGCCCGGAAAATCGTTTCCGTAATTGTGCTCGCTTCTCTTGGTGCCGTCGGCCACGCTCAAACGCCTTCTGCCGGGATTCATCCGGACGCCGTTTATTACGACGCCAAGGTGATTACGGTGGACAAAAACTTCACTATCTCGCAGGCCTTTGCGGTGCTGGGCGAAAAGTTCATTGCCGTCGGATCCAATCGCGCGATGCTGGCTCTCGCCGGTCCGCAGACCAAGCGGGTGGATCTGCACAGCAGGGGGGTAATACCCGGCCTGATCGACGACCACTACCACTACTTGAGCAATGCGGGCAACGATTTCAAAGATGTGTCTTTGGTTCGAGCTAAATCGCTAGACGAATTCCTGGAGATCATCAAACATCGGGCAGATGAAATGTCACCGGGCACCGTTATGTCGACCCAATCGGGATGGCTGCCGGATCAGTTCAACGGAAGGCTGCCGAACAAAACAGATCTGGACAAGGCAGCTCCGCGAAATCCTCTTTTTGTTCGAGGCGGCCACACCATGTATTTGAATAGCGCCGCGCTCAAACTCGCCGGGATTGACCGCAATACGCCCACTCCTCCGGGGGGCGTGATCGGCAAGGATATGAAAAGCGGGGATGTGACCGGCGAACTGATCGATAATGCCGCGGGTCTGGCAAACAAATTCATGCCCCGCGCAACCGAACAAGATAAAGTGGATGGCCTTCGCAAGGCGCAAAAACTCTTGAACTCCGTCGGTCTTACAAGCGTTCGCGATCCCGGCGTGGACCCAGCCGACATTCGCATCTATCAGCAGTTCTGGGATCGAGACGAACTGACCGTCCGCGTCAGCACGAATCTGAGTCTTCCATCGAATCCACCGGCTACAGATATCCTTGCAAAACTATCGGAATGGGGCGTGCACACGCGATTTGGAGATAACAAGCTGCGTCTGGATGGTATCGGCGAATTTGGGATCGATGGCGGTTTTCAGGCCGCGCTGATGAGAGAGCCGTATGAGGACTCGCCGGATGTCGGGCCGCATGAGGGACCCTTTTTTGGACTCCAAAGAATTCCCACCGACAAATTCACTGACGTGATTCGGGGCATGAACAAGTTGGGCTGGCGCGCTTGCGTGCACGCCGTGGGCGACAAGGCAATTGACATCGTCTTGGATGCTTATGAAAAGGCGAATCAGGACTCCTCCATCGTTGACAAGCGCTGGACCATCGAGCACGGAATGGTGGTCCGGCCCGACCAAATGGAGCGCATCAAAAGATTGGGAGTTATCGTTTCGTCCCAGTATCACACCTACATGGCCAGCCGCACCATGATTCAAGACTGGGGAGTAAAGCGGGGAGGGCAGGGTAATCAGACGCGCCAGCTACTCGATGCCGGCATCCGCGTCGGCGTGGGAACCGACTGGACGCTCATGCCGCCGAACCCTTTCGAAGTGCTCTATTTTCTCGTCACGCGCAAGAATCGGTATGGCGAGCCCGCAGGACTCGAACAAAGAGTCACCCGTCAGGAGGCTTTGCGTCTAGCAACCGTCGACAACGCCTACATCACTTTCGAAGAGAACATCAAAGGCTCCATAGAGGCGGGGAAGCTGGCTGATTTCGTCGTGGTTGATCGGGACTACATGACCATCCCTGAGGAACAAATCAAGGACATCGGAGTTCTCATGACCGTCGTCGGCGGCAAAGTTGCTTTCGAAAAGGGCCAGTAACCCGAGCCTCACGTTTATTCACAATCAGGTTCGATCAAGGACGCCACATGAAAAAGTTAACGATTGGTATCGCCACCGCGATTTTTTTGATCTGGATGAACGTGCCTTTGAAGGCACAGGCAGTTTCTGTCGCACAAATCGCGGGAACCGTAACGGACAAGACCGGCGCCGTAATCCCTGGGGCACAGGTGACCGCCACGAACGTGGCGACGAGTGAGACGCGCACCGCTACCACCGACGCGAACGGCTTTTACACACTACCAAATTTGGCCGTTGGACAGTACAGCCTGGAGTTCTCAAAGCAGGGTTTTAGCTCACTTCGGCAGACAGGGATAACGCTCCGGGTAAACAGTAATCCCACGATTAACGCCGAATTGGAGGTCGGAGTCACGAGCCAGCAAGTGGAAGTCACGGGAGACGCGCCGCTGGTTGAGACGCAAAGCACTGGAGTAGGACAGGTTGTCGAGAATCAGCGCATTGTAGATCTTCCCCTAAACGGTCGGCAGGCAACCCAATTAATTTTGTTGGCACCGGCGTCTTCGCCGGCTCCTCCCGCGGCATTTCAATCGCCGCGAAATTACCCGACCATAACTCTTTCCGTCGCCGGAGGTTCCGCTGCTGGATTGTTCTTTGTAATGGACGGCGGAGACCACAATGATGTCTTAAACAATCTCAACCTTCCACTGCCCTTTCCTGACGCCCTCAACGAGTTCAAGGTTGAAACAAGTGCTGTCTCCGCACGATACGGATACCACGGCGCCGGAGTAGTCAATATGGTAACCATGTCGGGTTCCAACAGTTTTCACGGAGACGCGTTTGATTTTCTGAGAAACTACATCTTCAACGCACGGAACCCCTACGCAACCTCGCGAGATAGTTTGAAGCGCAATCAGTTTGGGGGCACACTCGGCGGTCCTGTTCTCCGAGACAAATTGTTCTTTTTTGGTGGCTATCAGGGCACTATTGTGCGCAGCAATCCGACAACGAGCATCGTGTTCGTTCCAAGTGAGGCAATGCTAGCAGGTAACTTCACACAAGTTGCTTCCGCAGCGTGCAGTGGCGGCAAAGCCGTTACATTGGGGGCTCCATTTGTGAACAATATGATTAGTCCATCGCTGTTTAGTAATGTGGCGCTCGGCTATGAGATGCATCTGCCTTCCACGACGGACCCATGCGGAAAATTCCAATTCGGTCTTCCCGACAACAGCACAGAGCGCCTGGGAATTGGACGAGTCGACTATGTGTTGAGCAACAAGCAGGCGCTCTTCGGCCGGTATTTCATTGGCGACTACAATATTCCTTACATCGATAACGGCGATGCTCTGCTGACCACCCAGGCGGAACAAACCAACGTGGCCCAGTCTTTCGTGCTAGGTCATACCTATTCGTTCAGTCCTTCGTTCATCAACTCTGTACGAGCCACGTTGAACCGTACACGGAATGAGCGAATACCGGTGCCGTTCTTGTCCCCCAACACTTTGGGCGTCAACATTACCCCTTTAACTTCCGACTACAGTGCCTTGATTATCAACAACGCTTTCAATGTTGGAGGATCTTTAGCGAACCTGGGACACTGGAATTCTACGTTTGTGGGGATCGCAGACGATGTCGATCAATTTCATGGTTCGCACGAATATTCATTTGGCGTCAGCTACCTGTACGCGATCCTGAACGCGTTCGGCAATCAATACTCGAACGGCCAATTTACGTTCAATGGACAGAACTCAGGGTTGCCGATGGCTGACTTCTTGCTTGGGGCGCCAAGCAACTTTACGCAAGGGCGAGCGCAAATTGAGAGCGAACGCTTGAATCATTTGGCGCTGTACGTCCAAGACAGATGGAAGATAAATCGCAGGCTGTTGCTCACTTATGGGCTGCGTTGGGAACCATGGTTTCCTATGAGCGAGGCTCACGGTCACGTTGAGCACTTCGATATAGCTGCTTTTCAGCAAGGCGTGACGAGTAAGATCTATACGAATGCCCCGGCAGGCCTTTCCTTTCCAGGCGACGTTGGCTTTCCGGGCGATGCCACCACATCCAAAAAATGGGCAGACTTTGCGCCGCGTTTCGGTCTGATATTCGATCCCAAGGGTAACGGAAAACAAGTGGTCCGCGCTGGATATGGCATATTCTACGATCTTCCAAGCATGTATTACAATGTACGGACGAGTTCAGCGCCGCCATTTGGAAATACCACAGGCGTGAACAATCCATCCTTTGCCAACCCATGGCTTGGATTCCCCGGGGGCAACCCTTTCTCTCAGGCAGTGACCTCTTCCATCACATTTCCAGTGGAGGCAGTTTATATCAACTACCCTCTTCATACGAATCCACCTTACCTCCAACAATGGAATCTCAGTTATCAACGGCAACTCAGTACCAATTGGGCTGTCACCGTAGGTTATCTCGGTAACAAGACAACACATCTCTGGTTGACTCAAGAGGACGATCCCGCCGTTTATCTTCCCGGAGCTTCCACCACCACCAACACTAACCAGCGGCGTGTGCTATACCTGATGAACCCTGCTACGGGCATGTATTACTCGACGCTAGAACAGCTCGATGATGGAGGAAATGCTGCCTACTATGCAGGTTACCTTTCGGCGGAAAAACGGTTTAGCCAGGAATTCAGCATGTTCGCGAATTATACCTGGTCGCATTGCTTCAATGACGGCGAGGACTATGAAGCCCTTGGTATTGTTCTCGGTTACCAGAATCCTAGCAATCGCGCCGCCGACTGGGGGCCTTGCGCTTCAGATCGCCGGAACGTCGCAAATATTTCCGGCGTCTTCCATACTCCTTCTTTCAAAACGGGATGGCTGCATTCTGTCGGAAGTGGCTGGCAGCTTTCTTTAATCGTTCAGGCTTTGAGCGGAGATGCGCTCACCATTACGGATGGTGGTCTCGATTATGCACTGACGGGAACAAGCAATCAGCGCCCTAACGTAACTACTAATCCTGTGCTAAGCGGAAGCGCACGTACTCTTAGCGACTGGTTTAACACATCAGCGTTCACCTCGAATACTCCGGGACAGTATGGCGACGCCGCCAAAGGAATCGTTCGGGGGCCAGGTTTGGCCGTTGTGAACACAGCCATAATGCGGGATTTCGCTATTCACGAACACCAAACAATTCAGATCCGCGGCGAGGCTTTCAATCTCTTCAACCACATCCAGCCGAATGATCCCAATACAACGCTTGGCAGCACCCTATTCGGTCGAGTGTCAACCGCTGGCGACCCACGGATCCTACAGTTTGCTTTAAAGTACATATTCTAGAGACTGAGAAATAGTTGCGAGATTCGATAGCCAGATCAAAACTCATTAGCTGCGGTCTCATTAGAAGGAGGCGATTAGTATGAAAAAGGCTGGCCTGTGGGGCCTTTCAGGGTTGCTTATCGCACTGCTGCTGTCGCCAAGTTCTTCGATTGCCGGCAATGAAGCCCAGGGAGACGTGTTGGCTGTTGTTAAACAATTTCAGAATGCGGGCGTTCGGGGTGACGCAGCAACATTGAATCAGATTTTTGATACAAACACAACACACTTTCATCCCGGCTCACCATATCGTTTCGTTGGAAAAGAAAGACTTGTGAAGGAATTCGTGTCGGCGGTGCCGAGCCATCAAGATATGCGCTTTGAAATGATCGATCCGCAAGTACAGATGGCCGCCCACGATGTCGCTGTCGTTACATATTACATCGACGAAAGTTGGACCGAAAGGAACGGCTCTCGTTCATCAGCAAGGGAAAAGGCAACCGAGGTTTATGTCAACCGCAATGGCCGATGGGTGATGATTCACAGTCACTACTCGGCGGAATGATGTGGTCGAGAGTCGCGACAAAACGCCTTGGCATACGATGTATCCGAGGTTGGCGGCTTGATTCGAAAGTTGAACGCGCGAATGGTGCCCCCATGAAGACCCTTCCGGGGAATTGCCGCGTATTCAGTGCGGACGACGGCCAGCGAACGACCGAAGGGAATTGCTCAGTGCGCGGCGTGGTTTCCAGCGCGCAAGGCGCGCGCCACATTACGCAAGCCGTTTTGGAGTATGCGCTAGGACGTTCGCAAACTCTGGTTAATCCGCAAGCCGAATGTGTCCTCTACATCATTGAAGGGCATGGGGCTTGCCGCATCGATGGCGGACGCTATGCCATTTCGCCCGGTACCGCCGTCTTCCTTCCGCCCGGAAGCGAATATAGCATCGAGAACATTGGCCCCGGCCGAATCGTGGCGCTGGCCTCCTGCTGCCCTGAAGATGCCGCGCGGAGTTTAGTCGAGAATCCGAAATCGCCGAGTGGCCCGGCTAAGCGGCTCACCGTGCATGAAAATGAGCGCCAGGTGCTCCGCGCTGGCAAAGACCGCGAATTTCGATACCTGGTCCAGACCGATCTCGGCTGCCGTCACATCACGCAGTTCGTCGGTCTGATCCCGCGCGGGAAAGCGCCATTCCATTTCCACGAGTACGAGGAAGTGATCTATATCCTGCAGGGCTGCGGCGTCGTGCACCTGGATAAAGCAAGCTGCGAATTCGAGGCCGGCTGCAGCATCTACTTCCCTAAAGGCGTCCGGCATTGCGTCGAGAATACAACCGACGTGCCGATTCGGCTGCTCGGAGTTTTCTATCCGTCGGGAAGTCCAGGGGCGGCGTATGAGGACTGAAGATGACGCCGCCGTCCCAGCACAGGAATCGCTCGTAGACAACGAGCAACTAGCGCGCGGCCTGACCAGCGCACAGCTCAGCATGATTGCGGTCGGCGGCGCCATTGGCACCGGCCTGTTCCTCGGCAGTTCGCTCGCGGTGCGCCTGGCCGGACCGGGCGTGATCTTCAGCTATCTGATCGGCGCGTGCATTGCGCTGCTGCTGATGGGCGCGCTATCCGAAATGGCGGTGGCGCATCCCACCGCGGGCTCCTTCGGAATTTACGCCGAGATCTATTTGAATCGCTGGGCGGGGTTCGTAATTCGATATACCTACTGGGCGGTGCAATGTATCGCGATTGGCGGCGAAGCGGTCGCCATCGCCATTTACTGCCAGTGGTGGTTCCCCGGCACGCCCAAGTGGATCTGGACTCTTGGATTCTCGCTGGCCTTGGTCTTTATCAACGCGTGCAGCGTGGGCAGCTTCGGCGCCTTCGAATATTGGTTCTCGATGATCAAAGTCGTCGCGATCGTCCTGTTCATCATCTTCGGGACCGCCCTGCTCGCGGGCGCAGGACCTTCCCCGGCGATCGGCTTGGGCAACTACACGCATTATGGCGGCCTGCTTCCGAATGGCTTGACGGGCGTATGGATGGCGATGGTCTTTGTGATCTTGAGCTACGTCGGCATCGAAGTGGTCGCGGTGACGGCCGGGGAAGCGCGCGATCCCCGGCGCGCCATCCCTAAGGCCATGCGATCCATGGTTACGCGCCTGATCATTTTCTATATCGGAGCGATCGTCGTACTGCTCGGTATCGTGCCCTGGAACCAGATCCAGCCGGGCGCCGACGTCACGACAAGCCCGTTCGTTCGTGTTTTTGCGCTGATCGGCATCCCATCGGCGGCGCACATCGTAAACTTCGTCGTGATTACGGCCGCCGCCTCCAGCATGAACTGCAATTTATATCTGACCAGCCGCATGATGTTCTCCCTTTCCCGGGGCGGTTACGCGCCGGCGATCTTCGGACGCGTGTCCAAGCGCGGTACGCCGGTGTACGCGCTCGCCATTTCCGCCGCTGGATTGGGCATCGCCAGCCTGGTGGCCCTCTTCAATCCCGATGGGGCGTTTGTTTATCTGTTCGGCGTGTCCTTATTCGGCGGCCTGTTCGTCTGGCTGATGATTTTTATCACTCACCTCTATTTCCGCCCACGCTGGGACGCCACCGGGCGCCCTCGCCTGCCGGTGCGCATGTTCGGATATCCTTACACTTCGCTGCTCGGAGCGGCGTTTCTCGTCGCCATTCTCCTGACAACCTGGTGGGTCGAAGGGATGCGAATCACGCTGATCGCGGGCATTCCCTGGCTCGCGGTGGTCAGCTTGCTCTATTTCGCGATGAGAAGGAAGTTTGCGGACAAGCAGTACCCACCGGACTAACGTATCGCTCTACGAAGCCGCGGTCGAGGGGATTCCTCGGCCGGATCTTCCTACGGCTGGCGCCACCGTCCCGTCACATTCTCTGAGGTCCTGCCCGCCGTCGACTCCCTCGTGAGCACCGCCAAGAAGGCTCGGAAAACCGGCGGCATGGGTTTTTCAGAGTGTCGCCGCGAAATCGCGACTCAGTGAGCGAAAACAGCCCCAGCAAAGGTTCATCGACAAACGGCGGCAACCTATTGCAGTAATGCGAGATTTATTTGGCTCCCCAGCCTGTATTCGAACTTGCAACCCTTCGATTAACAAGGAGTGCTCGGGAGCTGTTCACCTCTGTCTCAGTGTACGAACGGGGGCCCAATCAGGACTCGAACTCAATCGCCATGGTGAC
>Ga0182024_10023669_pt1 | contig 10972 bp, 10 predicted proteins | sample P32metaG_FD_120480 | JGI IMG/M metagenome (GOLD analysis project Ga0182024, IMG submission 120480) | Permafrost microbial communities from Stordalen Mire, Sweden - P3-2 metaG (Illumina Assembly) | ecosystem: Environmental > Terrestrial > Soil > Wetlands > Permafrost | place: Sweden: Stordalen... | reverse complement strand
GCAACCAGTCTTCCGTCTTCTCGGTGGGCGCACCAAACCGCGCACCCCCGTCTACGCCAGCCGCCTCTACAGCATCGAACTCAGCGAGCTGGCCGCCGAAGCCAAGCGCTACAAAAAAGAAGGTTACCGCGCCATGAAACTCCGCTTCGGCTGGGGTCCCACCGACGGCGCCGCAGGCATGCAACAAAATGTCGCCCTGGTGAAAACAGTCCGTGAAGCAGTTGGCGACGGCATCGACGTCATGGCGGACGCCTACATGGGCTGGACGCTCGACTATGCCAAACGCATGCTCCCCCTCCTCGAACCTTTCAATCTCCGCTGGCTCGAAGAGCCAGTAATTCCCGACGATATCCACGGCTACGCCGAACTGAAATCCTACGCACGTATCCCCATCGCCGGAGGCGAACACGAATTCACGCAGTACGGTTTCCGCGACCTGCTCCAAGTCCGCGCCGTCGATTACATTCAATTCGACACCAACCGCGTCGGCGGCATCACCCAAGCCCGCAAAATCTCCGCGCTAGCCGAATCCCATTCCGTCCCGGTAATCCCCCACGCCGGACAGATGCACAACTACCACGTAGTAATGGCCAGCCTGAATTCCCCCATGGCCGAATATTTCCCCATCGTAGACGTCGAAGTCGGCAACGAACTTTTCTGGTATATCTTCGAAGGTGAACCAAAAGCTAAAGACGGTTTCGTGGATCTTGACGATAATCTTCCCGGCCTCGGCCTCACCGTAAACGAGAAAGCCCTCGCAAAATTCGAGGTGATCGAGTGAGCCGCATCTCATGACCCGATAAATGACCCGACTAATTCAAATCGCAAAAGGCAGAGACCGCGCAGTGGCGGTCGTTGAAGAGCCGCAACTCCGCCTGCTCCACCAAGCCGCATCCATCTACGCCCTGGCGCTCGAAGCCATCGCCAACAACGTAAAGCTAACCGCCCTCGTGCAGCGAAAACTCTCGAACCTCGTGCTTGATTACGATCCCATCTACAATGGCCAATCCGAATGGCGCATCCTCGCTCCCATTGGTCATCCCGACGAACCATCCCGCTGCCTCGTCTCCGGCACGGGCCTCACTCATCTCGGCAGCGCCCGCGACCGGCAGGACATGCACGCCATCGCCAGCGAAGATCTCACCGACAGCATGAAAATGTTTCGCTGGGGAATCGAAGCAGGCCGCCCCGCCGCAGGCCAGATCGGCACGCCGCCCGAATGGTTTTACAAAGGCACTGGCACAGTCCTGCGCGCTCACAATCAACCTCTGGAAATTCCCTCCTATGCCGAAGACGGCGGAGAAGAAGCCGAAATTGCCGGAATTTACATCATCGCCACCGACGGCCGCCCGCATCGCATCGGAATGGCGACCGGCAACGAATTTTCCGACCACATATTCGAAAAAAAGAACTATCTGAATCTCGCCGGCTCGAAACTGCGCACGCCCGCGCTAGGCCCCGAACTCACTCTCGATCCCACGTTCGATTCCGTCCAAGGAGAAGTGACGATCGAACGCGGTGGCAAAACGCTCTGGGGCAAAACAATCCGCACCGGCGAATCCGAAATGTGCCACAGCCTGCGCAACATGGAACATCATCACTTCAAATACGAATCGCATCGCCGCGCAGGCGACGTCCACGTCCATTTCTTCGGCGCCGATTGCCTCAGCTTCGGCGAAGGCATCCGCCTCGCCGACGGAGACGTAATGCAAGTGCAGTTCGCAGGTTTCGGCCGCGCGCTGCGCAATCCGCTGCAGGTGGCCTCCGCCAAACCCGCACTAGTCGAAGTTATTTCACTGGAGTAATTCCACTGGGGTGATTCAATCCATGACGAAACCACGCGTAGCAATTTTAGGATTAGGACTGATGGGCGCAGGAATGGCAGGTCGCGTTCTAACCGCCGGATTTCCGCTTGCGGTCTACAACCGCAACCCGGACAAAACCGCGCCCTTCGCGAAAGCCGGAGCCTACGTGGCCCGCACTCCTCGCGATACCGCCGCCCGCGCCGACATCATTATTACTATGCTCGCCGACGATAACGCCTCGCGCGTCGTCTGGCTCGATAAAGACTCGGGCGCTCTAGCCGGAGCCGCTCCCGGCACCTGGCTCGTCGAATCCAGCACCGCAAGTGTCCAATGGATTCACGAACTAGCCGCCGCAGCAAAAAAACACGAATGCGAACTCCTGGACGCTCCGGTAACCGGCTCGAAGCCCCAAGCCGCCTCCGGCGAATTACTTTTTCTCGTTGGAGGTTCCGCCGAAGCTCTCGCCGCCGTCCGCCCCGTGCTAGCAGTAATGAGCCGCGACATACTTCATCTCGGTCCCATCGGCAGCGGCGCCACATTGAAGCTCATAAATAATTTTCTCTGCGGCGTCCAAGCCGCATCCGTAGCCGAAGCCCTAGCCCTCGTCAACGCCAGCGGCCTCGACCGTGAAAAATCCGTAGCCATGCTCGCCGCTGGCGCCCCCGGCAGCCCGCTACTGAAAGTGATCACCACCCGCGCCGCCGCGAACGACTTCACTCCAAATTTCATCCTGCGCCTGATGGCCAAAGATCTCACATACGCCCGCGATGAAGGCGCGCGCCACGGCATAGCCATGAACACCGCCGCCCCAGCCATCGCCGATTTCGAAAAAGCCATCGCCGCCGGCTACGGCGAAAAAGATTTCTCCGCCGTAATCCCCGCCCTGCAAAAAAAGTGAACCCTACAGCATCATTTTGTGGGGATCACATGGCTGTCTGTTGACTACGTTACCTTTCCATCCAAATCATAAAATTCCAGCACCGGATGACGGTCCCCATCCACCGTCATTTTTCCCCGCACGTACCCTGCGGAGTCCTTGAGTAGAAACGTCCCAGCCTCCACAGTCGGATTCACCGCCCTTGCGCCGGCGTCACCTTGCGCCCCGACGTTCGGTGTACCTGAAAACGCCGCCGCCACAAAAACAAGCATCGCTGCAATTTTCCAGAACCGGCTCTGTCTTTCGAGTCTCGCCACGCGAACCAACAACCCGTTGTAATCCTCATCAGTCATTTGCATCTAGGACCTCCTTCGTGAGAGCGCGGAGCTCTCTCCGCTAGAACGGCCAGCTTAAAATCTCTTGCAGGAAAACACCAAAGAATCTTCGCCGCCACCACCGATGTGCACAAACGAGCCAGCGAACTGGAAGGCAAGCTCCCCGAAAAATAGCTTTTTGCCAGACGGGTGGGCTACTCGCGGGGGCCACTACAACTTGGGAAGCAAACGCATAAAGATTTTCCAATACGAAACCGGCGCCACGCGTTCCAGGAATGCCAGAAATTTTGCGTCGTTGCCGACCAGCACGCGCTCCGAGCGCCGCTGAATCCCCTTCACGATAATTTCCCCGGCGACTGCAGGCGGCATCGTCAGCGCTTTTTTCGCGAGGGCTCTGCGCCGCGCGATTTCTTCCGCAGGCATGTCCTTGGGTACTCGAGCGCTATCAGCAATCGAAGTTGCCACGCCGCCCGGATGTACAACCGTAACCCCGACTTTCGAATCCACAAGTTCGTGCCGCAGTGCATTTGAAAATCCGCGCACGGCGAACTTGCTTGCCGAATAAGCGGTTTCCCCAGGCGGCGAAATCAGTCCGTACACGCTCGAAAGGTTCACCACCCGCGCGTCATCGCTTTTTCGCAACAGAGGCAGAAACGCTCGCGTCATCCGTACCACGCCCCACACGTTTATTTCGAACAACCACTCGAAATCTTCCTCGCTCACCGCTTCGAACGTGCCGCCGATGGCCACCCCGGCGTTGTTTACCAGGATGTCCACCCCGGGATGCGCGGCAAGCACTGCTTCTGGAAACGCTGCCACCGCACGCCGGTCTGCAACGTCAAGATGATGCCGGCTGATGCGCAGCGCACCCCGCGCAGCGCTGTGCTTTGTCGCATTCGTATGAGCGACTTGTGCCATGCGCGCCGTTTCCAAAAGTCCCGCGTCATTCACGTCCGCAAGCGCAAGGTTGCAGCCACGCCGAGCCAGCGATACCGTAATGGCACGCCCGATGCCGCTCGCAGCGCCAGTGATCACCGCCGTGCGATTCTCCACGTTCATTGCGCTGCTCATAATCTCCCGTCCGCAACACGCACGTTATTGTGACAATTTCGTCAGGCGCATGTCTCTACTCCACGTTGCGGGAAAATCATCCAATCAGATGGTCACTTTGAGGTGAACGTCACCAACGCGGCTGGCATCATCAGCCTCCGACGTTCGCAGAAAATTCATGGTCCCGTCGCTTACCGACCCAAACGTAAACGCCACCAGGTCTTTCACATAATTCTGCGGCACTCTCCACGGCGCTTTCTGTCCCTGCCGGGGCAGCACGCCGTCCGCCCGGCGGACGTAGCCTGAACTAAAATCGAGCAAAGGCTCGGGGTTGACGAAAGGCTCCGGAAGTTTCGGCACACAAATCGAAAATCCCTTGCGATTCATATATTTAAGCAACCGGCACACAAAACGCGCCGTAAGATCACACCGCAGCGTCCACGAATTATTCGTATACCCAAAAGCGAGCGCCAGATTCGGAATACCGCTGAACATGGCGCCTTTGTACACGAGTTTCTCGTTAAACTTGGCCGCCACGCCATCAACCAGAATTTCAGCCCCGCCCATCAGCTTCACCACCAGACCGGTCGCTGCAACGATGATATCCGCCGGCAATGTTGTGCCGGAGCTTAACCGGATGCCGGACTGCATAACCTCTGCAATCGTGTCGGTGACGATCTCTACTCGGCCGGAACGAATCGCGGCAAACAGGTCGCCGTCGGGCACCAAACAGATACGCTGATCCCATGGGTTGTAGCGCGGCGTAAAGTGCCGTTTCACGTCGTAATCGGGATGCAGTTGCTGCTTGATTCCCTTCAGGATCAAGCCCTTCATCGTCTCTGGTTTGGTGCGCGCGAGATAAAACGTGGCGATGCTGTACAGCACGTTCTTCCATTTTGTAAGTCTTGCGCCAAGCCCTTGCGGCAAATGCCCGTACATCCAGTTGGCCATTGCGTCCTTGCGCGGACGCGCAACCACATAGCTCGGAGACCGCTGCAGCATCGTCACGTGCGCGGCATCCTTGGCAAGCGCCGGAACCAGCGTCACCGCCGTGGCTCCGCTTCCGATGACAACCACTCGCTTGCCCGCGTAATCGAGGGCCTTGGGCCACTCCTGTGGATGCACGAACTGCCCTTGAAACCGTTTCATGCCCGGAAACTCCGGGCTGAATCCTTTTTCGTAGCTGTAATAACCGCTGCACATATAAAGGAAGCGGCACACCAGCTGCACGCTCCCTCCATCTTTCGTCTGCGCCTCCACCGTCCAGCGCGCGTCGGTTGAAGACCACCAAGCTCGAATCATCCGATGTCCCAGCCTGATCTGCCGGTCGATACCATAGTGTTCCGCAGTCTCGCGGATGTAATTCCAGATGGCAGATCCGCCCGCGATCGCCTCGTCCGCCTGCCATGGCCGAAAAGGAAACCCCAAGGTGTACATATCAGAATCGGAGCGCACGCCCGGATAGCGGAACAGATCCCAAGTTCCGCCGATTGCGTCGCGCGCCTCCAGAATCGCATAGGTTTTTTTGGGTAACGAGGTCTGCAAATGGTAAGCAGCATCAATGCCTGATATGCCGGCGCCGACTATCAGTACGTCGAATTGTTCTTGTGATTGCGTCGGCATGATTGGGCTGTTCTCGTGTCCGGCGCGTCGTGCAGCCTGAAGCGCCGCCGATCCCGAGTTAATTTAGTTCGTCTCCAGCAGCAAGGAAACTATTCCAGCAGATTAGGCTCGTCCTGAACGATGCGCGCGAGCAATGGCTGAAACTGAAACCATCCCGCAAGGTGGTTTCCCACCTGTTCCCTCGTTGCAGCTGCGGTGGCATGATCGATCTTTACCGGCACGCCAGCCGCTTCTGCGAGCAACTGCGCCTGGCAACTGCGGTCCATCGTGATGAACCACCACGCCGCTTCCTCCACGCAATGGCCAACCGTGAGCAATCCGTGATTGCGCAGAATCGCAGCCTTGCGTTGTCCCAGGGCCTGCGCAATCCGCTCGCCCTCCGACGTTTCATAGACCACGCCGGTGAACTCCGCAAATAGTCCGTGGTCCTCGTAAAACGCACAGGCATCCTGCGTGATGGGGTCGAGCAGCCGCCCCAGCGACGCCCAGGATTTCCCGTACATCGAATGCGCATGCGCCGCCGCGATCACGTCCGGACGCGCGGCATGAACCTGAGAGTGGATCGCAAACGCCGCTGCGTTAACCGGATAATTTCCTTCCACCACTTCGCCGTGATGATTCACCAGAATCAAATCAGACGCGCGAATCTGGCTGAAGTGCATCCCGAATGGGTTCACCCAGAAGTGGTCAAGTTGCTCCGGATCGCGTGCGGTGATATGTCCCGCCACTCCTTCATCGAATCCGAAACGCGAAAACAGACGGAACGCGGCAGCCAGCATGCGTTTACGATGCAAGCGTTCCTCGTCCGCCGTCGCAAACACCGGCGGCCGCGGAATGTTCAGCACATTTGCGGATGCTCCGGCCATTTAGACCTCCCAAGAATGCTCTCACTTGGCACAGTGCCGCCGATTATATACAATGCCCGTCGCGTTAGTCACCGTCATCTGTAAGCGACTATCAGCAGTCGGTGCGCTTGCTGCTCGGCCCCGGTCGGCAGCGCCAGAGGGATCACCCATGAGCAAATTGAATCACAAATTCGAGCTTGCTGCGCGGCCCGTCGGCATGCCCAAACGAACTGATTGGACCTACAAGGAGGAGCCGGTTCGCGAACCCGCTGAAGGTGAGTTGCTGATCAAGATTCTGTATATCTCGCTCGATCCGGCTATGCGCGGGTGGATGAACGAAGGGAAATCGTACATCGCTCCGGTAGAAATTGGAGCTGTGATGCGGGCTGGGGCGCTGGGGCGCGTAACCGCGTCGAAAAATCCCAAGTTTGCCGTCGGCGATTACGTTTACGGAGCTTTCGGCGTTCAGGAATTCGCAATTTCGAACGGCAACGGCATTACCAAGATAATTGCGGGCGCGATTCCCTTGCCCGTTTTTCTCGGGACGCTTGGAATGCCCGGGATGACCGCATATTTTGGCTTGCTGGATATCGGCCAGCCAAAGCCCGGCGAGACCGTGGTTGTCTCAGGCGCGGCCGGAGCGGTGGGAACCGTCGTCGGACAGATCGCCAAAATAAAAGGCTGCAAAGCGGTAGGCATCGCCGGCGGCGCCGACAAGTGTAACTACATTATAAAAGACCTCGGCTTCGACGCCGCCATTGACTACAAGTCCGAAGATGTCCGCAAATCTCTGCGCCAGCATTGCCCAGATGGCATTAACATTTATTTTGACAACGTGGGCGGCGACATCCTTGATGCTGCGCTTGCGCAGCTCGCGCGCGGCGCTCGAGTGATCATCTGCGGCGCAATTTCGCAATACTGCAACACCACACCAATCAAAGGCCCCTCGAACTATCTCTCGCTTCTCGTTAATCGCGCCAGCATGAAAGGCATGGTCGTATTTGACTACGCGGATCGTTACCCCGAGGCCGGGAAGGAGATGGCCGCCTGGATGGCGGCAGGCAAGCTCAAATCGCGCGAGCACATCGTAGAAGGACTCGAATCCTTCCCCGAAACGCTGCTGAAACTCTTCAAGGGCGAGAACACCGGAAAACTAATCCTCAAAGTAACCGACGCGTAAAAATCAGTGTCGGCGAACCAAGAGTATCAATCCGGCTTGGCCGTCAAAGCGTGCCGATCACTGAGCAGCACAACGCGGCGAGGTACACGGAAGGCGACAATCCCGGAACTGAACTAGTCACAATAATAAATAATGGTGCCCGGGGTGGGGGTCGAACCCACACGTCCCGTTAAGGACAAAGGATTTTAAGTCTCTCACCCCGACTTCTCTGTCACCTTAGTTTTCATCTAAGTGCGTGCGTCCTCTAGAAGATGAGAATTTTCTGCGTTGGTTGTTGTTGGTTGTATTTTGCGGCGATTTGTTCTCATTCACAAAATTACAACAAAAGTTTTGGGGTACACCGGCTGCGACCGAACGGCCTTGGCACTTTGCGATTCTCAAAATGCGGCCGCGCGATCGCATAGCCGCCTCCGCCCTCACTTGCTTTTCTTCTGCATGTCAGCTAACGCGGCTGCCTTGATCCTCGTAACGTGGATAGCAGCTAACCCGCCCGCGGTGGTAATGCAATCGCGCCCGGGCATCGACATACAAGTCGGACACAACAGGCTCATTGGACTCGTGGGTAGGAACTCTGGTATCTCGCCTTTCGATTTTGGCATAAGAGCAAGATTACATCTTCGATGTTGCCCGCGCTGTCCAACCTTAGACAGCGTCGGCACATCAGATGTGGCAATCTGTGTGTCCCACTCTCCAAGGAAATGTATGGACCGCGAGTACGATTTGTTTGAAGTGTTCCCAGATGGGTCGCTGGTCTGGCGTGACAGTGTCACTGGCCACGAGAACGCGATCCGAAGATTGCGAGAATTAGTAGAGCTGACTGATAACGAGTTTCGGGTGATGCACGTTCCAACAAACACGCTGATTGCGTCGTTGAAAAGAGGTAGCGCAGAAGACAAGCCGCGCGGTCCGGCTTGAAGTGCGCTATTCTTGCATCACTCAGCGCGCTCTCGCTAGTCTCGGGGATGGTCAGCACAAACGTGCGATCTAAACGCCTTGTCGCGTTCCGTCTCATACCCCGCATTTCTTCGATTGACTTGCCTGCCAGTGGTCCAGAGACCTTGAAGACCCACGCGCAGACGGAACAAGCCCAGCCGTGGAATCGCTCTCGCTCAACCCACACCATTTCGCGTGCCAACGGACACCTCCGCCAGGAGAGGTTGTGCGGCGGGCCGACATCATGACTTTAGGCCGATGCCGAGTCAAGAAGTTCGCTGAGCGCGAAAAGCCCAGCGCGCAAGACGTGTGCTGTTTTGGACATCTTCAGAAATTTAGTTAAGCGATTCTAAGTTCTGGCATCGCCTTTCAATCCATGCAGCCCGCAGGAGTCAGGCTAGGTCGGCAAGGATGACTTGGCAGGAGGACGCACAATGCGTTTTGCTTTCGTCGTTCGTTCGGTTATGTTCGCGCTCTTATTGATGACTGTTTCGGGAGTCATGTACGGACAAGTCCGGGTAGCGATCACGGTCGGGCCGCCGGTGCTGCCGGTTTACTCGCAACCGATTTGTCCCGGCGACGGTTACATCTGGACACCGGGATACTGGGATTATAACTACGATGCTACCGACTACTTTTGGATACCGGGCACGTGGATAATGGCTCCGGAGGTCGGTTACCTCTGGACCCCGCCTTACTGGGGATGGGGCGGCTCCGGGTTTCTTTTCTATGACGGCTATTGGGGCCCTAATGTAGGTTTCTACGGCGGCATTAATTATGGATTCGGCTATTACGGTACTGGCTTTTACGGTGGACGCTGGGAAGGCGGGCACTTCCAATACAACACATCGGTCTGGCATGTGGGTGGGGACTTTCACAACGTTTACAACGAGAGGGTGAACATAAGTAACGAAAATCGAGTCAGCTACAATGGCCACGGCGGCATCGACGCACGTCCGACTACCCAAGAAGAGGCTGCCGCACGCGAGCGGCACGTTGGCCCGGTAGCCGCGCAAACTGCGCACGCGCAAGCTTCCCGCTCTGACCCACAGCAACGGGCATCCGTAAGCCACGGCCAACCTGGAGTCGTTGCAACCGCCAGGCCTGGAGATTTTACGGGCAATGGCGCTGTGAAAGGCGGAGAAGCGCGTGCGGAGAACGCTGGCGCTCGGCCAGCGATCCATCCGAACGATTTACCAGCTATGGAACATCCGTCGACTCCAAACACCGGCAACACGAAAAACGATAAGAAGTATCAGCAGCAACAAAACAAGCTATACGCAAGTCAGCAACAAGATCGGCAGAAGCTGCAGCAGCAGCAGGACAAAGAGCATCTGCTGCTGGATAAACAGAAGGCTGATGCAGCGACGACGCAGCAAGTGGAACAGAAACACCAGCAACAGACGCAACAATTACAGCAAACACACGCTCAGCAGACCCAGCAGATGCAACAACGGCAGTCACCTCCTCCGCACTCGTCCGGAGAAAGCAAGCCGAAGTAGTTGGTCGTTTAGAGCACATGGAGTGGGACGACTCGCGATACGCTCCTTTACACGCCGGAAGCGGACGCCCGTCGAGCGCCGCCAGCCTGCGTCCCGGGGACGAGCGCGCAAGTAGTTGCATGGGGTTCACCATGACCAACGAACAAATCAAGGCACTAGCAGCCGTGCGGGCTGCCTTTGTTGCGGCAGAAACAACCGGACTGACCGAAGCAGACATCTGGCAAGCGGCTGTAACCGGGCTAGTGCATTCTGAAGTGAAAGGCGGCCAGCCACCGGGTAACTACAATCCAATCTCCGACGGCCTCGACAAACCGAAAAACAAAGCACACCACGGCTGATGCTTGATGAGACTATCGATCGTTGATGCCGGGGAGCAGCAATCGTGAGACTAGCGCCCGACGGACCCGACAGGTCACCATGGGCGATTTGTTTTGTCGTGCTGCCTATGGTTCTTTGTTTCTTAATGGTCTGGGACGAGTTCAAAGCACGACGCTACCGAAAATTTCCGTGGACGAGGCCGCCGACTTTATTGTCCACCGTCGCCGAATGGAAGCGCCTGCGCAAGAAAGACCGGCTGAGACAATGATGATCATCGCGAACAGTCCAATCAGTCTGTCAAGGTTGCGATTTGCAAATTCCGGCGATGACTTCCCAACTTCTGTCGCGCCATCGGTGCATCGAGTTGCAAACCAAATAAGCATCACCTGCTTTTGCGATTTCTGCTTCAAGCAGCCCGTCGCAATTCGGGCATCGAATTTCGCCCGGCGTAAACTGCCCATTGGTGCAGTCGCCCACAAACAATGCACCGTTGTGTTGGGTTCT
>Ga0182024_10023668_pt1 | contig 10973 bp, 8 predicted proteins | sample P32metaG_FD_120480 | JGI IMG/M metagenome (GOLD analysis project Ga0182024, IMG submission 120480) | Permafrost microbial communities from Stordalen Mire, Sweden - P3-2 metaG (Illumina Assembly) | ecosystem: Environmental > Terrestrial > Soil > Wetlands > Permafrost | place: Sweden: Stordalen... | reverse complement strand
GCACCGACCGCACTCCCGTGCGTGGCGGCAATATCGAGAGCCTCCGTGCCGTGGAGCAGGAGGTTCTGCGGGCTTCCCCTGGCCTCGCGCCCGCACAGGTCGCACGCATTTCGAGCAGCTATGGCGCAGACTGGCGGTCGATTGTTGGGCCGCAGCAAATCACCCCGGAGCGCATCGCCGGCAGTGATTACCTGATCTCGGAACTACAGCACGCCGTTCGCCACGAATCTGCCGCTACACTCACTGACGTGGTCTTACGCCGGCTGGATCTCGGCAGCGCCGAACAGCCTTCCGACGTCACGTTGGGAGCCTGTGCGGATCTGGTGGCGATCGAACTCGGCTGGAACGCCGAGCGCCGCGCACAAGAACTAGACCGCGTGCGCGCCAGCTACCCGTTTGCAGGTCCGGAGTCACAGTACCCGGCAGCCCTATTATGACAAACAGCCTCAATATCATCTGTCCTACCTACTGGTATCCGAACGATGCACGCGATATGCGCGCCATCTACGTGCACGACATTGCCCGCCATCTCGTCCGGCTCGGGCATCGAGTCTGCGTGGTTGCCCCCGCTTCTGTCGGCGTCGCGCTGAGTGACGAGATGGATGGCGTGCAGATTCGCCGCTTTCGCCTGGATCTGCCGGACGATCTGAACTACGGCAAGGTTGCGCAGAGCCGTGTAACCCTGATGGGTCGCCTGAAGCGGCTCACTGCCATGAAGACTTATCTTTCGGGGCAATACCGCGCAATCCTTGCAGCCAGCCGAGAATTCAAGCCGGACGTGCTGCATGGCCACTGGGCCATTCCGACCGGACCCGCCATCGTCGCTGCGGCTCGGCGTCTGCGAGTACCCTCTGTCATCACGATGCACGGCGGCGATGTGTACGTTAACAAGGCCGAGGGCTACAACTTTCCGACCCGCTGGTATGTGCGTCCGATACTGAAGTGGACCCTGACCAATGCGTCCGCGCTGACCGCCATCAGCGACGACTGCATCGAGCATGCGATGCGCGCCGGCGCCGCGCGCGACCATATCCGACTCATCATGAACGGCGCCGATCTGCGCCGATTTTCTCCGCTGCTCGATCAACCCACTCCGCGACCGTTTGGACCCAAGATGATTTTCGCCTGCCGGCAGCTGTTTCCCCGCAAGGGAATCCGGTTCCTCATCAGTGCGGCCGCGCAGTTGCGCGCCCGGCATCCGACGCTGCAGCTGGTCATTGCCGGCGACGGCTTCGAGCGACCGGAGCTCGAAAAGCAGGCGGCCGATCTCGGCATCGGCGAGGTCACAAAGTTTCTGGGCTGGACCGCCAATGCCGAGTTGCCGCAGTATTTTCGTGCCTGCGCAGTGTCGGTGATTCCATCGCTCGAGGAGGGATTTGGCATTCCCGCGGCCGAGGCCATGGGGTGCGAAGTCCCGGTGGTGGCCTCCGACGCGGGTGGTTTGCCCGAAGTGGTCGAGAATGGAGTCACGGGGTTGGTCGTTCCCAAGGGCGATGTGCCGGCACTCACGGCTGCCATCGATCAGCTACTCTCTGACGCTGCGCTCAGGGAGCGTATGGGCAAGGCCGGCAGAGCACGGGCGTTGGCGCGCTTCGACTGGTCGCGTTCGGCGGAACAGTTCGTCGATCTGTACCAGTCGCTGCTGCACACGGCGCAGGTGCAGTCCGCATGAGCGCCAAGCTATTCTCGTTTCGATGGGACATCGATCATCGTGCCTGCATGACCGACGGCATGCCGCGCGTCATGCAGGTATGCAAGGAATTCGGCGTCGCCAACACGTTCTTCGTCAACATGGGACGCTCGACCAACCTGCGCGAATGGCTCGGCAAGGGCATTCGCGGCAGTCGCGCCAAACTCAACGACATGGAAGCGGTGAACCTGATCGAAAAGATCGGCTGGGGACGCTTTATGCTGGAGACGGTGCTGTCGCGCCCGGTCGGCCGGTCTTTCATTGCGGAACTCGATCGGGCGCAGGCCGACGGCCATGAGCTGGGGCTGCACGGCGGCAGCGATCACGTGATCTGGAGCCGACGCTTCGCGCAGCTTCCGGAAGAGACGCTGGAAGCGGACGTCAGCCAGACGCTCGAGGAATTCAGTCGTCACTTCGGCAAGCCGCCAGGATTCACCTGCCCGGGCTTCAAGCACGATGAGCGCAGCAGCCGGCTGATTTCGAAACTCGGATTCCGCTACGATGGCGATGCCATTGGCGGCGTTCCGCACCACCCGAGCGTCAGCGGCGAGCCGCTGGCCCACTGGACCATTCCCGTGACCATCTGCGGTCCGCGGACGATTCCCTTTCTGGAATGGCACGGCGCCCGCGGCTCCTCCGACGATACGGTGACCGATGACCTGCGGGGTCGCATCGCCCATGAGGACTGGGTAGTGCTGTACGGCCATCCCTGCTACGAAGGCGTCAACGACCGGCTGTTACGGCGCGTATTCCAGACGGTTCGCGAGGCAGGATTTGAATTCGTCACTCACGCACAGATGGCGGAACGACTCTATGCTGGAGCATAAGCCACCGGTACGCGTCCTGAGCGTCTTTGGTACGCGGCCGGAAGCCATCAAAATGGCGCCGGTCGTGCGCGCGTTGGAAGCCGCTCCGGACCGATTCGAGAGCCTGGTGTGCCTCTCGGCGCAGCACCGGGACATGCTCGATCAGATCATCCGGGCGTTCCAGCTGGACGTGCAGTACGACCTGGACCTGATGCGCCCCGGTCAGTCGCCGTGCGATGTCGCCAGTGGCGTGCTGGCCGCCATGCCAAAGATTTTTGCGGCGGCACAGCCGGACATCGTGGTGGTGCAGGGCGATACCACCACCACGGCCGCCACCTCGATGGCAGCGTTCATGTGCGGCATTCCCGTGGCACACGTCGAGGCCGGCCTGCGCACGGATAATATCCGCCAACCGTTCCCCGAGGAGATGAATCGGCGTCTGGCGACCCTGGTGTCGACACTGCATTTCGCACCAACGACCCGCTCGCGCGATGCTCTGTTGCGCGAAGGCGTGGCAGCGAGCAGCATCACGGTGACAGGAAACACGGTGATCGACGCCTTGCTCTCGAGCATCCGCCCGGACTATCGTTTCGAAACCCCGGAACTGGCGGCGCTGGACTCGTCGGCCCGCATGATTCTGGTGACGCTACATCGTCGGGAAAGCTTTGGCGAGCCGATGCGTGCCGTTTGCAAGGCACTCAAGGCCGTTGCCGCCCGGCACCCGGAGCTGAAATTCGTGTTGCCCGTTCATCCGAATCCGCAAGTCAAGCAGGTCGTGGAACCCGAACTCGGTGGGCATCCGCAGTTCCTGCTGATCCGGCCACTCGACTACCTGGATTTCATTCATGCCATGGCGCGCGCTTTCCTGATCGTGACCGACAGTGGCGGTGTGCAGGAGGAGGCGCCTGCGCTCGATCGCCCGGTGCTGGTGACGCGCGAGGTGACCGAGCGCCCGGAGGGCGTGCAGGCTGGCGCGGCGCGGCTGGTGGGCACCGATTACACTCGAATTACCGAGTCGGTTGAAGAGCTATTGACCGACCCGGCGGCGTACGCTCGCATGGCGGCGGCTCGAAATCCGTACGGTGACGGCCGAGCGGCCGAGCGCATCATCGAGGCGCTGGACGAGTGGGCCGCGGCATGCGCCTGCTCGTAACTGGCGCCACCGGATTCGTTGGCTCGAGACTGGCGGTCGAAGCGGCTCGGCGCGGGCTGGAGGTGACGGGGACCGGTCGCAACCCTCAGAGCACCAATGTCGCCGATATCAAAGGCGCCGGCGCTGGATTTATCGCCGGCGATATCACCGATCCCGCCTTCGCGGATCAGATCACTCGCGGCATGACACATGTCTGTCATCTGGCCGCCGCATGGCGTGAAGCGAGTGCGCCGGCGGAGCATTTCGAGAAGGTAAATGTGGAAGGAACGCAAGCACTGGCGCGTGCTGCGGCGGCAAATGGCGTCGCGGTGTTCGTCTATTGCAGCACCATCGGCGTGCATCTGCGCTCGTCCCGCGAGCCAATCCGGGAAGACTCAGCGTTCGATGTGACCAATGCCTACGAGAGCTCCAAATTGCGCACCGAGCAGGCCCTGCGAGAGTTTGCACGCCAGTCGCCAATGCGGATCGCCATCCTGCGCCCGGCGGATGCCTACGGCCCTGGCGATCTGCGGCTGCTGAAGCTGTTTCGCTCGGTGCAGCAGGGACGGTTTCCGCTCATCGGGCGCGGGCTGGGACGTCGCCACATGCTATTCATCGATGACCTCGTGAGCGCCTTCCTGGCTGCCTGCGAGGCGGATTTCACCAGCGGCGAGGTCTTCATCATTGCCGGCCCGGAAACGATCACGTTGCTGGAGCTGCTCAATCGTCTCTCGCGCCTGACCGGCAGCCATCGCTTTGGCCGGCGCGTGCCCGCGTGGCTGATGAAGGTGTCGGTCGCCGTGGTCGAGGACGCCTGCCGCGCGCTCGGCAGACGCCCGCCGCTGCACCGTCGCACGCTGGACTTCTACAGCACGGATGCCGTGTTCGACACTGCCAAGGCGCAAGCGACTTTGCATTGGACTCCGCAGGTGAACCTGGCTGACGGGCTGCAGCGAACGCTCGACTGGTATCGCGAGCACAAGCTGATCGTGTGAGCCCGCTCCGGGGAATCAACAGTCGGTCGATTCTGACGGCGGCGGTCGCAGCGCTGCTGGCGGCTCGTGCCGCCACTGCGGCTGCTCCCTCGCTCGCCGCCTCACCCCAAGCCTGCGCACGCGAGTGCCTCGCGGGTGTCATGAGCCAATTCCTCGCTCGCATGCTCGCGCACCAGCCCTCGCGCGTGCCGCTGGCCGCCGATGCGCTAGTGCGTGAGAACACGGCGCCTGTGGCTTTGAGTGGCAGTATCTGGGACCAGGTCGGCAGGATCCTGTCGCGGCAAGACTACATCGACGCCGCCACCGGCAACATTGGTTCGTGGCTCAGTGTCAAGCTCGGCGATGGACGGGTGCTGCCGCTGTCGGCGCGGATCAGGGTGCGTGAGCGCACCATTTTGGAGATCGAGACCGTGGTCGGCAGCGTGCAGGACGCGAGCGCGATCCCTGCTGCGGCCAGACCCGCTACGTTATCGCCCGAGCATCGATCCTCGCGCCAGGATCTGATCGAGCTCGCGAATGGCTACTTTGAAGCCTTAGGGATGCTCGATCCGGGAGCGGCGAAGTTGAGCGCGAGCTGCATTCGGCACGACCGCGGAGGGGCCGAACCCTGCGCCGATGGGCTTCTCGGCCGGAGCGGCCAGCAGGTGATCGAGCGGCGATTCCCGCTGGCGATTCCGGAGCTCGGAGTCGTGATTGCGTACGGGATCGTCATGCACCACGAACGCAGTCCTCCTGAGGATGAATTCGTCAACGCCTGGCTGCGGATCGAGGACGGCCGGATAGTGGCAATCCGTCCGCTGACGGTCACGGTGGTGGCGCCGGGCAGATCTGGATTCGCTGCGGATTTGCCGCCGCCGGGAATCATCCGCGGCGCGCCTGCCAAGCTCTTGCCGGTAGTCGCCGCGGAGAAGCCTGCCGCGCATTTTCCCGGCTATTGGCGGCTGCGCTCGCTGCTCGAGCGCTGGCGACCCAGCCCTCCCGCCGCCACGCTGCCAGCGCCGCCCTACGCCGGCATCACCGCAGCGCGCGACCTTCGTTATGGCGCCGATCCGGCGCAGCGGCTCGATGTGCTGGCGCCTGCGGAGGCCGCAGCGAGGCCGCGCACGGTGCTGGTTTTCGTGCATGGAGGGGACTGGACCGGCGGCGACAAGCACTTCGCCAACGATATACTGTACGAAAACGTGGTCTATTGGGCTGCCCGCCAGGGCATGGTCGGGGTCAATGTCGACTATCGGCTGGCCGACTACCAGGCCGCGCGCAATCTCTATCCGACCCAGGAGCAGGACGTGGCGGCGGCCGTCGACTGGATCGGCGCCCACATCGCCAACTACGGCGGTGACCCAGGGCGAATCTTTCTCTGGGGTCATTCCTCGGGCGGCTCGACCATCGCCGGCTATGCCTCGAATCCAGGACTCTACGGCCGGACGCCCGGCGTTACGGGACTGTTCCTGCTGTCGGCGCCGCTTGATCCCGTGGCCGAGGAGCAACGCGGCGAGCCGATCTATTACTTCGGCAGGACTGCGCAGCAATTGGTCGAACGCGCACCGCTGCGCGGCCTGCTGACCAGCAACGTACCGGTGCTGATGGGCTATTCGCCGCAGGAATCCGACCTGGCGCCCGAGCTGGAGCGCGCGCGCAGGGCGCTTTGCGGCGCCGGTCGCTGCCCCGTTATGGTCGCGACCCAAGGCTCCCACGATGGCGAGATGCGCGCCGTCGGCAGCGCGGATCGCTCGGCGACCGATGCGTTGCTCGCCTTCATGGCGAAAATCCCCTAGAGAAAATCCACTAGATCAGTTCAGAACTGCCAGTAGAGGAATTCGCTCGGGCCACCGAGGCGCATGACCGCGATCGCACCCAGTACTGCGATTGCCAGCGCCCAGCCAAGACTCGGATTCCAGCTCAGCGAGCGCAGCAGCACGCCGGTGTCGGCGGGGCGCTCCCGGGCGCCGAGCACCGGTTCGTGATTGCGCATGATCTGAATCGAATTCGGCAGTATCAGTGCGATGAACAGCAGACCCAGCAGCCACACGCTTTGCTGCAACAGATCCTTCAGGCCGAGATTTTCGGCAATCGACACCGCGTGCGGCAAATGCGAGGCGCCGATCTTCTCCACCAGCAGGCGCGGCAGCTCTACGCCGTGCGCGCCGAGCATCCCAGAAAGTACCTCGCTGGCCGCGCGCAGCGTCGGCGCACGAAAGAACACCATCGACAGCACCACCGCCAGGAAGGTGAGTGCGAATCCGAGCGGTCGCATGATGCGCTCGTAACGCTGTTTGTCCGCCGTGCGCTTGGGTCCCCACAGCCTCCAGGCGTGGTCGATAGTGAGGTAGAGCCCGTGCAGCAGTCCCCACACCAGGAACAGGTAGCCGGCGCCGTGCCAGATGCCCGAAACCAGCATCGTCAGCAGCAGCGGCAGTGCCAGCAGCTGCAGAAAGGCGCCGACACTGCGGTTGTTACCCCCCAGCCCCGGCAAGCCGCGGGCAAAGCGCCGCCGGGTCAGCGCCAGCAGCATGGGATTGTAGAGATAGGCAGTCAGGAATCGCGACAGGGTCACGTGCCAGCGTGTCCAGAAATCGATGATGTTCGAGGCCTGTAGCGGCGAGTAGAAATTGAGTGGCAGCCGCACGCCGAAGCAGCGCGCTATGCCGGCCGCCATGTCGCTGTAGCCCGAGAAGTCGAAGTAGATCTGCAGCGTGAAGCCGAGCGCGGCCAGCCACGCCGGCAGCAGCGAAACCGGGCCATGTGCAGCCTGCTGGTACACCGGCGAGACAAAGCTCGCCATGCCGTCCGCGAGCACGACTTTCTTGAACAGACCGAAGCAGATCATCGTCAGGCCGACCGCGAGCGCATTGCCATCGTAGCGACAGGGATTGCGGTGAAATTGCGGCATCATCTCGCGGTAATGCACGATCGGACCAGCGATGAGCTGCGGAAAGAACAGCACGAACAGCAGGTATTCCCGCAAGCTGACCGACTCGACCCGTCCGGCATGGACATCGACCAGGAACGCGATCTTCTGGAAGGTGATGAACGACAGGCCCAACGGCAGGATGATCTGCGTCAGTGCGAAGTCGGTGCCGGCAATGTCGTTGGCCGCGGTCAGCAGAAAATTGGTGTACTTGAAGTAGCCGAGGAAGCAGACGTTGAAAACGATCCCGGCCGCCAGCAGCAGAGCGCGCCGCCGGGCATTGCCTGCCGCGGAGGGCATGCCCTGCAACAGCCGCGCGATCGAGAAATTGACCGCCAATGACACGGCAATGATCGGGACATTGACCGGTCGCCACCAGGCGTAGAAGGCCAGCGAGGCGAGGGTCAGCCAGCCGAGCGCGAGCCCGCGAGACGCCTTACCCAGCAGCAGGAACACCAGCAGCGTCACCGGCAGGAACGCGAACAGGAATTCGTAGGAGTTGAACAGCATGGCGGGTAACAGCCCTGGCTACTTGCGCAGCAGCTTCTGGGTTTCCTTGACGATGTCGCCGACGGTCGCGAACGACTCGACGTCGGCAATCCGGAATTTGATTCCCAGTTTCATCTCGGCCGCGGCGATGAAGGTCACGTACTGGAATGAATCCCAGGACGGCACGTCCGCCCGGGTACTCGCCATGGTCAGTACGATCGACTCATCGCCCAGCAGATCGCGCAGCAACTGGTCGAACGTCGTCAGCATCTCCTGATCGGTCATGCCCTTCTCCGCGACTGATGAAAGTGGGTCTATGCGTGTAGTCGGCCAGCTCGATGATCCAGCGGCTGCGTTCGGCGACGGTCTCGCCCTCGACGCGAGTGAATCCCAGCTTCTCGAACAGATTGCTGATCACGCCGTTCTTCTTGGTGGCGATGAAATCGGCCTGCAGCCAAGCCGCTCCCAGGGTTCGCGCGGCCTCGACCGCGATGTTCATGGCCTCGTCTTCCAATTGGCGGCCGAAAACGCGGCAGCTCATGACCCAGTTGACCACCTCGAGGACCTGCGGCTGCTGCGGGTCCGAGCGCAACAACATCACGCTGACCAGGCCATTGTCGCCGAAGCGATCGAGCAGGCGGAACTGCAGTGTGAGGCCGTGCGGACTGGCGGCAAGCGCCGACACCTCCTCGGTACTGAGGCGGCGCGTGGTGGTGTTGAACTGATTGGTCTTGTTGATCAGTTGCGTGGCCCGGGTCAGGTCGACCGGCGTGATCGGGCCGTACTGCACCGACATCTGCAGACCCCGCAGGAACTCATCCATGCTTTGGAACGAGCCGCGCAGCGCCTCGCGTTCGTTGTTGGCGGCATACTGTCCGGCGCGCTGGCGATCCTCTTCGGTAAAGGCGACCGCTTCGAAGTAGCCGGCGTCGGCGATGCAGCGCACATAGTTGGCGGGGTCGTCCGGCAGCTCCGGTACCGCGACCATTGGCAGTGCTTCTCTGATTCGGGCGCGCTCGACCGGGTTGTCGTCCACGAATACCAGGCTATCGAGGCCGATGTTGAGCGCCGTCGCGACCGAGCGCAGGTTTTCTGCCTTGTCGGTCCAGTTGACGGCGAAGGCTGCAATGTCGGTGCGCTTCAGGATCATCTCCGGATGATCGCGGAATACCGACTCGACGATGGCCGGCTCGTTCTTGGAGCAGATTGCGAGAATGATGCCGCGCTCAGCCAGTGATTTGGCGTAGCGCTGCAGCGCCAGATGCGCTTCGCCCGTCGCACTACCCTGGCCCAGAACGATGCCCTCGAGGCCGACGTCGCCGACGACACCGCCCCAGAGCGTGTTGTCGAGATCGAGCACCAGGCATTTTTTGGACAGGCCGCGCTGCGCACCGATCAGCCGCGCCAACAGCTCGCCGTAGATCGAGGCTGCCTCGGGGGCAATCTCGATCTTGCCCTGCAGCCAGCGGGTGACATCGAACCAGTGGCCGAGTCCGTCGCGCGCGCTGAACCGTGCCACATCGAGCAGCACCACGCCGTCTTCGGCGGCAGCATCCGCTAGTGCCACATTCAGGCGTTCGATCAGACGGGCGGGTGCGCCGGCGACCTGGCGATCGAAGCTGCCGAACAGTGCGTCGGAGGTATCGAGAAAGCTCTGCTGGATGACGCCGGCGCGGGCGATTTCGCGCGCCTTGCGCCACAGCTCACGCAGTCCCGACAGCGCGGCCGATTCGGCGCGTGCCGCGTCCTCGGTCGACGCCGCGAGGCTCAGTCCGGCGATCAGCTCACTGGCAGAGAGCGACAGCAGCACCAGGTCCGGTCGAAAGGCATACAGCGCCGAGTCCGGATCGAACAGCTCCTGACGGTATTGGCCGAAGGAGGGCTTGTAGATCTCGAGCCGCAGCCGGCGGCGCAGCGCGGCCACCCGCATGGCCGGCAGCAGATGATCGATGGTCGCGGAAGACAGCAGCGCCAGCCGGATGGTTGCAAATCCCTTGACCTCGGCTGCCGCTGCACGCCTCAGGGCGTTGTCCAGCTGGATGGTTTCCACCAGGTCGAGGCGCCACTGGGCGAGCGTCGCCAGCGCGTTTAGCCGTTCGGCGGTATCCCCGATTGCGCCCGCGGCCTTGAGAGCCGGGCGGAAATCGCCGGGGCGCGCGAGCCAATTCATTGCGGTCAACGGTTGCATGGTTACGGCGCGGCCCGACCGCTGGCACTTGCGCACTGCCGGATCTGCGGTCCAGCGGCTTGCAGAAACGCGCCCGACCAGCGCTCTGCGCTGTCGGTGTCCAGGTGCGTGTCGTCGAAGGTGCGCAGCCCGCTCACTTCGGGGGCAACCAGGGGCAGAGCGAGCGCGGCTGCAATCGCCTGCGCTTCTGCGCGCCGCGTGGTCGGTGACGGGACGATCGTCAGGATCACGCAGCTTCGATCAACCGGCAGCTGCGACAGGAACTGCTTTGCGATCTCGGCGTCCCGGCGCCACTCTTGCTGATCGCTGGCGGCAGCGTCCGCCACCACGTCCGGCTTCTCGGCCACGAAGCCTCGCGCCTGCCAGTGCCCATTGTCCCGAAAGCGAAAGAACGAGATGCGATTGCCGCACAATACTGGCAGCGTGGTGCAAAGTGGCCGGTGCAAGCGCTGCCAGGCACGCTTCTCGCTGTAGCGCCCGCTGGAATCGCCGCCATGAATCAACGCCGCGCCGGGTGTGGTTTCGGTGTCGGTGAAGAACTGATCGACGTTGATCACATAGACCTTGGCGTGCGGCTTGAGCCTGGCCAGCAGCGGCGCGGCGAAAGTCGAATTCTCGAGAAATGTGAATCCCAGCAGATAGTGACGCAGGCCGCGCGATGAAAACCAATTTTCGGTAGCGCGGGCGGAGAAGCCGAACTCCATGCGGCTGTTGCCGATGAAGAGCACGTCGGCAGCCGAGGCTGCTCGCTGCGCCTCGGGCTCG
>Ga0182024_10023667_pt1 | contig 10973 bp, 8 predicted proteins | sample P32metaG_FD_120480 | JGI IMG/M metagenome (GOLD analysis project Ga0182024, IMG submission 120480) | Permafrost microbial communities from Stordalen Mire, Sweden - P3-2 metaG (Illumina Assembly) | ecosystem: Environmental > Terrestrial > Soil > Wetlands > Permafrost | place: Sweden: Stordalen... | reverse complement strand
CCGAAAATGACCATCGCGCACGGCGGAGCGGGCCGGGCTTGCGCGGTTACTGCAGCGTCAACCGAGTCGAGAGTTCCCATTACGTCCTATTATGCAGGAAGCTGCGGCACAACCCGCGCGCCGCAAGCTGGAAAGACCGGCACAGTCTCCTTGGCAAACACACGCGGCTCATCGGCGAATGCCGCTACGAGAGAGCTTGTTGAATTGCATTTTGCAGCGCGGTCAAGCCCGCTGCGAGATCGGCGCTGAGATGCACGCGCAGGACGCGGCGGTTGCGATCCGCGAGAACTTGAAAGTCTCCGCGAGCTTGCGCTGCTTTCACCACGCCGAACGTGTAGGTCTGACCCGGCACAGCAAGATCTGCGGCGTCATCGCAGGTGATTTGCAGGAATACGCCGGAATTCGGTCCGCCTTTATAAGCTTGCCCCGTGGAATGCAGGAAACGCGGCCCAAAACCAAGGCAAGTAGCAACTTTCTTCTTGTCCCGTATGGCATGGCGAACCATTTGCAATTGCCCTTGATGCATATCGTTTCGCTCGATGTAGGCAAGCAGGCCAAAATAGTCGCCGGCTTTTAGGCGGTTGAGATGCGCTTTTAAATATCCAACGAGAGTCGCGTCACTGCCGGCAGCCTGCTTGAGGGCATCCGTATTTTTCGGGTCGGTAAAAAGCTTGATGCCCTTCTCCTCGAAGAAAGGCGATTCAGCGGGAAGCGATCCCACCTTTTCATATTGGTCGGTAAGCTTCCGGGTCTCGATTTTGCTGGCTTCCACGTCGGGCTGATTGAAAGCATTCACTCCGATAATCGAACACGCCACGGCGATCGCAATTTCCCAGCGGAAGAATTCCTGGCCCAGATCGTATTTGTCGGCGACGTTGATGCGGACTACCGGCTGGCCCGACTTTTCGAGAGCATCCACATCCGCGTCAAGTTTTGCGTCAGAGCTGCCATCGAGACGGACATATACGAAAATTCGATCGTTGCCATAGACTCCCGGGGCACCAATCGCTTCGCGGTCTACCGGGATCATGCCTTTGCCTTCTTTTCCGGACGATTCCGCGATGAGCTGCTCGAGCCATGCGCCGAGATCGGAGATTCCCGCCGAGGTGAAAAGCGTAACCTTGTCGCGGCCGAGCTTTTGCCCCGTCCCGAGGATCGCACCCAGAATTGCGCCGGGATTCTTATCGGCCGAAACAGACGCGCTGCATCCCATGACCATCTCTTCGGCGCGTTCGAGGAACTTCGCGATGCCCACACCCTGAATTGCGGCAGGAACCATCCCGAAATTAGAAAGTGCGGAATACCGCCCTCCGATACTAGGAACGCCATAAAAAATATTGCGGAAATGATCCGTCTCGGCAACTTTCTGCATGTGTGAGCCGGGATCCGTAATGGCGATGAATCGCTTGCCCGCCTCCGCAGCGCCCACAGCCTTGGTCACGAGCTCGTAAAAAAGCTGCTTAAAAATATTTGGCTCGAGCGTGCTTCCCGACTTGCTGGCCACAATGAAAATAGTTTTTGCGATGTCGATGCTTTTTTCGAGGGTTCGGATTTGCGCAGGATCGGTGGAATCGAGGACGTGCATCTGCGGGCGTCCCGGTTCTTTACCGTAGGTTTTTTCGAATACTTCCACACAGAGGCTGGAGCCGCCCATTCCGAGCAGGACACAGTGTGTAAAACCCGCTTTCTCGATCTCCAGGGCGATTTTCTTGAGCTTGTCGTGCTGGGCGATTTGCTCGGCGACAATCGTCAGCCAGCCGAGCCATTTGCTTTCGTCCGTATTGGTCCAAAGCGATGCGTCCTTGGCCCACAGGCGCTTCACCTTGTCATTCTTCTTCCAGTCTTCGATTGCCGCTGCTGTGGCCTTGGCAAAATCCTCCGGCAGCTTGTACGTAAGCGTGTTCATTATTTCTTCACCACCGAGGCCGTGGCCGCTTGGGGATCGCCGGTATGCTTCGCGACGGCGGCCAGTAGCGTGTCGAAAGCGCCGGCAAATTGTTTTACGCCGTCTTCGGTAAGTTTATCGGTCGCGGCTTTCATCGAGATGCCCACTTTCTCCAGGTTCTGCATGGTTTGTTGCGCCGCCTGAACATTTTCTTCCAGGCTCGCGCGCGGTTTGCCATGGTCGCGAAACGCATCGTAAGTTGCCGGCGGAATTGTATCGACCGTGTCCTTGCCGATCAGTTCTTCCACATAATAGATGTCGCTATACGCCGGATTCTTGGTGCTCGTGCTGGCCCATAGGACACGCTGCGTTTGCGCACCTTTCGCCGCGAGCGCATCCCACTTCGCTCCGCTGAAGAGTTGCTTGTAGCGCTGGTAGGTGAGCTTTCCATTGGCGATAGCAACCTTGCCCAACAAATTCTTCAAGGTAGTCACATCCGCGGGGTTCGTAGTGGTTTTGATTTTCGCCTCGACCTCGCCGTCTACCAGAGTATCGATACGGCTTATGAAGAAACTCGCGACGCTGGCGACGCGGCTGGGATCGCCGCCATTCTTTACGAATTGCTCCAGGCCCGCGATATACGCTTCCGCTACGCGCACGTAGACATCGAAAGCGAACAGCAGGGTCACATTAATATTAAGGCCTTCACCGACGAGTTGTTGAATCGCAGGAATTCCCTCGGGCGTGCCGGGAACCTTGATCATTACGTTCGGGCGAGCGACCGTCTTCCAGAGGCGCCGCGCTTCCGCAATTGTTTCGTCGGTTTTGTGCGCGAGGTACGGCGAGACTTCCAGGCTCACATACCCATCGTGGAATTTCGTTTGTTCGTAGACCGGGCGGAAAATGTCAGCGGCATCCTGAATGTCTTTGATGGCGAGCAGCTCGTAGCGCCCTTTGGCATCCAGGTCTTTGCGCTGCTCCAAGTCGTTCAGCGTTTGAGCGTAAAGATTGCTGCCCGTAATGGCCTTCTCAAAGATTGACGGATTGGACGTCATGCCGCGCAAACCATCGTTATCGATCATCCGCTTCAATTCGCCCGTGGTGAGCAGGTCGCGGCGGATGTAATCCAGCCAGACGGCCTGGCCAAAATTGATCAGGTCTTTTAAGGGGTTCTGCGCGGTATTTCCCTGGGCAGATGCAGGCGTTGAATTGACCGTAGTGCTCATCGTGATGCCTCCTTCAAAAAAAAGTGCGCATGACTATTACCGCTGACAACAAGAAGCGCCAATTCTACATCATGACGAGCCGCGCTTGCATGAATGACAGATGATTTCGGCATCCATGAAGGCGGGGCATAACAGTTAGAAGGTTCTTAGGGTCCAGCCGATGCACGATTTCTTAAAATATCTTGACGCCTGAGCGCGAAGGGATGACTCTCTTCGCATATGGCAGCCCCCCGGCGCGTTAGCCGCGCAAAGCGCGGATCGAAAACTGGTGGATGGAGACAAATTCTGGGACTGGTTGCCAGCGAATGGGCCATCGAGGTGTTACTTGCGCTGGATCGCAGCCCCAAATTGTATCCGGAAATGAAGCGCGAACTTCGAGCCACGCCACAAGCAGCGCTGGCACAGGCATTGCGCAATCTTCAGGATGGCGGCCTGGTGTGGCGGAAAGCCTATCCCACGTCGCCACCGCGCGTGGAATATTCGCTAACATCTTTGGGCAAGAATTTTATCGCACCGCTTAAAGAACTTTGCGCGTGGGCCGATCAGCACGAGCGTGAACTGGGCGCGGCTGCCGTGCGACGCGTAAAAAAAAGCGGCCTCGCAGGAAGGAAAAAGAAAAAACGCTCTTGAAGATATTATCGGCTAACGAGCTTCTGTTTCGCGGGCTGAGCGTGAAATTGGTTCGTCCAACCGAAAAGCTTCGCTAAGAATCTTCCCACAACCGTCCTCGTAAGTGATTCGAGGTCGATGTGCCGGTTACCGCGATGCACCCGGATAGCGCGGCCCAGGAATTCCCATGGATAGACCGACTCGCAAGACCCGTTAGGCGCATCGCCCTTTACCACCAGCGAACCGCCGCTCTGGCCCTTACCACTGTGACCCGGGGTTGAGCCAGTCCGCCGAATTACGCGGCGGACAAAAAGCCGGCTAGCGCGCTCGTACAGAATGATGTCACCCGGCGCGACCTGTAAAAAATCGTAACGCCGGATGAAAATCTGATCGCCGGGACGCACCCAGGGGGACATGCTGCGCGCGACCACCCGTATCGTGGCGGATCCACCCACGCGAATTTTGTCAGCAACCGATTCAGGAGCGAATGCGCAAGAGGATCCGCAGCGCGGCTCCTGCTCCACCGGATAGCGTACGAGTGCGGACGCTGCGCTCACGTAATCTAGTTGATCCTTTGCAGAGCGGCACGCAAATGCGCGCTCTTGCTGAGAAGAAAGCTCCCCATCGTAGCGCCGTTCGATTATTGGATGCGGGTTTAACTTTTCGGATGTGCCCCAAATGCGAACACCGCGGCTTGGTCCGAAAGCTAGCGCGGCGGTTCGGGTCGAGAAGCCGGGGACGCGGGCGGCTCCGCAGCCGAGCGCCCTGCCCAGCCATATTTCCTCATCAGTCGCAGGGGGCGAAAAGCAATATAGAGCGGAGCCAGCATTTTTGGCAGGCGCAACATCATCCAGTCTTCTTCGGCGGGTACAACCGAGAGCCGCAACGCATACCGCCAGCCTTCCGTGAATCCTACGAGCATCCGGCGGCGGTAGCCTAAGCGGCCAGCGGCATCCAGGGTTTGAAAATTGCGGCACATGTGCCGCGAAGTGATTTCCGCCGCCAAGTCTTGCGCAATGCGGTCGGAGGCGACAGCAGTGGCAATCGCGGGAGGTAGAGGCGCGTGGAGGAGCTGTGCTAACGCCAGGCCTAGATAAAGGATTCGCGTAACGCGCAAAGACTCTGCAATCTTCAGGGTTCGATCCCAATCCAGCGCGGGACATGCCTGAATCAATTCGGAAACATCCGCCATCCACGAAAATCGCTCCCAAAAGTCTTTTGATCCATGAATACAGAGCATCGGCAACAGATACTCCGGCGCAAAAGTCAGAATTCCGCGGCCGGCAACGGGGATCAGAATCGTATTCCGAAAAAATTCGTCCAAGTCAGGAGGGGAGGGGAAATGACGGAGCGTCAACTCGGTGTGCAGCTCGACCATCGCGTTACGATCGATGTCACGGTAATTGTATTCACCGGGTACCAGCGCCGCGGAAGCGCCCGGCGACAAAATCCACTCGAATTTGGGGCTATAGCCAAGACCGGTAATTATTTCGTGAGCCGCAGGTAGATCGCGCTGGCGCAGAACGATGTCCACATCCTCAAACTCCCGCAGCGCCACGTCGCCATAAGCCTGCGCAGCCAGGACCGGACCCTTGTAGGAAACGGCTTCAATTCCCTTGGAACGAAAAAGATCAAGAATATGAAGAAGCTGCGCGGTCATATACAGGCAGCGCACGGTGTTCGCACGGATCGTTTTCTTCAGTCGCGCGCGACCCTCCGCCGGCAGGGCTTCGGGAGCGAATTCCGCAAGGTGGCGCGCCAAAAGGGGCGTGATGGAGTTTTCTTCGGCTTCGAATAGAACGTGGGTCCAATCCAGAGGCTGCGAAGCGAGATCCCGGATACGTTGTGCGACCGTGGGGGAAACACGAGTACGAGCGCAGCAGATCAGTAGTCGCTTTTCGGCAGTTACGGTGTTCTCTTTGGCGGAATTCATTGTTTCCCGTAGCTCGATGGGCACTTTGCAATGGCCACGCGATCGCTGATGATCGAGCGACGGGAAATTCTACGCCATCTGTATCCAGCCGGAAAGGCGGCGGGCTCGAAATCTAGGCGGCCAGGACGGGCCGCATACTGCCTTCCATGCCCACGAGCGTACCGACTTTCGAAAGTCGCATGCGGAAGTCGCTCCAATCCAACCCTGCTCCGGAGCAAACCATGTCCAAATCCTCGTCATTATTGAAGAGAAAGTCCTGGGCTTCGCGGCGCGCGCGTAAAGTCCCCGTTCTCCAATCGTCAATCGCATTTACGAGGACTGCGGTCCACAAACGTCGTTCGGAAATAAGCCCTTCGGTCACTGTGTTTAGATCGTTTCCATAAACTTGCGCGGTCATCTTTTGCACTGGATCCCCCGTACATCTGGCTTCGAACTGGCGGTTCGACACTGGCGTAAGTGCACGTCGTCAGCCAACAGTGACTCGAGCGGCTAGCGGGAATTCGGAGTTCGAAATGCTGCAAGGTAGGGTGTTACGCGGCGAATCGTGTGAGCCGCCAGACGGCGGCCCGGAGTCTGGGAGACTGTAAAGTGCTCCAAGGCTGCGCACGTGTTCCACAGCGGAACGCGCTGGTATTTCGCTACCTGAGAATTTGTGCCGTTACTTCAAGACTTCTTCAAGAATTCAAGGATTCGCAACCGAGGATTTCCCTAAGCTTCAAAGCGAGGGTATTCAAGGTGAAAGGTTTTTGCAGTAGGACAGCGTCGGATTCCAAAATGCCGTGGTGCACCACGGCTTGATCGGTGTAGCCCGACATGAAAAGGATCTGAATCCCGGGGCGAACCGCTTTGACACGTTCGGAAAGCTCACGCCCGCTGATTCCAGGCATCACCACATCGGTCATAAGAAGATGGATTTTGCCGTCATGCATTCCTGCAAGTTCCAGGGCGTGATGACCGTTTTCTGCTTCAATTACGGTGTAGCCGATCATTTGCAAATACTCGCGCGCGAGTTCCCTTACGCCCTTTTCATCTTCAACCAGCAAAACGGTTTCGGAGCCACGCGGAGTGGCACGGAACTGCGCGGGTGGCTCGAAGCTGGGTAGCGCTTTTTCCTCTTCGATACGGGGCAGATAGACTTTGAAACTCGTACCGCGGCCGGGTTCGCTGTAAACCCAAACGTAGCCGCCGCTCTGTTTCACGATGCCGTACACGGTGGCGAGCCCGAGACCGGTGCCTTTGCCTTTTTCCTTCGTCGTGAAAAATGGCTCGAATATGTGCGCTTGCGTGTCGCTGTCCATGCCACAGCCATTATCGGTGACGGCAAGCATCACGTATTTGCCCGGCTCCAGCACAGCGGGAGGATGCGCGAAACTGGCGTCCAATTCCGCGTTCGCGGTCTCGATCGTCAAGCGCCCGCCTTCCGGCATGGCATCGCGCGCATTGACGGCGAGATTCAAAATCACCTGCTCGATTTGGCTGCGATCGGCTTTCACTAATCCCAGGTCTCGCGCGCTCGTCGTCTCTAACTGAACATCTTCGCCGATCAGCCGGCGCAAAATCTTTTCCATATCCGCCACGACGGCGTGGACGTTCATAACTTTTGGCGCCAGCATCTGTTTGCGGCTGAACGCGAGTAATTGCCGAGTCAGAGACGTCGCGCGCTGTGAAGCCGTCTGAATCTGCTCCGCGTTGCGTTGCAATGGGTCACCCTGAGGCAAACGCTCTGCGAGCAAATCCGCGTAGCCCTGAATGACCATCAAAAGATTATTGAAATCGTGGGCGATCCCGCCGGCGAGCCGACCGACCGCCTCCATCTTTTGCGCCTGCCGCAACTGCTCTTCGAGTTGTTTGCGGTCCGTGATATCGAGTGCCATGCAAATCGCACCTTGCAGTTCTCCATCCTTGCTGCGGAGCGGTTCGACGTGGCAGGTGTATGACCCGCCTTTCCATTCCGAGTGGAAGGTCACAGGCTCGCCGGCGACGGCGCGGCGGTGCGCCGCAATCGGCAAAAATGCGGAATCGGTGGTGCTGAAATATTCGAACAACGAAAGACCACCCACCAGATTCGGCTTTAGCCCCAATCGGGCGAGGCCCGCGCCGACGGCGGAAGTGAAGCGCAAATTCTTGTCTACGGTCCAGAGAGCCGCCGGCAATTGTTCGACAAGTAGGCTCAATCGCGCTTCGCTCTCCCTGACTTTTTCCTCGGCACGCTTGCGTTCGATGGCCAGCGCGATTTGCCCGCCGACGGAAGCCAGGAATTCCAAATCGCGTTCGGTATATGCGAATTCGTTTTCGTAATGCTGAACGACCAGCACACCGATGGTGGCAGCGGGAGTGCGCAGCGGCGCGCCGAGCCAGGAAGGAGAGGGGGTCCCCACAAGCTCGACTTCTCCGTCGGCGGTCAATTGGTCGAATACGCCTTGGGGAATTAACATGGCCCGTCCTGTTCGGTATACGTGCGCGGTGCAACTGCGCCCAACCTGCTGCGGCGGCGGTGCCTGGTCGAATTGATCCACGAAAAACGGAAAATGAAACATTTCCGAAGACGGCTCATAGAGCGCGACGAAACAATTGTCAGCGTACAGGACCTTTCTTAGAGCCAGGTGAATTAAGTAGAGAAGATCGTCGAGATTATCCGTGACGTTGACGCCGCGAATAATTTCGAAAGTTACCTGGCGCTCAAGTTCGGCGCGCTTCAGGTCGGTGATGTCCTCCATGGTCCCTTCGTACGCGACCACGGTGCCGGACTTATCGCGCACGACCCGGGCGTTCTCGGACACCCAAATCGGAGTGCCATTCTTGCGACGCAGCTGGTATTCGAATCGCTCGACGGCGCCGTCCGCCGCCATTCGCCGCGCAAATTCCAGCCGAGCCTGGGGATCGGCGTAGAAATCCGTGCTGACGTCCCGCCCGCTGGCGATCATTTCCTCCGGCGAGGAGTATCCGCACATTCGAGCCAAGGCTGGGTTCACGCTCAAGAGCTGCCCTTCCACCGACGCCTGAAAAATTCCTTCGATAGCATTTTCGAACAGCAGGCGGAGCCGTTCTTCCGCTTCCCTTCTGGCCTGTTCGACCTGGCTTCGTTCCGTGATGTCTTCGTACATTGCGAAGCTGCCGATGCATTTTCCATTTACGACCAGGGGCACGCAGATGATTTGCACGTCAACCGGCGTGCCGTCACTGCGCTTGCGACGCGAATTGGCTCGGAAAGTTTCACCCGAGGCTGCACGCACACTTAGAGCGATCGCGTCGGCTCTCAGTTCTTCGGGCGCGAGCAGAGCATCCAGGTCGTGGCCAAGAATTTCCGATTGGCTATACTTGAATACGGACTGAAAGGCGGCATTGCACATGCGGATGCGGCGCTCGAGGTCCACCACGACAATGGCGATAGGATTATTCTCCATCATGGCACGAAGCGTGGCGGTTTGCTCAGCCGCGTGCACCTCTGCCGTGACGCGAGCCGTAATGTCGACTGCCGAAACCAGCACGGCCTGCTGGCTTCCGTACCGAATTCCTTGAGAGGTAATTTCAACGTCGAAGACTTCTCCATTTTTCCTACGGTGCTTCCAGGCACCGCGTGTGGACAGGGTGTTGGAACGTTTTTGCAGCGTCTCCATCAGGCGCGGCAATTCCTCGGCGGGCCGGATGTCGGAAATCTTAAGCCGGAGAAATTCTTCGCGCGAGTAGCCGTAATTCTGTACTGCTGCTTCATTCACTTCGAGGAAGTCCAGGGTCTTTTGCTCAAACACAAACATCGGATGCGGATGCTTCGAAAACAGAAGTTGAAAATTTAAATCCGGATGTGATGCAACGGAGGGTGGGGCGTCGTCTGCTGTGGCAATGCCGGTTCCGCTATCTTGCCGGGGCAAGTGGCGTGGCACATCGTCAGTATGGGTAATGAACGTGGCGGTTTTTTTGAGCATGTCCCAAAGCCGGGACGGCGTAACCCGGCAATTCACCCGGCATCCAGCTTAGGAGGAGGGTAACCGTGCGCCAATGGTACGAAGGTACCAAAGCCCCGCATTTAGTGATACTTACGAACGCTGGTCGAAAAGGAAGGCGAGAGGCGAAGGAGACTGGATAGGGTGGAATTCAACAGAAAGCCAGATGTCGAATTCCGCCCTCGCCCAACTCCCTGAGCACGCGGCGTTTGGTCCCTTATCCTTATACACAGCGGACCATTATTTTTTAGGACGCGATTCTGGTGGAACAACATTGTTGGAGCGGTAGTAGGCGACCAGGAGGCCGTAGTGCTCGCCCATATGCTCCGTGTAGCTGATCCAATCGGAGAGTTCCTTCAGAACACCAGCATCACCCTCTTTCTGAATTTCAGCTGCGCCGGCGTCGACGGATTTCTTCAGAAAGGCGACTACTTCGACTTTCGTTTTGTATTCCGACGTGGGCGGATCGTTACGTCCGTCACCCATCTTAGTCCCAGTGACTCGGTTCAACAGGTCATAATTCGAGCCCGCGATGTGGAGCAAAACTTGGGAAAAGCTGCGCGTAGCGGGTGTGAGCTTGTAGGAATATTTGTCCTCGGGCCAATCCTGGGCCATGGTCAGCAGCCGAGTGCCGACGTCATTCCAATTTTCGAGTACGGCCTGCGACGGAGTCTTCGGCGCGGCGCCTTGCTGAGCGTGAGCAACTCCGGAAAAGGCGCCTACAACGATCAGCGTCGTCAGTATGACTGTCGAACGAAGCATTCGATACATAAGGAAAAGCCTCCTTCGTGATTGATCCCCGGCAGATTCCCACGGATCGCAGCCAGCCTATCCAGATTTTGCCCGCAAGTCCAGTGGCGGCGCGGACCACCGCGTCAAGCCACTGGATTTGGAGTTGCAAGATGCGTTCTGTAAGATAAAGACAGTATTTCGGCCCGTCGCGCGAACCGCTATCGTGTAGACACATGGATAAACCAGAACCGAAATCCGAAATAGCGGTGACGACGCCGAAAGCCAGCTCGCAAGAGATTGCCCTCCTCGTTCGCGGCGAGCACTCGGAGCCCTTCAGCATACTGGGACCGCATTGGATCGTACGCGAAGGTAAAACGCTGCTGTCCATCCGTTTTTTTCGCCCAGGCGCCGTGCAGGCAAACGTGGAATGGCAGAAGCCACGAACCAATGTCCCCGCCATCCAGATTCATCCCACGGGCGTATTTGAGGCGCTGGTCCCCGCCAGCACGACGACGATAACTAAGGGCGAGGCCGTGCCGCCTGATTCGTATCGAGTCCACTTTAGCTTCGCCGATGGCAATCAATTCGACACCATCGACGCCTACGCTTTTCCTCCGGTACTCACCGACTACGATCTGTATCTCTTT
>Ga0182024_10023666_pt1 | contig 10973 bp, 16 predicted proteins | sample P32metaG_FD_120480 | JGI IMG/M metagenome (GOLD analysis project Ga0182024, IMG submission 120480) | Permafrost microbial communities from Stordalen Mire, Sweden - P3-2 metaG (Illumina Assembly) | ecosystem: Environmental > Terrestrial > Soil > Wetlands > Permafrost | place: Sweden: Stordalen... | reverse complement strand
AGCCTGCAAGAGGGCCAAACCGTGCAGTTCGACGTGACCAAGGGCCCCAAGGGCTGGCAAGCTGAGAACGTCCAGCCGCTGTAGACCATCCCCTTATTGCAAAAAGGCGATCTCGCAAGAGATCGCCTTTTTCACGTTTGCACAGCAAAATGTTGATTGCTGATTTTTGATTGAAAACCGCGTACTACCGTCGCGAAGGCGGACCGTTCTGAATCAGCAATCAAAAAATCAACAATCAGCAATTATTTAGTTCTTGGTGCCATCGAAGGGACTCGAACCCCCACACCCTTGCGAGTACATGGACCTGAACCATGCGCGTCTGCCAATTCCGCCACGATGGCAAGTGGACTTTCATCGCAGCGGCGACCCATCGTCGCCGTGTCAGGAAGACCTACACTTATATTCTACAGACGCGAAGCCACCTGTCAAACCAGACCTGGTTTCCTTCGTGTCCTTAGTGGTTGATGCTTTTTCTCTTCGACCGGAAGCCGAACCCTACTCTAACTTCGCCGTCATCGTAATCTTCGCGTTCAGCACCTTCGACACCGGACACCCCTTCTCCGCCGCCTCCGCATACTTCTGAAAGGTCGCCGCGTCCGCGCCCGGAACCTTCCCCACCACATCAATGTGGCTGGCCGTAATCGTCCATCCCGAATCCAGCTTGTCGAGCGAAAGCGTGATCGTGGTCGAAATGCTCTCCGGAGTCAGATTCGCCCCGCCCAGCTGCGCCGACAGCGCCATCGAGAAACATCCCGCATGCGCCGCCGCAATCAATTCCTCGGGATTCGTCCCCGGAGCATTCTCAAACCGCGTCGTAAACGAATACGGAGTATTGTTCAGCACCCCACCCGGCGCCGAAATCGAACCCTTCCCATCCTTCAACCCACCCTTCCAAACCGCACTAGCCTTCCGTTGCATGATCGTCTCCTAGCTATGACTTCTGAAGCTCGCCTAATTGTAGTCGGAACCCAGCAGACCGGTCAGGACAGCAGCCCCGCAATGGACCGACCCAAATTGATCCCGAAGATGGAGGTTAAGCAGAACAGACAACTTAGTACTGAGTACCGAGTACTGCCCTTTCAGTAGAAATCCGAGCAGCTCAAATAAAACCCGCACTGCGGACACTTCATCTTGCACCGGCTCTCCCGCAACTTCGACGAGCAGTTCGGACAATACTGCCCCGGATCGGCCGCCTTCACTCCCGCCCCATGTCCGCTCTCACTCGCCGCCGGCGCCGCCGATTGTTCTTGGCTCATACCCACCAACCGTGTTCCGCGCTCCCGCCCCCCGCAAGTGCAGATGTCGATTCCGCAGCGGACGAAACCTGTGACACTCCCGCCCCAACCCTACGCCGCGCGTTCATTTACGGCCAGCGGAGTCCGGCTCCAGCAGTCGGCCATCAGCCGCCACACGCCCAGCCTCCGCCACACCTTCACATACTTCCCGCGCTCCGCCACCATGGTGCCGTCGGCCTTGCGCACCACGACTGAGAAGCGCCCGATCTCCATCGCCATATCGCCGGAATATTCCACCCGCGCGGTTTCCATGCGCAGATCACCGTACCCCAACTCGCCCAACTGGCGCAGCAATCGCTCCACGGCTTTTTGTCCGTACGCGCCTTCATGGTGCGGGGCCATCAGCTCGCCGTCAGTCGCGAACAATCCTGCAGCCTGATCGTAGTTTCCGGTATTGAACGACATGGCGAAATCTTGGGTTAGGTCGCGCAGCTGGGACTCAACATCACGGAAGGGACGAGAGTCCCCTAAGGGACTCGTGTAAGGCCGGTACATCCACAACCTCCTGGGGGAAGGCACGCGGCTGACTTTGCTGGGTCCGCACTCGAGTCAGCCGGAAAAGCTCGCTCATTCTAGCGCAAAATCAACTTGTGGAAAGAGAAAAGTTTTCCGCCCGCGCATGCAAAAATTGGATGGGAGAAAAATCGATACGGCAATTATCTCTCAAATGGAGCCGAGCGGCTGGGCAGCCGCAACAAGACGGATTCACTGCTCGACGCCTCCCCCACGCGTCCGGGGTTGTCGCGCTCCGCGATCTGACGCTTCACGCGCTCCATCAGCACTACCAGCTTCTTTGACTCGTGGTCTCTCTCTGCCTGCTTGCACATCTTCTGGAAGTCCTGCGGGGCGTAGCTGACGCGATTGGTCATGGGGGAAAGACCTCGAATGAATGAGAAGGCATAGCCTAACCGATCGCCCGGCACTTGCCAAGCCCCAGAGTCACGCCTCAGTTTTGGTGCAAAATCGCCAATCCTTTTGGGGGTCATCCTGACCGCAGCCGTACTTCAGGCAGATTGAACTGTCATCCTGAGTGGAGCCGTTCTTCAGGCGAAGCGAAGGATCTCGGTCTCAACCACACCCGCCCACCGAAGCTGTCTAGACCGGCCCCACCCCTACTCGGCCTCCGCCAGACACTGGTATTCATTTCCAGCCTCATCCGCCAGCAGAACCCACAACGAATAAACGCCCAGCGCTGTCCCCAATGGCGGATGAAATAGCGCCAGCACTCCCAGGATGATAGCCGCCGTTCGCGCCCAAGACGCCCGCTGCATCAGTCCCAGGCCCACGCACACTCCCCCGGCCGCCAGAATCAACAACGTACCGCTGGCTGCAATGAGCAGAACTTGCCACACGCCCGGCCACGGCTCCTGCTCGTGCACCATAAAACGCAAATCCTGCCCGAACACCATCAAGCCTATGGCCGGGATCAAAAATAACCCGCCGATCGCCATCCAGAGAGTTGCCAGCGTGCGCAAATGCCGCTCCAACCGCGACTGTACTACCCCACCGACCGGATCTCCAATTCTCCGCCCGCACTTCGGGCACGTCACAAACCCAAACTGCACCTCGGTTCCGCACCGGTCGCAGAACATACACCCTCCCCTGAACCCCACTCTCTGATACGCAAGACACGGGCTGGCGGTTTCGTGAAAAGCGCACCTCAAGTCCCGCCCCGAGCGCCCTCGCTCTTACTTAGGAGGTTGCGGAAAAACTAAAAATGCGTGCACCACCGTGGAAGAGCGGCCCTTACAGGGCCGCGTAAGGCATGTGGAATCAGTTTGGGCTTTCAGCCCCTGTGGTCGAGTCTCGTCATGGGCGCGTTTTTCCGCAGCCCCCTAGGGATACGTGACCTTAGTTACGTTGAGCCGGTGACCCTTTTCGCTGAAAATTACCGCAAGGCCGATTCCGCCTTGCGGGAGAAAAGCGCGTGCTCCACCGAAAAGCTCTAAGCCTCTGTATATTTCTCGCCGCCAGCGTCTCGCTGGCAGCCGCGCGCGATCTCGCGCTGGTCTCCAATAAGGCCAACTCTCTGTCCGCCATCACCCTGCCGGACCTTGTAAAAGTCTGCAAAGGCCAAACCAACCGCTGGCCCGATGGTAAATCTGTCACGTTCATCATGCGGAACCCCTCGGTACCGGAAATGAAGTTCTTTCTGGAAAAAGTTTATGAACTCCCGGAATCGCAGGTGAAGGAACTCATTGCCACCGCCAATCACGGGCGCATGGGTCATCCGGCCGTCATGATCGTCGATTCCGATGAGGATCTGGTCAACAAAGTAGCTTCCATCCCCGGCGCCGTTGGCGTCGTGGACGTGTACGCCATCAATAGCAGCGTCGCGGTCGTTAAGGTCGCCGGCAAACTGCCGCTCGAACCTGGCTACCTGCTGCACGGCAATTAGCGCATTGCACCGCGGCTGACGATCGCCGCACTGATTGGTGAGTTGAACACTCGCATGAGTAAAGAAGAAAAAGCTCAAGCCGCCGCCGCTGCCGCCGATACCGGAAGCGGCACGCGTATTCCCGCCAATGCGCCTGCGGGCAAGGTCGCCTTCACTCGCCGCTTCCCCCGCTTCGTCATCGACGTGCGCCTGCAAGTCAAAATGTTTCAAGCCGGAGAGTTCCGCACTTGCTGGGGACGCTCCACCGAAATGGGTCAGGACGGCATCGGAGCCACCCTCACCGGTAGCCTCGAAACCGGCGAGATCGTCACTCTGGAAATTCCCCTGCCCCTTACGCCCTATCCCATCAAAGTCCGCGCCATCGTCCGCTACCGCCAGGGCCTCCGCTACGGATTCGAATTCCTCACCCTCAACGACAGCCAACGCGACACCATCCAGCGCGTCTGCCAGTACCTCGCCACCAAGGCATAAGAAAGAAGACAGTTCCCGCCGCGTTCGTTCCTCTTGAGAATTGCAGAATTGAAGAATGTAGTTACCACTGAGAGGCGCGCGTAGCTCACCTGACATTCTCCGCCGAGAAGAACGGCCATGGACACGGCCCACGACGTTTCGATACGCGAATGGACCGAAGCGATCTCAGCGCGTCTCGCCGCCCACTGTGAGGCCTGGAAGAATCAGGATCCTGCGTCCAACAATGTCGTCATCGCCGATGACTTCACTTCCTTCTGGCCCGACGGCTGCCGCCACGGCGGAAAGCCCACGGCACAACAGATCAGGCTGCATCGTCTCTGAGAAACTGGGCGAAAGCACGGATTAATTTCATTTTCTCTTCCCGCAATCCGCGCAGATCTTCCTCACCGAGTCGATTTTCGTACAAGAGTCTCCCCAACACATCTATAAGTCGCGAACCGCGAAAGTCGTACTTGCGATCAATCTCTTTACGGCGTTGGGTCAGGTAATGTTCCAGGTCCCACAGATCCGACGACTTCTGGATCTGATTGGCCATTCTCTTTGCTTCCCGAATCACTTCATGCAGCTCCTGACCCAGAGCAGCGTCGAAGGCTTTGCGCGCGATGGCCTTTTCTGCCCTCGACCAAATTGGGTCGTTTTGGTAGAGATAGCTGTCTTGAGTCGCAGACGGGCTGGTCATGGTTCGATCCTCCGTGGCGGTATTCTATCCCCCGCCGAGATGCCATTTCTACAGGATCGGAGGTTTTCGCGCCGGCAGATTCAACATCGTTTTCATGCGGCCCTCCGTCCTGGGCGATACAAGCTGTCACTGATGTTCGCGCGATTACACGCAATATAAAAAGGCGCCCACTTTTGCGTAGGTTGAGATTGGTCCGCACCACGAACCTAGCGAAAAGGAGCGCCTTTATGAGTCAGGAAAAGTATATCGGCATGGACGTGCACCAAGCCACCATCTCGGTTGCCGTGATGGATGCTGGCGGCAAGTTGATCATGGAATGCCTGCTGGAGACCAAGGCGGACACGATTGTCGAGTTCATCCGAGGATTGCACGGAACTCTGTCACTGACCTTCGAGGAAGGAACGTCCGCCGCTGCCTGGTTACACGATCTTCTGAAACCCCACGTTAGCCGGCTCGTGGTCTGCGACCCACGAAAGAACGCTCTTTTGAAGGATGGCAACAAGAGTGACCGGATCGACGCAAGCTGGCCGAGTTGTTACGCGGCAACCAACTCCATCCCGTGTACCACGGAGAGCATGGGGTGCGCACCTTGAAAGAACTGGGGCGCAGTTATCTGACCCTCACCCAAGATGTGACTCGGGTGATGAATCGGATCAAAGCCGTGTACCGCAGCTGGGCGATTCCCTGCACTGGCACAACCGTCTACGCTCCACGTCATCGCGCCTCTACCGCTGAATTGAGTGCCCCCGCGAGAGTCATTTCATTTCAAACATTTGCGCGCAAGATTATGCAACTTTCGCGCCAGCTTTAGTACAGCCTACCAATCTCAATAGCGCATCTCCGCTCCCGAGATTCTCAAGCCAGGGCAGGGTTTCTGTGGGATGGCTGGGCGTGGTAGCCTATCGGCTGCGGGGCGAGAGACGGACTCGGAGGCCGGCGGCGCCCTGGCTCCTTCTTTCATTCGTATGGCGCCCGACCCCAAACCTTCGCGGCCACCTCTATCTCCTTCATCCACAGAAACTTCCACGGGGTTTTCTAATCCGCAAGGGGCGCAACTTCCGGGGCGCAACGGGGTTGAAACTAGTGTGAGCACAGCTGCACTTGATCGGGGCATGCTGATGGCTGCGACGACGCCGCAAGCGTCAGCTGCGTTCTCGGCTACAGTCGCGGGCGGAGAGTCGCCTTCCGACGCCGAGATCATGCTGCGCGCGAAGGCGGGCGATCAGTCGGCGTTTGATTATCTGGTGCAGAAGTATCGCCGTCCGATGGTGAGTTTCATGTACCGGATGGCGCGCAACACCGCGGCGGCTGAAGATCTGGCGCAGGAAGTTTTCTTGAGGGTGTACCGTTCGCGGACGAGTTACGAGGCCAGCGCGAAATTTACGACTTGGCTGTACCGCATCGCGACCAATCTGGCGGTGAACCATGCGCGCGATACGCGGCACGAGCGCCCCGAGGTTCAGGTCAGCCTGGACGAGCCTGACGAGGATACGGGTACCACGCTCGAACTTCCTGACGGCAACTTGACCGCCGAACAGGCGATGGTGAGGCGGGAGCGCATGCTGGCCATTCGGAGCAAGGTAGAGGCGCTCCCCGAGCAGCAGAGGCTGGCGGTGATCATGCACAAGTACCAGCAGATGGATTACAAGCAGATTGCCGAAGTTTTGAAGAAGAGCGAGTCGGCGACCAAGTCGCTGCTCTTCCGGGCGTACGAAACTTTGCGGGAACAGTTGAAAGAATTTGTTTAGACTGACTGCCGTATTTTGAGTGATGAGACAGCGGCGAAGAGAGTGAAGGGGAAGCGGTTATGAACTGCGATCAAATTCGTGAACGGATGTCCGAGGTGGCCGCTGGATTCAGCGAGCCTACGGTGGATGAAGGCAAACATCTGGAAAGTTGTGGAGCTTGTGCGGAACAGTTGAAAGCGATGCGCTCGACCATGGCGCTGCTTGATGAGTGGCAGGTTCCGGAGCCTTCGCCGTACTTTGACGTGCGGCTGCAGGCTCGCTTGCGCGAGGAAATGGCAAAACCGCAGGCGGGCTGGTTGCACTGGTTCCGGCGTCCGGTGCTGGCTGCGGCATTGACGGTGATCATGGGAGTGGGCGTGGGCTTGGTCGTTACACGGGGCAGCGGGATATATAACCATGGGGTAGAAGCTACAGTTGAACCTCCGGCGCCCGGCACGGCGGTGAGCGATCTGCAGACGTTGGAGAAGAATCACGAGATGTATTCGGATTTCGAACTGCTGGATGATCTGGATCTGCAGCAGGATGTCGTAGCGAATCCGTAGAGGTTCGCATTAGTTGTCACGGGGATGCACTGAAGCATGGCGAAGTGCTAAGGAACACAGGCGGGGAAAATGAGGCGGGGAAAATACAGGACGGATTGGCTGGCGGCCGCCGGTTTGGCAATCGCGTTGGCGCTTCCGCTTCCCTGTCTGGCGTTTGGAGACGCTTTCCACGGGGCTCAACAGCGACATCCCGCCCCCGCTCCACCACAACAACATCAGCAACCATCGCGACAACCGCAGGGGCACGCGCAACCGGCGGGGCATGCGGGAGACTGGCTGCGGCGCTACAAAGACTTGCCCCCGGCAGAACAAGAACGGGCGCTGCAGAATGATCCCGGGTTCCGCCGCCTTCCGCCGGAGCTCCAACAGCGGTATCGGCAGCGATTACAGCATTTCTCAAACCTGCCGCCGCAGCAGCAATTGCGCATGCTGAACCGCATGGAGACCTGGGAGCATCTGACGCCCGAGCAGAAACAGCAGGCGCGACAGGTCTATGGGCAGATGCGACAGCTTCCGCCGGATCGCCAGCGTCAGGTCACCACCGCGGTCCGCGACCTCCGGGCAATGCCACCGGACCAGCGCGAACGAGTGATCGACTCTCCACGCTTCAAGAGCAACTTCTCTGATCAGGAACGCGAGATGATTCGAGGGGCCGCCCGGCTGCCTCTGGCTCCAGCGGAAGGCGGAGAGAACGAACCGCAGCGGTAGGGGAAACAGTTCTCAGTTCTCAGTAAGAACGAGAACTCTCCGCAGAGTGATTCATGCCCGATGCCGCGCTTGAGGCGCGTTCTTGATCTCAAAATCCTCGACAGGTTAAGAATCCTAAAATGAACAGCAGGCATCAACTCCCGAACTGAGAACTGAGAACTAGTTCATCAGCGCCAGCATGCGGCGGATCGAGAGCGACATCTGGCGGATTTCTTCGGCTTCAGATGCGTTCGGTGACATCTTCAGGTAATCATCGAGATCCTCGGCGGCGAGCCGCTTCAATCCCATGCTGTAGCGCAGCAGAGCGCGCTGCTTCACGTCTTCGGACGATCGCGGGTAGATCACCAGGATCAGGTCGGCGATCGGCAGAGCCTTGCGGAAGTTGCGCGTGGAAAGATAAACGGTCTTGAGATTGTTGAGCATCCGCGTCAGGATCTGTCGGCGACTGATGGGATGCAGAAACTCCGGACGCAAATTCATTTCGCCGGAGTAGATTTCGTCGAGGCGGCTCTGGCAATCCTGGCGGGTGAGAATGTCCCCGCGATTGAAACAGTCGATCAACGTCTCCTGGCCGTCGTGGCCGTAGTGCTTAAGCAAAAAGTGCCCGGGCATGCCGACGCCGGCCAGCGAAAATCCGACGCGCTTAGCCAACTCCATGTAGACAATCGACAGGGTGATGGGGATTCCGAGACCGCGGTCGAGCACATCGTTCAAAAAGGAATTGCGCGGGTCGTAATAGTCCTCGCGATTACCGCGGAGGTTGAGTTCCTCAAACAACACGCGGTTCAGGGCCGCCAGCGCAGGTTGCGGATCGGGATGCGGAACCAGAGCAGCGACGCGGCGCGCCAGTTGCTCCATGCGCGCTGCGTAAACCTCAATATCAAGATTGGGGTACTCCGTGCGGGCGATGACCAGCGCGGCGCGAATCAGGTCAATCTTCTCGTCTTCAATTTCCGGCGCCACGAAGACGGAGAATGTTTCGATCAGTTCGGCTGAAACCGTGTAATGCACCCATTCATGCTAGCAAAGACGGAGACGAAGGAAATTGGCCTGGACGTGCCATCGGCTGGCACTTCCGGCTACGAGCGAAGCGGGCTATGAGCGCAGCATGTTGCGCGCGATGAAAAACACATTCGCCGGGCGCTCTCCCAACCGTCGCATGAAGTAGGGATACCATTCCGTGCCGAAGGGGACGTAGACGCGCATACCCCAACCATCTTTCACCAGCTTCTGTTGTAGATCGCGCCGGATGCCGTACAGCATTTGGAACTCGAAGGAATCGCGCGCGATCTTTTCCCGGTTCGCGAAGGCTTGCGCTTCGCGGATGATGTTCTCATCGTGCGTCGCCATACCGTGATAGACGCCGCTCTTCATCAGGATCTTCATCAGCTTGATGTAGTTGGCATCCACATCAGCCTTGCTTTCGAACGCGATGCTCGCGGGCTCCTTGTAGGCGCCTTTGCACAGTCGGATGCGGATGCCTTCCGACAATAGCTTTTCGACATCGCTCTCGGAGCGCTTCAGGTAGGCCTGAATCACGGTGCCGACGCTGTTCTGATTGCCGGGCATGCGGTGTAACTCGTGAACGAAATCGAGAGTGCGCTGGGTGTACGGAGAGCCCTCCATATCAACGCGCACGAAGCCGGGCGGGCTCATCGATGCGGCTTTGGCTACGAGGCCAGCGACGATGTCGCGGGCCAGTTTCTCGTCGACGTCCAGGCCCATGTGGGTCAGTTTCAGACTGATGTTGGCGTTGAGGTGGTTAGCCGCAATGGCATCGAGAATCTGATTATAGAGTTGGGAACTGTGCCAGGCCTCGTCGGGATTGGTGACGTTCTCGCCGAGGTTGTCGATGCTCACGCTCATGCCGGCGCGGTTGACCGCTTGCGTAACGCGCACAGCATCGGCGATTGCCGTGCCGGCAACGAAACGGCCGGAAACACGGCGACCGATCGCGGATCGCTCGGCAAAATTGCGTAGAGAACGGTTTTCAGAAAGATGGACGAAGAACGCCCTTAGCATGAAGGACCTGCCGGGTCGAGAAGGATATAAAAAGGAATGCCGCTCACTTGTAGGAAGACCACAGGAATTTGTATCACAACTGGGGATTTGCGGGGCGTGACCGGAATACGGGCAATAGTGCAATTGGGCGGGGAACGATTCGTATCAGGGCATGCCTTCAGGCATGCCACATCAGCAGGCAATTGACATTCGGCTTTAACCGCTGAGTAAGCAAAAACCAGCGGCTAAAGCCGTTAGCCTCTCACATGCTTAATCGGCATCGCTAAAGCGAGGCCCTGATACGGATCGTTTCCCCTAACCGCACTACCAGCGTACAACTGGTTTTCACCACGTGTAATGCGCGGTGTAAGTAATCGTCTTCTCCTCGTCGGGAGCAATGCTTACCGGGAACTCGATGGTCTGGCTGTCCTTCTTCTGGTAGTCGTCGGATTTCGAAACGATCTCCCAGTTCTTACCGCGATACAGGTGCTCGACAACACGCACTTCCACAGCTTCTTTCTTGTGGTTGCGGACCTTGATCTGGAACGTCTCCGTGGCCGAACTCTTACCCGGCTCGACGGTGTAGTTCGTGCGGTGGCGTTCTCCCGAGATGTCAAAAGAGTTGCCGGTGTAAATGCGGATGGTTTCATCCTTGGGCGTGTGGTCGATCATGTTTTCACCGGTGAACTCAACCTGGCCGTCGTCGTTGCGGCGATAGAAGCGCACGCGGCCTTTGGGCAAAGGCATGCCGAGATGATTCCCCTGCGAGTTGACGAACTCGCGCATCACCCAGATCTTGGGGTTGGATTCGGTGCCGTACGAGTGATCGTTGCGGATGTTTTCCCAGTTCCATCCGTTGTAGCGATTGGGATCGATCTTAGCGCCGTCGTAGATATAAACCTGCTTTGTGGTGACGCCAGCCGCATGAATGAACTCCACTTGCTTGGTTTCGCGGTCGCGCAGAGTGGTGCTGCGTTCGAGGGTGTAGAGGTGGTATTCATCAAACGCCTTCTCGGTGACTGGCGGACCTGCCACTTCGGCGGCCATTTGAGCCACGCGCATTGCGACGCCCCCGACTGCGCCTGGTTGAAGTTTGTTCACGTCCCCAGCCATCAGCTTGATGCGGGCGTT
>Ga0182024_10023665_pt1 | contig 10973 bp, 5 predicted proteins | sample P32metaG_FD_120480 | JGI IMG/M metagenome (GOLD analysis project Ga0182024, IMG submission 120480) | Permafrost microbial communities from Stordalen Mire, Sweden - P3-2 metaG (Illumina Assembly) | ecosystem: Environmental > Terrestrial > Soil > Wetlands > Permafrost | place: Sweden: Stordalen... | reverse complement strand
CATTTCCCGGAGGAGCATAATCGGCTCGCTTCCACTTACGTTCCACTTCCACTCCATTCTGTGGTGTCGGGTGGCCAAAGCGAGAGTTGATGCGAGGTAGCGGGCTTTCGCCGATTTCAGGCAGCACCTTCATCCTGACACTGGCTTCCTTATACGCGGGGGTATTCGTGACTTTGTCAGTGTGGCTGCTAGTCAATCGGTTTACAGGACTTTCGACCGAGTTCATCGGCATGTAGAGTTCGCGTCCGTGAACGCGATCGGTGACGAGTGCGCGGACTCGCACCTGGCCGTAACGCGAGACCAGTTGCACCCATGTTCCGCTTTGTATTCCGCGCTCCTCCGCCAACTGAGGAGAGACTTCCACAAATGTATCTGGTGTCTTCTCGCGGATACCCTCAGTGCGATACGTGAGGTTCCCTTCGTGAAAGTGTTCAAGCAATCGACCGTTGTTCAGGTGCAGGTCGAATTCAGCGCTGGGCGCATCCGTGACACCAATCCATTCCACGGGATACAGTCTGGCTTTCCCATCCGGAAAGGCGAAGCGTTTCGTGTAGAGCAGCGGCTCATCAGTACCATTCGCCGCGACCGGCCACTGCAGGGACTTGTATCCTTCCAGTCGTTTGTAATTCACCCCGGCAAACAATGGAGTCAGTGATGCAATTTCATCCATTACTTCGGATGGGTGTTGATAGTTCCACTTGGCGTCCAGACGATTGGCAATGTCCTGAATGATCACCCAATCCGGCCGGCACCCTTGGAGAGGCTCGAGAACCTGGTAAAGCCTCTGGATGCGCCGCTCAGTGCTGGTGAATGTCCCTTCCTTTTCGAGGCTGGGAGCACCCGGCAGCACCACGTCGGCGTATCGACAGGTATTGCTGAAGAAAATGTCCTGCACCACAAAGAAATCCAGCTTCTCGAACGCCGCGCTGACATAGTTGGAGTTGGAGTCGACGAGGCTCATCTCCTCGCCCATCAGGTACATTGCCTTGAGCTTGCCGATATGGATGGCCTCCACCATTTCGTGGTTATCCAGGCCCTTGGTGGAAGGAAGAGGTACGTTCCAAGCTTTTTCGAAGCGCGCACGAACTTCTGGATCATCCACAGACTGGTATCCGGGGAGATCATTCGGCATAGCTCCGTGGTCGCTCGCTCCTTGTACATTGTTGTGTCCGCGCAAAGGATATGACCCGGTTCCGGGTCGCATGTAGTTTCCTGTGATGAGCAGAAGATTCGAAATCGCAGTCGATGTGTCGGAGCCTTGTGAATGCTGGGTAACGCACATCGCCCAGAGAACGCAAACAGCCTTAGCTTCGGCGATCATGCGCGCAACGGTTTGCAGCGTCTCTTGAGGCAGTCCCGAGATCCGCGAAGCGGCTTCCATGGTGAAGGGCTCGAGACTCGCTCGATACTCCTCCAGGCCATTGACCCATTCATTCAGAAACTTGGAATGTGCAAGACCGTTGTCCAGCAGATATCGACTGATTGCGCTAAGCCACCAAAGATCGGTGCCAGGATTGGGGTGCAGGAAGAGATCGGCGCGTCTCGCCATCTCGTTCTCACGCAAGTCGGAGACGATTAGCTTTTGCCCGTCAAGTTTATGGGAGCTCTTGACCCGGGTCGCGATGACCGGATGACTTTCCGCGGTGTTGCTGCCGATGATGAGGACCAGATCGGCTTTTTCTATATCCGTGATCGAACCCGAGTCACCACCAAGGCCCACGGTACGGAACAATCCTTGCGTTGCAGGCGATTGGCAGTAGCGTGAGCAATTATCGACATTGTTGGTGCCGATGACAGCTCGCGCCAGCTTCTGCATCAGGTAGCTCTCTTCATTCGTACACTTAGAAGAGGAGATGAATGCGATTGAGTCTGGACCATGCGTGCTCTTGAGATCTAAGAATTTTTGGGCAACCAGGTCGAGCGCCTCGTCCCAACTGGCCGCGCGAAATTTGCCCCCTTCGCGAATTAGCGGAGTGGTGAGGCGGTCGTCGCTATTGATGTGCCCCCAACCAAACTTTCCCTTCACACAGGTAGAGATTCCGTTGGCTGGGCCGTGCTCGGGCGCGACCTTGAGAATGTGGCGATCTTTGGTCCAGACATCGAAGCTGCAACCCACGCCGCAGTAAGTGCAAACTGTTTTTGTCCTGCGGATACGGTGCTCCCGCATCGCGTGCTCGGCCTCGGACAGCTGAAGAATGGATTCGTAGCCGATTTCCGGTTCAATCCCCTTGACGATTTCGATCATGCCACCTAAAGCCGACTTCTTGAGAGACGTCAAAAAACCAGCATGGCCCAGCATGCTTTTTTCCATGAGGGCATTGCAGGGACATACGGTGACGCAGTGGCCGCAGGAAACGCAGCTCGACTCTCCAATCGTCGAACCGCCATCCCAGAGCACGCGGGGGTTCGGATCTTCCCAGTTGATGGAAAGCGTTTCGTTGACCTCGACGTTCTGACAAGCTTCGACACAGCGTCCGCAGAGTATGCATTGATCGGGATCGTACCGGTAGAACGGATTCGTGTTATCGACCTCGTACGGCTTGGTTCGAAAAGGGACGGTTTGGTGCTCAATCGCGAGCAACTTCGTTGTGTTATGGACCGTGCAGTTGCCGTTGTTGTTATCGCAAACCGTGCAATAGAGCATGTGGTTGCTGAGGATGCGGTCGAATGCCTCAACCTGAGCGGCGGACGCCTTGGCTGACTTGGTGGCGATCCGCATTCCATCGGCTACGACAGTTGCGCATGCCCGAACCAGGCGGCCATTCATTTCAACCATGCACGTGTCACACGTCTGAACAGGGCCGAGCTGAGGGTGGTAGCAGACCTGAGGGACCGCACTCGTCGAACGGTTGATTACATCGATGAGGAGTTCGTCCGGTTGAGCATCTTGCACAACACCGTCGATGGCAACCTTGACCATTGTCTTCTCGTCTCCAAAGTTCATTGTGAAATTCATCCCGGTCCTGCGCATCAGTGAACTGGCCGCGGGTGCCGTAAATTTGGAGTGCTCCTAGGAAGGGCGCACTTCGTCCAGATACGGTCTGGGGCGAACCGCAAAGAAGCGGTCCCAAATCAAGCGCCAGTCCCTCTGGCATTCGCCTTGGCATTTAAACTCATGTCCAAGTCCGCCCATCCTTCCCCCGCATTCGGGGCATATCCAATTCAAAATGCCGGAAAGCACATCTGAGGTCGTTTTGATACCGCTCAATTTGATGAACGTCATATTTTCCCCCGCTGGTCGCACGTGACTGCTCGATGGAGCGCCTACATCATAGAGAAGTGCACTTCTGGTTCCAAAATGCGCAGCGTCAGCGGCCGGGAGGAGGAGTGAATGAAGCCGAGCCCAAGCGCAGCATCAAAAGGATAATCAGCAATTCGCATGGGGTTCGGGCTGGCGGTTCTTTCCTGCCACATAAGCGCCAATCTACGAAGGCACTTGCCAGTCGACTCGACTTCAGTTCCGAGTCTTAGCTGGCGGAGAAAGGCGAGTATTCGTCTGCACCGGATTACAAACCTAGCGTGTTCCGTTGAATTCGCTCTGTCAGGCCCACCACGCCAGTCGAAATGCGGACATCTGTCAATTGCTGGACTGTCTTGTGATTTACAGAAGGCCCATTTTCCACACTCCAACAACCTATTCGACTGAAAATGTGGACCTGACACGCCGCTCCCGATTGGAAAGCAGCGTGCCTCTATTCCTCGCAACGGGAGGCAATAAGCATGGAAGAAGCACAGGCGTATACAGGAGAGCAGGTTCTCGATGTCTTTGGCGGTACGACCGGAGCTCAGGCGATCGAGGATATTTTTTCGCGTCGTCTGCCCTCCTTCTACAGAACCGCCTATAGATTTCTTGGAAACGCGGCAGATGCCGAGGATGCGGTCCAGGACGCACTTCTGTCTGCATATAGGCACGTGCACAAGTTCAGGGGACAATCGCAGATGTCCACGTGGCTAACAGCTATTGTGAGGAATTGTGCGCGGATGCAGTTGCGCAGACGGCCACGCCCACTACACATCTCTCTCAATGAGCCGGTCAATGAAGACCAGGGATACTCGCTATTAGAACGATTGGCAGACAACCGGGCAAATCCTGAAGATCAATGTCAGGAGGCCGAACTGAAGTCGCGATTGAGAGAGCTGGCAGAGCAACTCTCGCCCGCCTTACGCAGATCCTTCCAACTGCATGAGCTGCAGGGCCTGTCAGTCCAGGAAACGGCAGGTATTCTGGGGGTCTCAGTCGGAACCGTGAAGGCACAATTATCAAGGGCACGCGCCAAGCTCACGCACTCGATGCGCCGGGCGGGCATCTCGCAACGCCGGAAAATTGGTACCAAAACTTCTTAGCGCAACCCTGGGGCGATTTTGTCGATTTCTCTCCGCTACCGCCAAGGGGTTTTTGCGCGTCTCCGGATTCCCCAACTGAGGTTTGTACCCGTGAGTTCATGCCTTGTCGGAATGCTGACGCGCACTCCTTCGGTCGACACATTGTTCGGTTCCTGTATTCCAATCGCAGACCCCAAAGTTCCTGAAAACTTTGTTCTTGTGTGAAGCCCAGGCTTTGGAGAACCGCGTGCAATTCACCCAAGAGTCGATGTGCTTTTCTAAATGGAGAATTGTCAATGGCGAATCAAACGACAAAAAAATGTGCGCACATTCCATGTCTTTGCAATGTAACCAACGGACAGGAGTACTGCGGAGACTCGTGCCGTGATGCAGGCAGCGCTGACGTGGAGATCGCGTGTCAGTGCGACCACCCGGCATGTCCGCTAACAATTAAGCAGTTCCCGGGTCGGAGTGTCCCCGAGCGAATCAATTCATAACGATTGCGTCCACACGGCTGGCTCCGGTCCATCGGTGAGTAGTAACATTTGCCGATGTGGCGTCGCCGAAGGAGAGTTCACAGTGAAGTTTATAAAACAGAGTTTGTCGTTCGTTCTTTCATGCTGCCTGGTTTTGACTTCTGCGCCGGCGGGGTTCGCCGAGCAAGCGGACCAAGCAGAGCAAGCCGCGCCGGAGCCCCCGATTCAGGCGGCGCACCAATCGCCGGAACAGCTGCAGCAGTTGGTGGCTCCGATCGCGTTATATCCGGATGCTCTGGTTGCTCAAATCCTCGCAGCCTCAACCTATCCAGACCAGGTTGTGGAAGCCGATCGGTGGATGCAGCAGAACCCCGATCTTAAGGGAGAGCAGCTGGGTCAAGCAGTCGATAAACAACCGTGGGACCCCAGCGTCAAGGCGCTCGTGGAGTTTCCTTCCGTACTGGCCAATATGGACAAGAATCTTTCGTGGACATCGTCACTTGGCGATGCTTACGTCAACCAGTCGCAGGACGTGATGAACGCTGTCCAGGAAATGCGCGAGCGCGCGCAGGAGTCAGGGAACTTAAAGAACACGCAACAGGAAAAAGTTTCTCAACAGGGACAGACTATAGAGATCGAACCCACCGATCCTGAGGTCGTTTACGTGCCTCAGTATGATCCGTGGCTCGTCTATGGAGGACCTCTCGTGGCATGGCCTGGCTGGTACTGGTATCCGGGGCTATACCTTACCGGGCCTGGACTTGCCTTCGGCCTTGGTTTTGGCATTGGCTTCTTCGGCGGGTTTGGCTGGGGCTGGGGCCACTGGGGATGGGATTGGCATCACGGTGTTCTTTTCGACCACCACGGATGGGAGTCGCATAGCAGAGTTTTTGCAAACCGCGGATTCAATGGAGGGAGAGGCGGATTCGATCGTGGCGGCGGGTTTCATGGGGGAGGATTCCACGGCGCCGGCCCCCAACATGGATTCGCTGCGTCGCATGGCGAATCCGGTGCTCACTCGGGCGCCTTCGGCGGCTTTAATCATGGCGGCGTGACTCGAGGCTTCTCCGCTCGCGGCCAATCGAGCTTCGGTGGAGGTTTCCATGGTGGCGGAGGCGGCTTTCACGGCGGGGGCGGTGGTCACCGCTGATTCCGTTTAAGTGCCCAAGTAATGACATCTGACGATATGGAGAATGAAGGTATGCGTACTAGGAATAGGCAGGCAGGCGCACTTAGATCGAAACTTTCCGGCTTGGTAGCGGTAGCCGTGTTTCATTTGCTAGTGCTCGGCTACGCTCCGACCGGTTTCGCTCAGGGATCGGGACCAAAGACGTTTTCATCCGCGGCAGAGGCTTGTCACGCGCTACATCAGGCTGTTCGAAGTGGCGATGAGCAGGCAGTGGAAGCGATCCTCGGAACAGGAAAAGAAATCACTTCATCGAGCAATGCGGATCAGGATACGCTCGAACGCGAACGGTTCAGCCAGAAATATGAGGAAATGCACCGTCTGGTCAAAGAAGCTGATGGGAGCACGATCTTGTACATCGGCGCAGAAAACTGGCCATTTCCGATCCCGCTGGTCTCCTCTAACGGTATGTGGCATTTCGATTCAGACAGCGGCAAGAAGGAAATCCTGTTCAGAACAATCGGAGAAAACGAGTCCACCGCAATCGAAGTGTGTGAGGAATTTGCGATGGCAAATACCGATAAGGCCGTGAAAGCAGCGAGTGAAGACCCGATCACCAGATTCGCTGAAAGCCTGGCCCGGACTGGAGCGGAAAATGCAGAGAACAAAGAGCCCGCTCTTTTCCATGGGTACTACTTTCGAATCGTGCCGCAGAATTCCGCAGCGGCTAGTGGCGGGAACGGGAAGACCCGGGGTTTGACGTTGGTCTCGTACCCCGCGCAATACCACTCATCCGGGGTTATGACCTTCGTAGTCACGAGGCATGGATTGGTCTACGAAAAGGACCTAGGACCCGGCACAGCGACAGTCGCGCCACAGCTCAAGGCCCGTACCGGTTCGAAGTGGCATCCTGCGGCGTGAGCTAATCAGGCCGGCCGCCCGGTTTTCGAACACGATGTGAAACACATCTCCCGGAGCCAGCCATTGACGCACCGGGAAGATGTTTTTCTTGAACAGGAACACCGGGGTAATAAGAAAACAATGTGTACTCGCATACGACTTCTCGTCTGCGCTACGCCGATGTATCTCTTTGGCCTGGCCTACGCCCAGACGGTGTCATTCCCGGAGCCTCCACAGGTGCGCGGGCACGATCATGTTCTATCGCTGACTCTGCACGCCGTGCATGAGGATGGCCGAGATGCCTTCGCTTTCAACGGTACGACGTCGGCTCCCGTCCTCCGCGTCTCGCCGGGAGACACATTGAAGATTAACTACGCTAACGATCTTCCTGCCAAGTCTACTGAGAAGTGCGCGTTGGGTCCTTGCATGGATATGACGAATTTGCATTTCCATGGTCTAACGGTTTCGCCGAACGCGCCTCAGGATGATGTGCTTGGGATGATGGCCAAGCCTGGTGAAGTTTTGCGGTACTCGGTTGAGATCCCCGGCGATTATCTTCCGGGTCTGTTCTGGTATCACACACACCCGCACGGCGAGAGTCACCGGCAAGTATTGGACGGAATGTCAGGAGCCATCGTTGTCGAGGGAATGGAACGTTACGTTCCTGAAATACGAGGGCTTCTTGAACGTGTGATTCTGGTCCGCGGACGCTCCATCGAGCACGATCCGAATGTCAACGAACTCAGGCAGCGGGTGGAAATCCCAGCCAAGGGTTGTGGTGGAGAGGCCGAGGCACCTGAAGAGATCATGACCGTGAATGGGGCCATTCGCCCGCGGATGCAGATCGCGCCGAACGAGCGCCAATTCTGGCGGATCGTAAACGCCTCAGCGGATCGATATTTGGATCTGGAGGTCGACGGACAGCCTTTCGAAATCGTAGCGCTCGATGGAATGCCCCTCGCGTACCATGAACCCAAAAGTCCAATGCGCACCGCCGATCATTTCTTGCTCGCTCCGGCGGGGCGTCTCGAAGCTATCGTTACCGGCCCCCCTCAGGAGGCCCACGCTGCTTTGCGGACGATTTGTGTTAATCCGGGTCCCGTAGGCGATCCGAATCCGGGAATGGTGCTGGCGGATATAGAACCTCGTTCGTCTCAAGTGGGGTCAGACGATTCAACGAATCCACCGCGGGTTGTGGACAAGCGCCCGCCGGTTTACAGTTCGGTGGACGTTGAGCGTTTGAAAAAGACTGCCCCGGATTTTACCGTCCTGTTCACGGAAGACAAGAACGGTTTCTATATTAACGGTCGCAAGTTTGCCGCGGATGCGAGCCCGATGACGAGCGCCCGCGTCGGTACTTATCAGCATTGGCGGATCGTCAACGCCACCGGTGAACTACACCCGTTCCATATACACCAGGTCCACTTTCTTGCCTACGCAGAAAACAGCACCCCGCTCCCACACCCGCTCTGGTTGGACACCGTGAATGTTCCCTACGGTGGAACCGTGGATGTAATCCTGGATTTTACCAATCCTGTCATCAAGGGCATGTCGGTCTTTCATTGTCATCTGCTGAATCACGAAGACAAAGGGATGATGGCAAAGATTCTGTTCAAGTAAGTGAAAAGCGCCTATCAGTGGCAAGCGCCCGCTACATTCCGAGATTCCCAGGAGTGAGAACGCCTACCCCAGCCACTGCGGGTTCTGGAACGTACCGTCGAAGTGATGACTCGTCTTATACAGCTCATACTCCCCAGACTGGGCGGCTTTGGCGGTCTTCGCAAGCAGGATGGCGACTTGCTTCTTATTCATCGGCTGAAAACTGCGCGCTGCATCCAAGGCCTGCCGCAGGATGGGAAGCGAATCGCAGCCGGTGATCACGACGCTAGTCGGGAGGTTCATGGAATAGTGCAGGCACTCGACGGCGGTCACAGTTTTGCTCTGGAGAATGAAATGGTCTCCCATCGGCTTCATTCCCAACACCCCGATATTTTCCTTGAGCAAAACGGGTAGTACCTCGGTCTCGAAGCTGTTGACATGATGATCCATCACGTTCAAAGGCATTTGGACGGTGTCAAATCTGAATTGATGAGATGACGCGGTAGCCAGCATCTTCAGATGAATCTCGGGACTCTTGTGGCCGGTAAATCCGATGAAGCGCACCTTGCCATCCTTTTGGGCTTGTTGGACCGCCTCAAGAGCACCCCCGGCAGCAAAGACGCGGTCCGGGTCGGAATCGCGGATGACTTCGTGAAACTGCAGGAGATCGACGCGGTCGGTCTGGAGGCGCTTCAAAGAGTCGTTGATCTGATTGGTTGCGGTCGCTTTATCCCTGCCATCGATTTTGGTCATTAAGAACGCCTTCTGTCGATAGCCATCGCGCAGCGCTTTGCCCATTCGGATCTCACTCTCTCCGCCGTTGTAGTCCCAGCAGTTGTCGAGAAAGTTGATGCCCTCATCGAGGGCGCTGCGCACAATGCGAATGCTTTCCTCTACTTCCACCCCTGGCCTTCCGAGGTGATATCCGCCGATGCCTATTGCGGAGACCTTCTCTCCAGTTCGTCCGAGAACGCGGTATGGAATGCTGTTCTTTGTCTCAGCAAATGTCGGTTGACCCAAACTTGCACTCATCACGGTAGCGGCGGCAACCTCAATGAATCTTCGTCTCGTGGTCATTAGCTCTTACCTCGTTACCAGCGGTCTCTCTACGACTTATTGCTTAAGTCTGTTTTGCCGAGCGGTAATTCGCGGACGCGTTTTCCGGTGGCTGCGAAAATTGCGTTACACAAGGCCGCGATGAAAGGTGGGACACCGGGTTCTCCGACCCCCGCGGGCGGGGCGTCGCTATCGACGATGTATACGTTGGTTTGATAAGGCACTTCATTAATGCGCGCGACCGCGTAGTCGCCAAAATTGGATTGCTCGATAACTCCATTTTTGGCCGTGATTTCGCCGCTGCGGGCAACACTGGTTCCGAATACCGCTGCTCCTTCAAACTGAGCGCGGGTCACTTCAGGATTGACCACGAGGCCGGCATCCACCACCGTGTCTACTCTCGGAATTTTAATCGTGCCATCATTTGAGACTTCCACTTCGACTACGCTAGCTACGTAGGTCAGGAAGCTTCGATGTGCGGCGATACCGATTCCCTTCCCCTTCACCTTGGCCAGTTTGCGTTTCGTCCACTCAGACTTTTCCGCCACCATCTCGGTTACCCGGCGTAAACGCCCGGTCTCCCATGGGAAGGTATCGAGAGAGGCTCCGTAATTTGGGTAATCGACACCCTTGAAATCGATAGTGCGATCCGGCCCGATCAGTTCCAGCAAATACTCAACTGGATCGCGACCGGCCCGATGCGCCAATTCATCGGTGAACGTTTGAACCGCAAAGCTGTGGTAAATGTTCGCCACCGATCGCAGCCATCCGATGCGGACGTGCGCTTTGGCGGGTCCATTCTCGACTTGAAGATTGGGAATGTCGTACGGAATGTCGGTCCAGCCCTGCTGCAAATGACCGGCATCGCCGTAAACGGCGTTGACTTCAAAGATGGAAGTAATGGGCGGGAAAACGCATCGCTGAAGCCAGGCAGTGGGCCTGCCTTTCGAGTCCAAAGATGCCTTCATGTACATTGCGGCAACGGCATTGTAATAATCGAACTTGATGTCGTCTTCACGGGTCCAAACCACCTTCACCGGGCGCCCGACTTTCTTCGAGAGCACCGCTGCTTCAGCGACAAAGTCGGGCTTGGATTTTCTGCCAAAACCGCCGCCCAAAAACGTGACGTGGCAGATCACATTTTCTTTGGGGATGCCGAGTTCTTTAGAAATGATGTCTTGCGCTGCTTGCGGGTTTTGCGTTGGCGCCCAGGCCGTCACCTTACCGTCTTTAAATTCCGCGACCGCTACCATCGGCTCCATGCTGGCGTGCGCCAGCAGAGGAACGTAGTAGGCGGCCTCGAAACTCGGGCCCCCCTTGGCAAATGCAGAATCTATATCGCCGTGAGCTCGAACAACTTTGCATGGCTTATGGGCGGTTGCATACAGTTCTTTCTTATATTCGTCGGAGTCGTAGGTCTCATTGGGTCCGTTATCCCAAACTACATTCAACTTCTTGCGCCCCTGAAATGCCGCCCACGTGTTGTCAGCGAT
>Ga0182024_10023664_pt1 | contig 10974 bp, 9 predicted proteins | sample P32metaG_FD_120480 | JGI IMG/M metagenome (GOLD analysis project Ga0182024, IMG submission 120480) | Permafrost microbial communities from Stordalen Mire, Sweden - P3-2 metaG (Illumina Assembly) | ecosystem: Environmental > Terrestrial > Soil > Wetlands > Permafrost | place: Sweden: Stordalen... | reverse complement strand
TGAGAGCCTCGGTTTTTCGATACCGGGCGACTTGATGGCCTATCTCTGGGATCATCGTTGAAATCCACCTTCGCCGCCGCCTTGGACCCCATAAACCTGCCGCAACGGCAAAGTTGAGGGTCCAGTCACAGTTGCGGCATCACCGTCGTCAATCCCTGGACAACTTGATCCCCTTGTTAACGCTCCGCCCCTACCCTCCGTCTCTATTTCGTCATTATCATGATTCCAGCGATGCTGGCGCCGCAAGAACCCACCGATGACGACGGCCTCATCCGCGCCGCCGCCGCGGGCGACCGCCCGGCGTTCGGGGAGCTCTACGTCCGCTATGCGCGCATGGTCCACGGAATCCTGCTGGCGCGCGTTCCGCCGGGCGATGCCGAAGACCTGGTGCAGGATGTGTTTCTCTCCGCCATGAAGCAACTCGGCAAGCTGCGTACGGCCGCGGCGTTTCGCGGTTGGCTGGGCGCCATCGCCCGCAACCGCGCTATGGACTACTTTCGCGGCGCCCGCGAAGAGGCGCCGCTCGATGAACGGATTGCCGCCGGGCGCGGAGCCTGCGCAGAATCGGGCGTCAATTGGACTGCGGCGTGCGCGGCGCTCGACGCCATCCGCAACTTGCCCGAAGCCTACCGCGAGACGCTGGCGATGCGGTTGGTGGAAGGCATGACCGGGCCGGAGATCGCGCGGCAAACCGGTTTGACGCCGGATTCCGTGCGCGTCAATCTTTGCCGCGGCATGAAGCTGCTCCGCGAGGCTCTGGGAGGCGGGAAGGAAAAATGAACGACGATTACCTGTGGGACCAATCCGGGCCGCCGGACCCGGAGACGGTGCGCCTGGAAGAGACGCTCGCGCCATTCCGGTATCGCACGCGCCCGCTCGATTTCCAGCGCGCCCCTCGCCACGTTCCCCGCGGCGCCGCAGGCAAACCATGGCGATGGATCGCCGCCGCAGCCGTTGTCGCCGGCGCGATCGCCGTCCGCCTGATGACGCCGACGGAGCAACCCACCGGATGGCGCATCGACGGCGCAAGTGGCATCGCGCAAGTGGGGCGCGAGCAGGCCGTAGTATCGAGCCATATCCTGCACGGCGATGTCCTGAGCACGGGCGCGGGCGCCCAGATGGCGCTTTCGGCGGAAGATATCGGCAGAATCGAAATCGGCCCGCAATCCGAGCTGCGCGCCTCCACGGATCGCCAGGTGACGCTGAATCGCGGCATGCTGCACGCCTTCATCTGGGCCCCGCCGCGCGAGTTCGTAGTGAATACGCCATCCTCGCGCGCCGTCGATCTGGGCTGCGAATACACCTTGAACGTGGATTCCACCGGCAACGGCCTCGTCCGCGTGCTGCTGGGCTGGGTGGCGTTTCAGTTTCACGATAACGAATCGTTCATCCCCGCCGGCGCCGAATGCATTACGCGTAAGACCGCGGGGCCGGGCATCCCGTTCTATGAGGACGCGCCCGAAGCGTTGCGCACGTCGCTGGCGCGGTTCGAACAGGGCGACGCTGCGTGGCTCGGCGGCATTCTCGCTGCTGCCCGCCCGCGCGACGGCATCACGCTCTGGCACCTGCTGACGCGAGTCCCCGCGAAGGATCGCAACGCGGTGTTCGACCGCTTTGCGCAGTTGGTTCCCCTGCCGGCCGAAGTCACGCGAGAAGGCATGATGCGTAAAGACGGCCACATGATAGATCTCTGCTGGAATGCGCTGAACCTGGAAAACACCGATTGGTGGAGAGGCTGGGAGCGGCGCTGGAATTAGCCGCGTGACAAAACGGTTCAACCTGCGTAAGACTGGCACTGATAGGATGAAGACGTGGGGGATTTCTTATGACGGTGATTGAGCTTTCCGATGAACAGGCGGCGGCGCTGAAAGCGAAAGCAGAGGCGGAAGGTCTTTCTCTGCAGGAGTGGATTCAGCAACTCGCTGAACAGGCAGAGCCATTCAGGCAACCGCTCCGGCATATTGCCGACGTGATCTGCGAAAGCATGAAGAATGTGCCGCCTGAAATCATGGCAACCATGCCCACGGACGGCGCAAGCCAGCACGATCACTACATCTACGGCTGGCCCAAAAGAGAGGAATTACCGCTCTTTTCGCCGACACGTTCTACTGGATTGCGCTAGCGGATTTTACCGACAGCGCCCACTGGCGGGCTTTGACTCTTACATCCCAGCGGACAGACTCGCCCCTCATCACCACGGATGAAGTGTTGGCCGAGTATCTTACTTTCTTTGCGACGGCTCCCCAACCGATGCGCCGCAAAGCCCTCACAAACGCTCAGCGTATTCTTGAAGACCCTGGTGTCCGTGTCATTCCGCAGAGCCGGGAATCGTTTCTCTCGGGCATGGCTCTTTACGCGGCGCGACCCGACAAAGGTACAGCCTGGTCGATTGCGTTTCGATGCAGCGATGCGTAAGGAAGGGCTGACTGAAGTTCTCACCAACGACCGGCATTTTGAGCAGGAAGGTTTTCGCGCGCTGTTCCGGGATTTGCGAAAATTTGCCGTTGGCTCCGGGCAAATAAAGCGTCCGCGCGTCCGCCCTTTCGCACTCGCCCTCAAGTAAACTGATACGCAGGGAGGCCGTCGCATGATTCCGCGCAAGTTAGATCTCACCCGAAAAGCACTGCTGGCGACCGCCATGGCCGCCACCTTAGTATTCGGTATTCGCGCGCAATCGCAGACCGAGGCGCAGGGCCCGCTTACTTTCGATGTGGCATCCGTGAAGCCTGTTCCCGACCGCTTCGGATTGATCCATCAGTTGCCGGGAAACCAGACGTACGAAATCAAAGGCGCCTGGCTACGCCTGATCATGACAGTCGCCTATCAAGTCACCGACCGGCAGATTTCCGGGGGCCCGTCCTGGATGACCTCGGACTTTTTCGACATCACGGCGAAAGCTGCACGCCGCAGCACCAGCGACGAGCTCCATGCGATGCTGCAGCATCTGCTTGAGGAGCGTTTCCATCTGAAAGTGCGGCGCGAAGCGCGCCAGGAAACGGTATGGGCCCTTGTAGTAGATAAGGGCGGTCCCAAGATGCCGGTGCACGACCCTGAGGATAAGGCTCACGAGCCGATTGGCGGAGAGATGGTCAGGAGAAGCGACGACACTGTGTGCTTCGGCAATAGAGGTCAGAACGTGACCATGAACTATTTTGCGTTCTTTTTATCGCGCGGCCTGGACCGCGGCGTAATCGATAGGACCGGCCTGCCCGGCAGCTACGATGTGAATTTGCAATACGTGCCAGATGGCCTGCGTCTGGGAGGACGGGATGGCGGCGGCGGACCGGAGATCAGTCCCGATTGCTCCGATATTTTCGCCGCGCTGCCCAAACAGCTTGGCCTGAGGCTGGAATCGGCAAAGGGCCCCGTAGAGTATCTGGTGGTGGAGCACGCCGAAAAGCCCGCCGAAAACTAATTCGTGGCGCACGCACTTCTGCGTGCAGCGTTCACACTCGTGTGAACGCGCCTTTCGGACCGTGCGAAATTTGAATCGACTCAGTGCTGTTCAGCTAGCCGGGACAACGCAGGCCATGGGCCCGCCACTACCATTTTGCTGAAGGCCCAAGAGCTCATCGCTACCAGGAAGCGGGTAAGTCAATCCACCGGTCCTCGCCCGTCAAGGTCTTCTATCTGTTCAGCTAGTTTCCACCGCTGGGAGCTTAATGCATTGGCCGGGAGCCCATTCAACGTTTCGCCGCTCCATCCGGATTACAAGCTGCCGCCGTAGCGCTCCTCCGGCCTCCCCACTTATTGAATCGTGACAAACACGGTATTCGAGCTCTGTCCAGCCACGGATACGTTGATGCTGGCGACACCGGTACCAGCCAGCGATGATGGCAGCAGTAGATTCATTTGATCCAGCCCGAGAAAAGACCCTTGTGGGCCCGCGTAAGTCACGGAAACACTTACCCCCTGAACCGTGGCAAGTACTGAGCCCGCTCCCGTTGCGTCAAAGCCAGTTCCGAAGAGCGTTAGATAAACCGCTCCGGGTTGCGTCAGGTCGATTGGAGCGGGCGCAATGTTGCCCGATTGATCAGTAAAGACCGGCACGGTGGTCTGCGTTCCTCCCGGCCCGACTTGAACCGCGTAAGCCGCGGCGATGCCTGAACCCACCGTGAAAAGCTCGGGAGCGACGGCCGCAATCTGCACCTGCGTGGTGAGTGGCTTATCCGATAACGAACCATTGACGGCGATGGTCGCTAACCCAAGCGCGGTTGCCGCTGGCACAAGGAAGTTAATTTGATTGGCCGAAACGAAGTAGAGAGACGCGGGGCGGCTCACTCCAGCCGAATCCTGCACGGTGACCGAAATTCCCAGCAGCGTAGTTCGCAACGGCGTTGCGCCCGTCGCCGTCTGCCCCTCGGGCAGAATGCCGGCGGCGAAAGCGGTGGCGATCGCACCTGGCGCTAGCGGTCCGGCAACGTAAGTAGCAGCCGAGACGACCGTCAGCGGCGCCGCCGGCTGAGAATCGTTCAGTAAAGACACGATGCCGCCTCCGTATAACGCCGCCACATCCGACGATCCGTCGCGATTGAGATCGGCAACCACAACCGGCGAGGAGTCGGCGAGGATTACATCATCTGGCTGGAATGTGCCATCGCCATTGCCGAGCCGAACGGATAGGGATCCACCGGTTCCGATGTCGCCGTTAGGGTCGGCTGGTATCAGGCCGATGAGATCGGGTATTTTGTCGCCGTTGAGATCTGCGCTGGCGAATGCCATGAATGGTCCGGCGCTCAAACGGGATATGGGAAAAGTTCCATCGCCTTTTCCCAGCAGCACCGCGACTTCTTGCGGCCCGGCTTGTCCGCGCCCGTTGAGCGCGATTGCGACGTCCAGCCGTCCGTCACCATCGAAATCCGCCACGGCGATATTGGGCGCAAACCCCAGCGCGGGTGCGGGCAGTGGGCTCGTAACCGGACTGGAAAACGTGCCATCGCCCTTTCCCAGCAGTACGCTGAGGCTCGTAGCTCCGCTGTTGGCGGCGGCCAAATCCAGCTTGCCATCTCCGTTGAAGTCGCCAAATGCGATAGCGGCTTGTCCCATGTTGACAGTGAATCCGGGCGAGACGAACGTACCGTCGCCTTTTCCTAGCAGGATCAGAACGGAGCTTTCGCCGGTGATCGCCAGATCGGGAATTCCGTCGCCGTTCACGTCGGGAGCGCTGATGGAAAAAGGCTCAAACACAGGAACGGCGAACGTCTGCGGAACACTGAAAGTTCCATCGCCTTTTCCCGCGTAAATCTGCACCTCGCCATTCAGGGAAGAGTCCTCCACCAGAACGGCAAGGTCCGATTTGCCGTCGTGATTGAAGTCTGCCGCCACTGCCGATTCAACAAGGAAATATCCGCCGGGATGCGCCACGGTCTGAGTGCCGCCGGAGGAGAACTGGCCATTGCCGCGGCCCAGCATTGTCGTGACCTGTATGGTCGGGTTGGAAATCGTGGCTTGAAAAGTTACCGTGGCCAGGTCGGGAATGCCGTCGCCGTTGAAGTCCGCGGTTACCATGGGTTGGGCAGGCGGAGGGATCAGCCCATCGTATAAGTATCCGCTCTCCGGGAGCGGCACGCCGCTTACGGGTGCGCCGGTGAATACGCCTCCGCCCGCACCGAATAACACACTCAGCGCGGGGTAACTATCATTCCCGGAAAGGTAAGTGAGATTCCCGGTTCCGAAGAGGATGTCAGTCTTTCCATCCCCGTCGAAATCGCCGAGTATTACCGAGGCGCCGAGGAACACCTGTCCGACGCCGTTCGGGTCGAAATCCCCATACGATACGGATACAAGGTTCGGCTCGTAGTCCGCCCGCGAAGCGACGCCGCCTTTGCCGTCGCCGAAAAGGATGGTTCCGGCGGAGGTAACTATGTCTGGAATTCCGTCGGCGTTGACATCGCCTACTGCCACCATTGCCGCGGCTCCTTTGAAATAGGCTGGGAACATGGCCGGATAGATCGCGGGCGTCTGAAACGTGCCATCGCCGTTCCCCAGCGCAATGGCTACGCCGCTCTGGCAGGGGGAGGCTACCAGATCGGCCTTTCCATCGCCGTTTAAGTCGGCGATCGCGGCCGAGACTGGATATCCGCAATCCCCTGGGATTGTCAGAGGCAGCGCTTGAGTCTGGAACGAGCCGTCGCCATTTCCCAGGAAAACGTCCAACTGCGCCGAGTCGGGTGCGGCGAGCACCAGATCGGGTTTGCTGTCGCCGTTCAAGTCGCCGACCGAAACGGACTGGGCGGCGGCCTGGGATTGCGGCATCAGAACCTGGCGATTGCCGGTCTGAAACGTCCCGTCGCCATTGCCCAAGAAGGTCCACACGCCCCCGTAGCTTGCCGGAGCCGCCGCCGCGGAGTCCATTACGGCGATCAGGTCGAGCTTAGTATCGGCGTTTAAGTCGGCCAGCGACAGGGACTGAAAGATTTCGCCTGCCGAACCGGTAAACGGCTTCTCCGATAACAGATTGTGTTGCGCGTCGAAGACGTCGAAATAGATAGTGAGCGCGTCGGCGCTGAGGTGCGCCACGAAGTAGTTCGGCCCCATCGGCGCCGAGACCTGGAGCTGCGAGCTCGCGCCCAATGGATTGGCTGTCGGAAGCGCCGTGCTGGGCGAAGCCGGAATCGTGTGGGGGATGCATGCCGCGAACTGCCGCTCAAGGTGCGAAGTGGTCTCGATGAGGCGGTACGGCGCTGCATCGGTGACCTCAAAGCCGGTGTACGACCCGTCGCTCTGGCGCACCGCGTCGATGTGCGTGGTCGCGCTCGGTTTAAGGTTGACGGTTCGGGCCGTGAGGAAGTTCACTGGGGGGCATGTCGATTGCGCAAGGATACTCGCCGACAGAACGACGAGCAGACCGGCAACGCGTCTGAACATGGACCCTCTTGGGCAATCCTGGGGCCAATACCTATCCTCGTGAAGTCTCGATTTTGCGCTGAAGGTGGCACCCGGGTCGTGTCCGAACGACACACTCGCTCGAAATCAGCCCCAGAGGCATTCGGATTTATGCGCCACCACTTTTTCCACGCCGAGTTTCTCGAACTCGTCCACCGCGCGTTCGCAATGGTGTGTTCACCCGGCGCGGCATCGAGCGAGAGCCTCTGGAAAGAGTTCGACCTTTACGAAGCCTGCATTGGAAACGGTGTCTCCGGGAATCTAGCTCTAGCCTGGACAGCGCAGGCGATGGGCCCGCGCCACTCTACGTGCCCAGCAGCGCCTTCCACGCCACCGCGGCCAGCAGCGCCGCCAGACCCAGAAACGTGCCGAACGGCAATTCATACGTCGCCGCATCCCTGCCGGTCGCTTTGATATATCCATACCCCAGAATCGACCCGCTCACCGAACCGAGAATCAGCGTCATCAGCGCGCCGCGCAATCCCATGAAACTGCCCACCATGGCGATCAGCTTCACATCGCCGAACCCCAAGCCCTCCCTCTGGCGGAACTTGAAATACAGCACGCCGCCGAGCCACAGGAAAAACGACGGCAGCCCCGCGCCGAATGCCGCCTCCACAATCGACGCCGCTCTGCCGGTCACGTCCACGCCCATCAGAAACAGAATCGATTGGCCGATATTGTCCGGCACTGGCACAAACAGCGCGAAGATGAAGCCCAGCGCCAGGCCGCCCAGCGTGAATTCGTCGGGCAGAATGCGCTCTTCCAGGTCGGCAAAGATCAACCCCACCAGCAGTGCCGCCAGCACGCACATTTTGAGCGCGGCCACACTCGGCCCCAGCGTGTAGACGAAATAGAAGAACAGCGCCCCCGTCATCAGCTCCACGATCGGGTAGCGCACCGGGATTTTCGCCTTGCAGTGCCGGCACCGGCCGCGCAGCAGCAAAAAGCTCAGCACCGGCACGTTGTCGTACCAGGCGATCGGCTTGCCGCAGCTCGGGCAGTGCGACCGCGGACGCACCACCGAAAGGTCGCGCGGCCAGCGGTAGATGCACACGTTGAGAAAGCTGCCAATCAGCAGACCGAACAGCAGCGCTAGTAAAGCTTCAATCATTGGCGCTCCGGAAAGAAAGGCCGGGGGGAGGGCCTGATCACCTGCAAATAAACTTCCAGGGTTCGGTCCAGCATATGATTCAATGTAAACTTTTCCAGCACCGTTCGCCGTGCGGCCTCGCCCATTCGCCGCGCCAGGTCGCCGCCGTCCATCAGCGTGCGAATTGCCGCTGCGATGGATTCGGCATCATTCTCCACCAGCATTCCGTTCTCGCCATGCCGAATCGCCTCCGGCAAGCCGCCCGTCCTGCTCGCCACCACCGGCACGCCCGCCCCCATCGCCAGCAGCGCGCCCGACCCCAGCCCTTCGCTGTGCGTGATATACACAAAGATCGCGGCCCGCCGAAGGTCGCGCACCAGATCGGTGGAGAATTTCAGTTCCACTCCCGCCAGCCGCGCCGCTTCCATGGCCAGCGCAGCGCCCTTCCGCGGATCGTCCGCGTTAGCCGGCGCCACCACGTCCGGCCCCTGCGCCTGCTCCAAAACCGGAACCCCGTCGTACACCACGCCGATTCTCTCCTCGGGAACGCCGCCCTCCATCAACACGGATTTCACGAATTCCGAGACTGCCAGATACCGCTTCGCCCGCGAGTATTTCCAGCGCGAGCCCACCTTGAAAGCCCCCTTGAGAGCCACCGGAAAAGCCACCCGCCGCGATACCACCAGCGGCCACCCGCCCACAGTGCTGAGAATGGCGCCAATGGTGTGCCCGCGCGCATCGTGCGCGTGAATCAAATGGTGGCGATCCGCCAGCATCGCGGCGCGCGCCAGGCCCAGGGGCTCCACGCGGAACCTGCCATTCCGCGCAGCTTTTAGGGCCTCCTGAAAAAGCGGCGACCCGGCGCGCGCCAGCAGCGTCTGCTCCGCGTTCATGCACGTCAGCCCTTGGATCAGGCGCAACGCCTGCCACTGGCCTCCGCGCATTTCCCTGCCCGCGTCCAGATGCAGAATCCGCATCATCCCATGTTCCTCGCTTTGGCGTATTTCAGAAACGTGTAGAAGGCCGCCATGTAGGCGATTGCCAGCCCTTCGCGCCCATCCAGAAAGCCGCGCTGCAACACGTAGCTCTTCATGAATGTCCACGGGGGGTCGAAGAGCATGCGCCACAGCGGCGCCTGGACATTGCGCGACGCCAGCTCCTGCGCCGCCAGCGTGGTGTATTTTTCCATGGTCTTCACGTGCTCGGAAAGAGAATCGCAGGTGAAGTGCAGAATGTTGCTTTCAAGGCTGCCCACACGCCCGTTCACATGCACGCTCTCATGCACGAACTCGCCCATGAACTTGGCTTTGCGCCGGTCGTAGAGGCGGATTTTGCGGTCCGGATACCAGCCCGAATGCAAAATCCAGCGGCCCAGATAGCGCGCCAGCCGCGGCATCGAGTAGCCGTCATAGCGCGGCCCCGTCTTCTTCAGATTCCAGATCTCGGCTTCCAGGCCCTCGCTCAGCGCCTCATCGGCATCGAGCGAAAGTATCCAATCGTGCGAAGCCTGTTCGGCGGCCCAGTTCTTCTGCCCGGCGTACCCGCGCCATCCCGCGCCAATCACGCGCGCGCCCAGTTTCTCCGCCAGCTCCTCGGTGCGGTCGGTCGATCCGCTATCCAAAATCAAAATCTCGTCGCAGCATCGCAGGCTCTCAATGGCGCGCGCTATGTTGCGCTCCTCGTTGAGCGTGATGATGGTAGCCGTAATCTTCATTCCCGGCTCTTACAGCGCGCCCTCCGCGATAGGTACATACGTGAAGCACAGCAGGAACACCACCAGCGCGATCCACGCCAGTTTGCGCCGCCCCGCGCCCAATTCGGCGGCGTCGTAGATGGAAGGGTGCCGCCGCCCCAGAATTAACAGCGCCACGCCCCAGAAATACCAACCCGTCCAGAACATTCCGAGTGGGATCAGGCAGACGCACACAACCATCGAGACCAGCTTGTGCCGCCGCGGAAAGAACGAGTAGAGAATGTGTCCGCCATCCAGCTGTCCGATGGGCAGCAGGTTCATCGCCGTGGCCAGCATCCCCACCCACGCCGCGCGCGCCACCGGGTGCAGATAGACGTCGCTCGATTTTAGCCCCGGAAAGATCGCCCGCTGCAAAATCCATTCGAGGCCCGGAATGCCGAATTGCAGCTCGCCCTCATGCCCAATGCCCGGAATCGCCTTCGAGAGCGCGATCCCGATCGCCAGCGCCGGCAGCAGAAACACAAAGCCCGCCAGCGGCCCCGCCACGCCAATGTCGAAGAGAATGCGCTTCGAGTAGATGGGCGAGCGCACGCGGATGAACGCCCCGAACGTCCCCAGCACCGGCGACGGCAGAAAGTACGGCAGGCTGGCGTCCACCCCGTGATACATTGCCGCCAGATAGTGCCCGAATTCGTGGGCCAGCAGGATGGCCAGCAGAGTCAGCGAAAACGGCAGCCCCGCCAGCAGCATCGCCGGATGCCGCCACAACAGTGGATACATGTCGATGCTGCGGTTGAGATCGAACGGCACATTGCGGTTGAAGCTGTACTGCATGGCCGCCCCCACCGTGGTGGTGGACAGCAGCGTCAGCGCGAACAGCAGCGCGTATCGCCAATAGCGCTCGCGCGGGCGGAAGACCGGAAGGTGATACGCCTCGTAGATTTGCGGCGCTGGAGAAATATCCCTGGATGACACGATAGAGCCACACAATAGAGCCACACGACAGAGCCACGACAAGCCACCATGCGGCCGCGGTAAGCCGCGTGCGGCCGGCTACTGCAGCGTCTGCAGCTCCTTGCCGGGCTTGAATCGCACGGCCTTTCCCGGAGGAATGGAGACCTCCGCCCCCGTCCGCGGATTCCGCCCGATGCCTGTCTTCCTCGGCTTCACATTGAACACGCCAAAGCCGCGCAGCTCGATGCGGTCGCCTTGCTCCAGCGCGCGCTTCATGCTCTCAAAGACGGTCTCCACCGCCATTTCGGCCTTGGTCTTGGTGATGCCGGTCCGGCTGACAACTTCGTTG
>Ga0182024_10023663_pt1 | contig 10974 bp, 6 predicted proteins | sample P32metaG_FD_120480 | JGI IMG/M metagenome (GOLD analysis project Ga0182024, IMG submission 120480) | Permafrost microbial communities from Stordalen Mire, Sweden - P3-2 metaG (Illumina Assembly) | ecosystem: Environmental > Terrestrial > Soil > Wetlands > Permafrost | place: Sweden: Stordalen... | reverse complement strand
CCACCCGCGCTTTGAACTTCGGACTGTACTGCTTTCTCGTCGTCATCGACCTCTCCTCTGTCAACGACTCCGCCGAAAATCTTAGCTTATTGCCTGGTCTGAAATCCGGGGACCACTATAGACATCTCCCAGGAAGATCTGCGAAAGATGGAGAATCGTTGTCTTATCGCCCTGAACAAATTCGACGGGACTGCGGCAGCCCATCAAGAGGTAGTTGAGTCGGTCAACGACTATGGGCCTTTGCTTGAACGACGTGGGGAAGACAACCACTTCTTCGAGAAGCACAACGAAGTGCTGAAAGACCGTCCGTGGGAGAAATGCGGGTGCCCGGTTTGTCGAGATCTGGGCATAGATGTCGTCGTTTTTAGGGGGACCGCTCGGAACAAGCGTCGTGGATTCCACAACACGTGGGTTCTTTACCACAACATTCTGAATAAGGGTAAGGCAAGGGGCGCGAAGTGATCCCGCTCAATGATTTCATTGCGCTTATTTGTGCTGCCGTGCCTCGGTTCCAAGCTCACGCTCCGAACGCACAGCAGCAGGCGTGCATACTTCACGATCCTGGCGTCGCGCTGATGATTGTCGCAGGCCCCGGCTCTGGGAAAACCACGGTTCTCGTCCTTCGGGCGTTGCGCCTTGCTTTCGTCAATGGCTGGATGCCTGAGCAGGTCGTTCTGACGACTTTCACAAGAAAGGCCGCTGATGAGCTTCGGGCACGGTTGATTGAGTGGGGGCTAAGGATCAAGAATTACCTTGCGTCTCATTCGCCCGACCCGCCCCCTGCTGGCTTCGCTGACTGGCTCGATTCCATCGACATCAACAGGTTCGTCACCGGAACCTTGGACAGCATTTGCGAGGAGCTTCTAAGGACGCACCGCGACCCGACCGACCCCGCTCCCGTGCTCGTAGAAGGATTCGTGGGCAATGGCATTCTGGTCCGCCATGCCCTTTTCCCAAATCAGGCCCATAACGACCCCAACCTCGATACCTACATTACACCCTTCACCTTCGACGGTAACCCGCCCGCAAACTTCGGAGACAAGGTAGGGATCTGCCGCACGTTGCTCGACCGCTTCATCCATGACCTCGTTGACCTGACGCAGTATGAGGGTGCTGTCACGCACATGCAGGCTCGGCAACGTATGGTGGCGTGCGCGAACACCTACCGCATGTTCATGGCGGATGGCTATCGCATGGACTTCGCCCTGCTTGAAGAGACTTTCTTGCAGCGTCTCCAACAGGGACGGCTTCAGCGTTTCACGACCAACTTGCGGGCCTTGCTCGTCGATGAGTACCAAGACACGAACCCCCTCCAAGAGCAGATCTACTTGAGCGTCATTCAGCAAACTGGGGCTTCCTTGACGATTGTTGGCGACGACGATCAATCTCTGTATCGGTTTCGGGGGGCCACCGTGGAGTTGTTCCGCGATTTTCAGCAACGGTTCGTCCAGCAATTGCCCCTGCTTCCGCAACCTCACCTGGAGTACCTCGTTGAGAACTACCGCTCGACACCTGCCATCGTGGACTTCTTCAATACCTTCATTCAGACCGATCCAGCCTTTCAAGGCGCGCGTGTTCAGCCGCCCAAGCCTCAGATCGTGGCGCAGCTTCCTGCCAACGGTGTGCCGGCGCTTGGGATGTTTCGCGCCAACGCGAATACCCTAGCCGATGATCTGACAAGCTTTCTGTTCGACGTGTTTCGTGGATCGGGCAGGACCATAAATGTTGGAGGCCAGCCGATCACGATTACCCGAGATCCAAACGGAGGAGACTTCGGGGACGCCGTTCTTCTCTCTCACACCGTCAACGAGTTCGCTGCCCAGTTCGGCCCGAATCCTCCTCGGGAACGGCTACCGCGCCTGCTAAGGACGCGGCTCGCCCAACTCCAGCCTGCGGTGGAGGTGTTTAATCCCCGTGGCCGCTTGCTCCGCGACATCCCCGTTGTTCAACATCTCTTAGGCACCATTCTGAATTGCATCGACCCCAACGCGACGCTGCAAGGCACTTTGTTTCTGCGAGCCGAAGTGCAGGGCTACTTGAATCTCTGGCGACAACAAGCTCAAGCATTTGCCGCCGCGAATCCGGTGCCGAATAACCCACACACCTTGGCGGCATTTGTTCAAGCATGGCAGAATCGGACGGTTCAAGGGGCGAACATGGCGTGGCCCTCCGAGTGGCCGTTGCTCGAATTGTGTTTCAAGCTGATGTCGTGGGTTCCCATGTTGCGGGACGATCCAGAAGGTCAGGTGTACCTGGAGGCGATGAGTCGGTGCATTGCACAGGCTGCCACCTTTTCTCCGTATCGTTCCACGATCATTCGCGGTAGGCCACCGCATGATGACAACAGCGTGAAGGCTGCGATCCGCGACATCCTCGCGCCCATCGCCGAGTCGAGTGTCGAGGTCGATGAGGAAATCATGCCTCATGTCCCTCGCACTCGCTTCCCGATCATGACGATTCATCAGGCGAAGGGATTGGAGTTTCCGCTTGTAATTGTCGATGTGGCTTCCGATTACATGACGAACCACCAACGCAATCGCTTCCGCCGATTTCCCGAAAGTTCGTCGTCGGTTCAAAACGTCGAAGATGATTTTGCTCCGTTTTGCCAGATTGGGCCGCTTCGACAGGCGCGAACTGGCTTGCAGCGTTCGTTTGACGATCTGATTCGCCTGTACTATGTGGCATACAGTCGTCCGCAGTGTGTACTGATGTTAGTTGGTGTCGATCCGTGTCTGAGGTATCAAACGACCGTTCGGCACGTGGCAACGGGCTGGGCCAGCAACGGAACGTGGTCATGGAAAACGCCGGTCGCCGCTGGTGCTGCTGCGCCCGCTTTAGTGAACAACCACCCGCTTCTGCTGATATGAGGTCGCATTATGGTGCTAACTCGCAAGAGTGACAGAGAAATTGTCCCGCAGTACAGCCTGACCGGTGATCTCTTGTCGTTTCTTCGATGCGGACTTCAGTACCGCTATCACAACGGGAGTTCCTTGCCGCCATCACGCCCGGTTCAGTTGTGGTTCGGGGAGTTCATCCACGGAGTCATGGAAAGTGCGTTTCGGATGTGGTCAGCGTCGGCACCACAGTTTCCGTGGCCGTGCAATCCCACGACGCCTCATCAGCAGCCACCATCCGGCAGACTGGCCCATGACATTGGAACCATCGGGGACACGGTTGAGGCCACGCTCCGGGCACAGGGCAAGAATCCGCGCAGTTTCGACGTTCGTGACAACGCCTACATTCGAGGAGCTAAGGCAGTCAACGAACTAGGGCCACACCTGTTCCCCCTAATCTATTCCGCAGAAGAGAAGGTCATCGGGACACGCTCGATTCCGCCTTCTCCACCCGGACAGCCTCCTCCACGAGCCGCCCTGTACGAACTGCACGGAATCATTGATGTTCTTACGAACGTCCAGCTGGGAGTCGCTCCGACGACGAACGTGATTCGCCAAGCGATTCAGACAGCTTGCCCCGGATTAACGGGCAACTATGAGGTCGTTGTCGATTACAAGGGTTCACGGCGACCTGCAACGAACCACGCTTACTGGCAGCAACATGATTGGCAGGTGCAGACTTATGCGTGGCTGCGCACGCGCCAGCCCAATTCTCTGCCGGTTGCCGCTGGCGTCTTGCTGTACGTGAACGAATTGGCTCCGGTGAGTGAAGACCTTGTTGAACTGAAGCACGCCATGACGACAAGCAATGCCGATGTCGTTCCCATAGGCGGCGATCCCGATGCTTACCAGTTAAGTACTTGGCGATCCGGCAATGCGATTCCTCAGTTTTCCTTGCCGTTTCGATTGGCGCGTGCGATTCGTGTGATTCCAGTTAGCGCGGCAAGCCAAACGGCTGCCGCCACTCAGTTCGACAATGTTGTGTCGAGCATCGAGCAATGTGTGGCAGCGGAAGCAGTGGCAGGCACGATCATGCAACACTGGCAGCCCTGCGGAGACGCTGAGAGTTGTGCAGCCTGCGATTTCCGTCATTTCTGCCCTAGTCCGTACCCACGAACCGGTCCACATACGGTTGTTGCGCCGCACGCACCGTAGTTGATGGGAATCAGACTTCCCGAGAAGCCATCACCGTGCCAAGTGTCCGGATCAGCGGTGGCAATTCCCACATCACCTTGAATCGAGCGCCCACGGGCGAGCGCATAGGGCCGTGCGCCCTCTAACCCTGACAATTTCCGGACTGCACGCTACCGGTGTGACCGATGAGTTTCTCCACACGTGAGGCCGCGAAGATGCTGGGTTTGGAGCCGAGAACGCTCAGCAGATTGGGGCCGGAAACCTAAGGCGGTATACCGTCTCTCAGGCGGTAGAAGAATGGGCCTTGGAGCCGTCATCCAATTGGCCTCACTACCACTGGTGTCTTAATCGACTGAGGCGGAATGCTCAGCCGTGTCATAGTCTTTGCCGCTGGCAATGCTTGCAAAGCCGTCTGCGGGCTGATCGGATTATTGTCAGCGTTGTCGAAGAGTTCAGCGGCGAATGCGACTCTCTGTTGAGGCGTAAAGACCATGCCGAGATGGTAGTCGGCGATTTGCTCGTAGCTCAGTTCGAGCAACCACATATCGCCGGCCACGGTCACACCTTTAGGCAGTTTCCGCAGATCGTAGGTGCGGTCAATCAAGGGGTAGCTCGCGTGGCCCCCTCGTGTGCCGTGGAGCGCGGCGGTGTCCGGGCTTGCTTTCAACTGGGCGGAAACTTTGCGGGTCGCCCAGAGACCGGTTACTGCCGCGTTGACGGGGGAATCCCAGGAAACGACGAGACGGAAATGCGGTTGCTGTGCTTGATCATACCAAGTCTTTGGGATGGGAACTGTGATCCGGGCCAATTCTCCAGGTCCTTCAAGCAACCCTTGCCACAGCAAGACCGCTCTTTCTGCCAGCGGCTTCACAAGCCTCTTTATACTCGCCCGCCCGCGCCCTAGCGTTCGATCCGCGAGGGTCTTTACGATGCCGCTGAGACTTGGAGGAGTGGCTGTAAGTGCCAAGAACGCTTTTACGGTCACCGCATATGGACGTGCACCGGACAGGCAGACCTTTTGTAAGAGCTGAATGGCAAACGCAGTCTCGCGAGCAAGAATAGGGGCGGCAAAGGATGTGCCGCAACGGTCTTCCCAGAGTCCTGTCGCACTTAGCCCGAACACGCCCAGGCCGGGCGAAAATTGCATCGTGCTGGATGCGTTACCGCCGTGCTCAGAGAAATCGGGCTTGGGTGCGTCACACAAACCAGGCCCCACTCGCGTGAACGGACTCGGCCAACCAAGGTTGGTGACGAGCCCACCGGGTACAAGTCGCCCTACGAACGAACCGCAGGTTAGGGAATTGAAACTTCGCGCCCACGCGCCGAGTTGCCAGTTCGGGTCATCGTAATGGCCTGGGTAGGGGTTCGACGGGGAAACACCAGCGGGTGAGTTGCCGGCCGAGATGACGACCAAAACGTCGTCGCGGAAAATGAGGTTGTCGAGATCCTGCACTAGGATCAGATTTTCGCGCCTCTTTGTCGAGTCCAGAAGATCCAACGGCCATGTATCAAAGCTCAAGTTGAAAACTCGAACATCAGGAGCGGTTCCGACCACAGTCTGAATTGCGGGCACCACGCTCTTGTCGTCAATTTTGTCGCTCGCTGTGGCGACGAGCGCGTCATAGTACCGGCAGGTTCCGGGTGGGGTGGCGGGCGATCCGTCCTCCGCTTCGACGTCACCAAAGACGATTCGTGAAGCAACGAGCGAACCATGATCGCCGACGGCCTGTCCGAACGAGTCGGCGGATACAAAAGCACCTCTGCGAAACTTCGACAGCATCACGTGGTCGGATGGAACACCAGCATCAAGCACCGCGACGGTTGGCAGCGAATTGATGTCCGTAGATTGCTGAGCGAGAGATCTCGTATCACGCGATCTGCCGACATCACGTCCCTTGACAGCGAGGACGAAGGATGTCAGCGGAGAATGAAGGGTCTGGACCGAGTAAAAGGTCTTGGCAATCGAGCGCAAGACCTCTGGACTGATCCGTCCCCGCGCCCAAAACCGCCCAGAGAAGTCCGTGCCGATTCCAGTAATGGCTTCTTTCCGATCCGGCTTGAGCAGCGAGCTGATTGATCTCAGCAAGACCTCGACGTCAGACCGGCTGAGAAGTGGCTGGAACTCGACGACCGCGTCAGTCGGCACGTGGGTTCGAAGCGAACGGACCCACGTATCGTTGAGACGTAATTCGATGGGTATGACACCAAAGCTGTCGAGGCTGGCCCAGCGAGCTTGCTCGCGAGCCCCCACCTCCTCCAGGCGTTGCGTCGTGGCCACCAACTGCTTAATGCGCTCCGGTTCAATGTGTACAACGGCATTGCCGTCTGGAGTCACTTCAACCAGATCCATGCCAAGCCGACGAAACACTCGAGAGTCGTCCTCGTCGAAGCGAACTTGCGTAGAAATCACGCCGTCCTGTGCGAGCCGCTTGTTGGTTGACTTTTTCTGGATGCTCGGAACCGGTTTAGCAAGGACGAAGTAGTGACGGTCGGAGAGCGGATCGTGGGATGCAGCCAGTGTTGTGCGTACCGACTCCAAAGTCGCCTTGATGTGCTGTCCCTTTGCCGCCCAATCGACACCGTGGTATTGGGGAACCCTGCCGCCACCCTCGCGCTCTCCGCGTGACAATTCGTGCTGTTCGTTCAAGTAGAACGTGATCGGCGTTGATTTGTTCGGAGGCGGCACGTGTCTTTATTCACAGATCTCGAAGTGCCGCACTACGAGCGGCGTCCTCGACTGCCTTTTCGACGTCTGCGTAGCTATGGAGCCGGGATGCCGTCGCCAAGAGTACCTTCGTCATTGGGACCTTGAAGACCTTCGCCTTCGCCCGCGCAAAACGCGATATCTCGGCTTTTGAGGGAGCCGCGAATTTGACAGCGAGGTCAAACCTGCGCCACAGAGCGTCGTCGAGGCTGCCGGGAATGTTGGAGGTAGCAATCACGAAGCCCGGAATCTGCGACAGCTCAAGCTCCTGCATCAATGCGATTACGATGCGATCCAGTTCTCCTACGTCGCTCGGGCTGCCGCGCCGTTTCCCAAGAGCATCGATTTCGTCAAACAAGAGAATGCACTGCGTCGATTCCGCAAACTGAAATAGCTGTCGCAGATGAGTCGCGGTCTGGCCGAGGTATGAACCCACCACCGCGTCGAATCTGACCACATACATAGGAAGACGGAGCGCGTTGGCGAGGGCTTGGGCCGTCAGAGTCTTACCGCATCCCGGTGGCCCATGAAAGATGAGCTTGGACCGTCGTCGTATCCCGCGGGTTCTCAATTCCACCTGCCCATGAAATTCGCGGCCGATCTCTTCAAGCACCCGTCGCGCTTCCGGCCTCAGAACAACATCGTCCAAGCAAACGGTCCCCGTTCGCTCCGACAGTGCACCCGTGAGCAACGCGGCCGTCCCATTCTTGGCGGTCTGAGAGGGCCGTTCAAGGATGCTCTGAGCACCATTCGCCGAAAGAGCGCCCTTCAGCAGTTGCGCCGCCGTCGTGTGTCCCTTTCGCTCCTCATCGGCCGCAATGGCGGATGCCTGCCGCTCAGCTGCATCCAAATCCTTGTGCGCCAGCGCCTTGAACAATTTCGAAAGCTGCTCGATGGTGGGCATATCGCAACCTTCAAGTGTAAGGCTTCTCGGCATCCAATTCCTACTCGCTGATGACGATTTTGCGGGTGGGTCGCGGGGAAGCCCCAAAAACTGCCAACTGATCCGAAGATCCCCGTCTGGAGGGCTATCTCCCCTTAAATCTATACCCATAAATCCTTCAGGTCAGATGCGACATCGCTGTCGCGGTTGCTACAAGTAGGTCTCCCCGTCGCTTTCCGTAGCGGCTGCGTTGCCAGGCGGCACCCTTGGATGGAGCCGGTAGAAGGGTTCCTCCATACCCAAATCGATCAACAATGACAGACAATGGTCAAGATAAAGAATGATGTTCTGACAGTCGGGGTTTCCGGACTGCGCGTGAAGGAAAAGTGTCTACCTGCTACCATGCCAAGTACTTCGGTAACGAATTGACCCGTCGCTCGGGCGCAGACGGCGTAGAGAAACTTTCGGTTTCTCTCTTCGATGCTGCCGTCGATCTCAACCCCTATCAGATTGAAGCCGCACTGTTTGCGTTCCGCTCCCCCCTCTCGAAGGGTGTCCTCCTTGCCGATGAAGTCGGCCTCGGTAAAACCATCGAGGCAGGTCTGGTTCTCTGCCAGTGCTGGGCCGAACGCCGCCGCAGGCTGCTCGTCATTTGCCCCGCCTCTCTTCGCAAGCAGTGGAGCGTCGAGCTTTCGGAGAAGTTTCATCTGCCGAGCGTCATCCTCGACTCGGCATCGTACCGCGAAGCCGTTCGCGAAGGGAACGCCTCGCCGTTTGACGCCAAGGGTATCGTTATAACGTCCATGAACTTCGCCAGCCGGATGACCAGCGAGGTGCAACTCTTGCCGTGGGACCTCGTCGTAATCGACGAGGCCCACAAACTCCGTGGTGCGTACCGCGCCAGCAACAAGATGGGCCAAGCCATCCGCACGGCCATCTCCGACCGCCGGAAGTTGCTGCTGACCGCCACGCCTCTACAGAACTCCTTGATCGAACTCTACGGCCTTTCGACGCTGATTGACGAGCATCTGTTCGGTGACCTCGCCGCGTTCCGCACGCAGTACTGTTCGAAGGACGGCGACCTCGATGGTCTGAAGGAGCGCCTTCGCTCCTTCTGCTACCGCACACTACGCAGCCAAGTGCTGGAGTACGTGAAGTATACCGAGCGGCGGCCGATCACCCGTCCGTTCGCGCCAGCCGATTCCGAACAACAGCTCTATGAAGCCGTGTCCGCTTTCCTGCGCAGGGACCACACCTTTTCCATCCCACATCGCCAGCGGGAATTGACGACGATGATCCTGCGCAAGCTGCTTGCCTCTAGTTCTCAAGCTGTGGCTGGTACGCTCGAAATGATTCGGCAGCGTCTGCTGGATCTCAAGAGTCGCACCCAAGCCGGGGCAGCAGTGCCCGAGGACGAGGTGTTGGCCGAGAACCTGATCGAAGAGGATGAGCTTAACCCTGAGCTCCTCGAAGAGCCAGCAAACGGCGGCGAAGTTCCGAACGGCAATGCGCCCGCCACGTCAGTGCCCATCGATATTAAGAAGCTCGACTCCGAAATCGCTGAGCTCGACCGGTTCGTCCAGTGGGCCCGATCCATTCAGATCGACGCCAAGACCCGTGCGCTCCTTACGGCGCTCCAGATCGGGTTCGATGAAATGCAGAAGACCGGCGCATTGCGCAAGGCCGTCATCTTCACCGAGTCCCGGCGCACGCAGGAATACCTCCGTAATTTTCTGGAAGCCAACGGCTATGGCGGAAAGATCGTACTGTTCAACGGCACCAACACCGGCCCCGACGTGGACCGCATCTATCAGGAATGGGAGCGCGTCAATTCGCCGCTGGGGCGGCTCAGTGGCTCCAAGTTGGCCGACAAGCGGCTGGCTCTAATTGAGCATTTCCGCGACCACGCGGAGATTCTCGTCGCCACCGAATCTGCCGCGGAAGGTATCAATCTCCAATTCTGCTCCCTCGTGATCAACTACGACCTGCCTTGGAACCCTCAGCGAATCGAGCAACGCATTGGGCGCTGCCATCGCTACGGCCAGAAGCATGATGTAGTTGTCATCAATTTCCTCAACGAGAGGAATGAAGCCGACAAGCGTGTGTTCCAGCTCCTCAACGAGAAGTTCCATCTCTTTTCCGGCGTGTTCGGCGCCAGCGACGACATTCTCGGAACACTCGAATCCGGGGTCGACTTTGAGAAACGGGTCTTTGCCATCTACCAGACCTGCCGGACGCCGGAGCAAATAGAAGCAGCGTTCGTGCAGTTGCAGGCCGAGATGGAGGAGGCGATCCGGAACCGGCTGGTCGACACAAGACGGAAGCTGCTGGAGAACTTTGATGAAGACGTGCACGAGCGACTGCGGGTCCAGCTTGACGAAACCCGCCAGCGGCTCGATTGGGTTGGCCGCATGTTCTGGCAACTAACTAAGTTCATCCTTGTGGATCTGGCCACCTTCGACGACACAACCCTCGCTTTTGATTTGCGTCATACACCCAGACCGGACGTCAAGCCAGGCCGTTACCACCTGATTTCGAAGACGCACCAGAACGTCGATGGAGAGTTCCTATACCGGATCTCGCACCCGTTGGGCGAGCACGCTATCGATGCGGCAAAGACGTGCCCCACGCCAGAGGCCACTCTGAACTTCCAGATCACCAGCAATCCAGTACGCATACGAGTAGTGGAGAACCTCAAGGGCAAGTCCGGCATTCTCGTGCTCAATCGACTGGTCATCGATTCTTTCGACCGCGAAGAGTACCTCCTATTTAGTGGCTCAACCGACGACGGCAAGTCGCTCGACCAGGAGACCTGCGAAAAGCTCTTCCACTGTGACGCAGTTGTCGTCCAAGGCGGAGTAGACCCGGATGTGCTGCCGGCGCTGAAACGGGAAACGGAGCGTCACGCTGCCGCGACCATCAGTCGTTCCCTAGAGACGAATAACAAGCACTTCCAGGAGGAGCGCGAGCGCTTGGAGAAGTGGGCGGACGACCAGGTCATCGCGGCGGAGCGCGAACTCGCTGACACCAAAGCGCGAATCAAAGCCCTAAACCGCGCGGCGCGTCTGACAACGACGACGGAGGAACAGCTCAGGATTCAAAATGAAATCCGCGAGGCAGAGAGGGAGCAGCGGCGGCAACGCCAGCGAATCTTCGACCTCGAAGATGAAGTAAAGGATAAGCGTGACCGATTGATCACGAAGCTGGAAGAGCGTATGACGCAGAAGACGCAGCGCGAGACGATTTTTACGATCCGTTGGAAGGTGGAGTAGCCTTACTTGGGAAAGCAACATGGCCGATAGCCAAACGAAACTGAAGTACTTGCTCCGGGAGCTGTTCCAGCTTGACAGCGCCGATCT
>Ga0182024_10023662_pt1 | contig 10974 bp, 9 predicted proteins | sample P32metaG_FD_120480 | JGI IMG/M metagenome (GOLD analysis project Ga0182024, IMG submission 120480) | Permafrost microbial communities from Stordalen Mire, Sweden - P3-2 metaG (Illumina Assembly) | ecosystem: Environmental > Terrestrial > Soil > Wetlands > Permafrost | place: Sweden: Stordalen... | reverse complement strand
TCCTCGTGCCTACGTCATCACGCCGCTGCATTCCAATGCGATCATCACGACATACTCATTTTTTAGCGGCAGTGTTCTGTTCGATGGTGCGGCCCCAATAACCGGGGCAACCGGAACGTACAGCGTGCCGATCCTTTCCTATTATCATTCCTTCGGCTTCCTGGGCCGCTCGGCCAACATGAATGTCTCCTTACCCTACGCGGTAGGCAACTTTCAGGGCAACGTAGCCGGCCAACCCCACCAGATTTACCGCTCTGGTCTTCTGGACTCTACGTATCGAGTATCGGTGAACCTCAAGGGCGGCCCATCCATGCCGGCACAGGAGTTTAGGAAATGGAGGCAAAAGACGTTGCTAGGCGTCAGCCTGAAGATGTTGGCTCCCACGGGCCAATATGACCCGACCAAGCTGGTGAATTGGGGCGCCAACCGATGGGCTTTCAAGCCGGAATTGGGCGTTTCCAAACGTTGGAATAAGTGGTTTCTCGATTCGTATGCAGGAGTGTGGTTCTATACCACAAATCCGCAGTACTATTCACCCCCGGTGCCTAAGCCGCAAAGCGAGCAGCCCATCGGCTCTTTTGAAGGCCACTTGAGCTACGACGTCAAACCACGACTCTGGTTTTCTCTGGACGGAAATTTCTGGTTCGGGGGCGTTACCAGCTTGGGTGGCATCGCGAACCCTGTTACGCACCAGACCAGCTCCCGCATCGGCGCCACAGCTTCGATCCCGTTGGGCCCGCACCAGTCGGTAAAGGTCAGTTACAACGACGGCGCCTACATCCGATTTGGTGGAAACTATCAGAGTGTTGCCGTCGGGTGGCAGTACTCCTGGCTCGGCAGGCCTAGCTGGTGAAGGGAGTAATCATAGGCTGGATGCTGATCATAGGGCGGTTTGAAGCGAACCAGATCCCGCTGTGTGTTCGTCAACCCTGAACCATAAATACTGCTAAATGACTCAATCGAGCCACTAGCAATTCTGCAGTTACGTCGCGTGGGCTTAAAGGCACACACTAGGGACGTACTTGTCTACCAATTTCACAGGTCAACAAACCAACCGTAGTGCCGGAGATGTAAATGAGAATCTCATTGATGATGGCGTGTTTGTTTCTTTCCGCGAGTTTATGCCAGGCAGGCTGTACCAAGAACGCTCGCGGGCAAACCGTTTGCAGCGATGGCCAATCTGCTGCTGCCTACAACCCGAATACAGGCAAAGGCGCAACCGCTAACAAGAACTCGAATGGGGTGACGACCACCCAAACCACCGGCGGCGGCAAGAGCAAGAGTAAGAACGGCAAGGGAGTTGCGACAGGACCCAACGGCACTACCTGCGCCAAGGGTGCTAACAATTCGGGCTGCACGCCACCCAAGTAAATCCAGCGAGAAATGCCCGGCCGCCTAGCGAGAGACACCCGAACGAGCCGTCTGCGTGGACCCGAATTCAGACTATGGTGCGCTGTGGCGGTCCGTCACGGGTAGGGGGCGCCTGCCACTCTACGGCGTCACCGGAGCCCCGGGCACGGGTTTCGGAATGCGGAACGTGTATACCACACCAAATACGATGGTGGTTCCCTTCGGGTGGGCCTCAGCCTTGTATTCCTTTTCGTATTTGAAGAACACATTCCAATCATGCTTAAGATCGATATAGTTGACCTGCGCTCCGCCGGCATGAACGTAATAGAAGGGGACAAGCCGTTCAAAGGCATCGACGATTGTGTTGCTGCTGGTGTTGCGCGAGACTTGCGCCTGGTCGTATCCGATCAGCCCAATCTGGGCCACTTTGGTTATGTTCTTGGTCTTTAAAAACGGCTTGTTCAATGGAATTGCTTGACCTAGGCCCCACTCATCGCTCCAAGCCGCCCCTGGGGTTATCTGGACGTTGATAGGTAACGTGCCGAACATCGTACTTATGTCCGAGCTGCGGGTTGTTTTCGCTCCGTGGATCTCCCAATTGCCCATGATGTTTGCCGTTGTGCCCTGGTCCTTAGTGATGTAAAAGGTCGCCGCGCCGGTGAAGTTGTTGCCCCAGTAACCAGAACCGACGTTATTCGTGGCGCCCGGAGTGTAGCGGCCGGTGGGCGCCATAAAGGCATAACCGGTCCAAACGTCCGCCCGCGGCAAGTGCCAACCTAGATTTGCCAGTTGAAACCACGTATCCGCAAGAGCGAAGCCCCCGGATCCGACGGTGACGCCGTTTCCGAGAAAGGGCAGCGTCAGAGAGCCGGTGGCGACTGTCGGAAAGGCAATAAATGGCGCGAACTTCGCTCCGAGAATCTTGAACTTGGGAACATAAAAGAAAATGTTCTCCACTGCCCAAACGTTATACGTGCCCGTGGCCTTGACCGGCGTGCCGTTGGCGAAATTCAACTGGCCGGCATTGTAGTTGAGATTCAGGTCCGCGTAGGTGATACCAGGATCGGGGAGCACTCCGGCGTTCAGTCCGTACTGGCCAGGCTGATATTGGCCTTTCTGTTGCGCCATGAGTGATGAGCTGCTCCATAACACGATGCAGCCAAGAACAGCGAGATGCCACCTACCATGAATGTTCCTCGTCATTGAGGCTTTTCTCCAGTGCGAATAGATTGATAATTCACCGCAAGCTCAGAGGCTTCCAAGGTGGTGCGTTAATGATGGAGTAGGAGGGCATTATCCGGAACTGGCAAAAGTATCAGTCGCCGGGAAAATAGCAAGCAGCGATCTTGGGCCCTCCCTCGAAACTCAGTGGTCAGGGCTGTGACCATCCGCCCAGTGTTTGTAATCGACGCTGGCGCGCTTAAATGCCGCGAAAGGAGATGGCGGAGAGCCCGCCAGGGCGGACGACGCTCTACAAGCCTATGGAGGTTTGTGAGTGGTTCTCTGGCGAAAATGCTAGCTGACGCCGTGCGGTCTCAGGCCTAAACTTGCCATTAAATAACGCATTCATCCGAAGTATGAGAATGCAATGAGGTTCATGGAATCAATCCTGGTAAGCTCGACAGTCTTCGCGGTCGTCTTCGGTGGAGCACTCGCCGGCATGGGCCTGCGGCAAGCCCTGCCCCAGAATCAGCTGGGAGCCGAGGTGAAGGACGTCATCAGGCTGGCAACTGGTCTACTGGTGACCATGACTGCGTTGGTCCTCGGCATGCTGGTGTCCACTGCTAACTCTTCCTACCAGGATCGAAAGAACGAGCTTGCCGAGATGGGTTCGAACTTTGTACTCGTGGATGGCTTATTGGCAAGCTATGGGCCCGACGCCCAGGCCATCCGCGAAGAGCTGCGTGGACTGGCGGAGACCGGCCTCGAGCGCGTCTGGCAACCCACGCATCCCAGCTGCAGCTCAGACCTAAGGACAACGGCCAATCCTTTTATGACCACTTGCGGAACCTGGCGCCCAAGAATGACACCCAGGTCGCGGTTAAGGCCGCCGCTATTTCTGCGGCCATTAACTTACGGCAATACGTACTGGTTAATGTTCATCGGAGTGGAGCAGAGCTCCCTGTCATTTCCCTTACTGCTGGTTGTGGTCTCGTGGCTGACCTTCATCTTCATCAGCTTCGGCCTCTTCGCGCCGGGGCACCAAAGCAGTATTCGTGACCCTGGTCGCCTGCGCACTCGCCGTTTCCGGTGCGGTGTTCATCATCATGGCGATGTATACGCCTTTCAGCGGAGTTAGGAGAATTTCCTCTTCTCCGCTTCGCGACGCATTGAGCCTGATGGGACACTGAACCTGTTGAATCGCTGTCACTTTGCTTTCTTTGAGAAATAGATATCCAGCGTCAGCCCGATGCCATGTAGCTGTTCGTTGGGGTGCTTACCGGTGTTGTTTTGGTGCTCATAGTAAGGAGTGAGTTGAATGTGCTTTCCCACAGGGACGTGAGAGCCCGCATAGATTTCGGTCGTACTGACCTTGTTGTACTGGCTTTCGTAGTAAATTTCAGCGCTGGCGTAGGGTATGAAGTGATAAGAGCGAATCGCCACCGTCCGTTCGAGGGACAGCATATTGCGATAGCGCCAGGTGAAGCTCCCGTTGCTCCAATCAAGATCTGCACGGTTTCTGTCGGTTAGCAGGAGTTGTGCCGTTAGGGGAAGGTGCGATGTCGCCGCGATTGGGATCCGATTTGTACCGGGCTTGTCGGGGGCCGCGAGATAGCGGTAACCAGCAGTCAGCACGAGTGGCCGTTCTTTAGCATCGTCCAGATCGAAGGCGGTAATTTCCTTGAGCCTGACCAGAGGTTTCAAGTAGAACTCCATGCTCGGGCCTATTTCGGCCTGGGTGGAGTCACCCCCCTCTCTTGTGTCCTTCGCCTGAAGGCTGACCCGTATCTGCGGATTGAGCTTTAGATACGCGTCAACTTCTGGCAGGAACTGCACTTCTTGTGAAGTTTCCGCTCTGGCGGCTGTGCAGAAGAGCATAAGAAGTACCAGGGCCAACCAGCAGGCGCGAAGCGGGAGCGTGCTCCCAGGGTCTTCAAAAGAAGGTATTGTGTCAGAAACGCTCGTTGATATACCGCAGTCTGTCGCCATTCCGTGAGGCACCTGTCTTCCGTTTTGAGCCCAGCTGACCGGCCGTATGGCGAAGTATTCCGGGCTTTTTACTTTGACGTAAGTAGCAAATCTGCTAGCCCACAGCGGAAAATAGCGCGTACTCGCTACCTTGGCTTCATACCGGCAGGCACCGATGAGCGAAGACCCCTGGGAGAAGCTTCTCCGCATTCGTTAACTAAACCTTGAAATCCGGGGGCAAGACTCAGTCTCCGGCCGTTATTAATACAGAAATCCAGATATTTCAGTAGCAAACCTACGACTTCTGCTAGTTTGCGGCATACCAGCAAGTTGGTAGCCTCTCTTTGAGAGAGGCTACTAGATGATCGGATCAAAAAAAGTTCGACTGACTTTCCTCGTCGCCAGCATGGCGATCGCTTTGTTTTGTGCTCCTACAGCCCCAGCCCAAACGGGGGCCGACGATCCGAATGTGCAGAAGGCAAAGGACATTCTGTTAAAGGGCGTGGCCAGTGGCAATCCTGACACGCGGTCACTGGCTGTGATGTCAGCCAGCCTTATTGGCGATCGCTCGGAAGTCTTAACCAAGCTGTATTCCATGTTGGAAACGGATAAGGATGTCCCGACTCGGATAACAATCATATCCACCCTGGGCAGTTTCAATAATCCAGCAGTAGTCCCATCTCTACAAAAAGCGCTGAAGGATCCGGTGCCTGAGGTCGAATTGGCGGCAGCACTGGCGCTCTTTGGTCTCAAGCAGCCCGATGGGAAAGCTTTCCTCATGGATGCACTGCAGGGAACCCAAAAGACAACCTCCAGTTTCATGAGCAGCGAGAAGAGGTCATTGGCTCGAATGACTCATACACCGACCACAACCTTTCTCGGAATAGTGGCCAACCAATTTGCGTTACCAGGCTTGGGATCTGGCATGGAATCGGCCGTTGGGCTCTCGGCCGATCCGGCTTCGATGGCTTCATCCTCTGTGATATTCTCGCTCGCTAAAGATAAGAACGACCCTACCGTTTGGGCCGCGCTCGTGACGGCCATGGGAGACAAAGAATGGGCCACTCGCGCAGCAGCGGTCCATGTGGTTGCAATGCATAACGATCCGTCCTTAATAGACAAGTTTGTTCCGCTCATGGACGATAAAAAGGAGCAGGTGAGTTTCCGTGCGGCTGCAGGGTATCTTCGCTTGTATATCATCGCGCACAAGTCCCAGTAGTCGCACCTAGCCGCTTTGCCACAGGCACATCGATCGAAGGATTGATGTGCCTTCTCGTTTTCGGCTCAGGGCTTCTTTCCGTGACAATTTCAGCGGCACACTGTCAGTTTTGACAGTTCACCCGAGCACCGCACCGTCGTTAGTCTCTTCTTAACTCTCAAATCGTTGAGAGGGCGGTTCGCTAAACTGGCGGCCGGACATCCTATTCCCAACTCGCAGGAGTCGCCTTGAAAGTCCATCGATTACTCGTCCAAGCTCTGTTATGTGGCCTCGCTCTTGTTGTTTTCGGTTGTTCGGCTGCATTTGCGCAGGAGACGGCACAACTGACTAAGAATCCTGCCGATACTCTAGTGGATGCTCCAGCCGATCCTCAAGCCGGTAGTTCGCCGCAGACTTCAGCAGTTACTACGCCAGAGCCCGTCGACGACACCTCCGATTCAAAGTGGCATATTTACAGTGTCTCGTATCTTTATCTTCCAGGTCTCCATGGCACGATCGGCGTCCTCGGCTATAACTCCGGCTTCAAAGCAAGTATTTGGGATCTCCTGTCTAAAGCCAGATTCGGGATCATGGGCGCATTTGACCCTGCATACAACCGCTGGTCATTTCCGGCTGACTTCATCTGGTTGAGACTCAAGGATAATCAAACGATCGCCTTCGACCCTGCCTATACCGCACAGGCGAAGGCCACTGTGAGCATCTTTACCCCAAAAGTCAATTACCTGGTGGTGAGGAGTAAAAAGGCCAGGGTATATGGCACAGCCGGCTTGCGCTATTGGCACCTCGGGACTGTGATTACTTTGCAACCGCCCTTGGTTCCCGGCAGTGGGGGCTTGCAGCCGTCGGCAAACTGGGCGGACTTCGTAGCAGGCGCCAGGTTTGTCGTACCTCTTTCCCCGAAGGTGTCGATCGATATTCTGGGCGATGCAGGCGCAGGAGGAGCAAATTTGGACTATCAGGCAGCCAGTTTCCTGAACTATCAATGGAAGCCAAAAATTGTGTTGCAGGGCGGCTGGCGCTATATGACCGTGCACTATCAAGGCAACGACCAGTTCCTTTTCAACGCGACCCTGAATGGAGTAATCCTCGGAGCGACCTACCGGTTCAGGTAGCTCCCGCGGTCCTCGATTCGATGTAGTCCGGGGCAGTTGTAGGCAACCGCCGAGCTGAACCGGCGTGTCGAGGTGAAATTTATCGTAAACAAGGGGGTTTCAGGGCTGTAATCGTATACTCCTTTAAGGCACCGCAGAATGAACTGCGGTGCCCGCCTTTCCCCTTCAACTGAACCCCAGCCATCGTTACATTAGCTGCACGTGGAGAAGATCCCGTAACACCCGAGGACGGCGCGGCTATGAATGAGATGGTTGAGTTTCTCGCGAAACACGGATATTGGCTACTCTTCGTCGCCGTAATTGGGCGGCAAGCCTGTCTGCCTGTACCTGCGCTCCTTCTTCTGCTCGCTGCAGGTGCACTTGCCGGTTTAGGGAAGTTGAGCTTTACGGGCATCATCGCGTGCTCGGTCATTGCGTTTCTCGTGGCAGATCTGACGTGGTATGCCGCTGGCCGGAGATGGGGCAGCAGAACACTCCAGTTCATTTGCGGATTCATGCAGGATCCAGCTGTTCGCTTAGACAAGGTAGCCAAGACCTTCGATCGTTACGGAGCGCAGTCGCTCCTGGTCTCCAAGTTCATTGTTGGCTTGGATGCCGTCGCCGCTCCCATGTCAGGCGCTTCGCGAATGGAGCTGCCTCGCTTTTTGGTCTTCGACGGCCTTGGAGCGATACTTTGGTCGTCTGTCTATGCGACCCTGGGTTACGTTTTTAGTGACCAGTTGGATCGCCTGGCAGCAGGCATCGCCGCGATGGGAAAGCTGATAATTTCAGCGGGAGTTATTTGGCTTAGTGTCTTGATGGTCCGCAAGATGGTTCGCTGGTACTGCTTTCTGCGTGAATTCAGGCTGGCGAGGATCACGCCTGAGGAACTCGGAGATAAGTTGAAGAGTCCTGAAAAGATACTGGTTTTGGACCTGCAGGGTGGGGCAAACCAAGCGGACGCGATGATGGCGATTCCGGGCGCGGTGCGGATAGATCCCCGGAAGCTGAGCCGATATATACAACGATACCGAGGTGTGGATTTACATACAGACCGTGAAGTGATCCTCTATTGCGACTCTGCGAGGGAAGCCACGAGCGCACGCGTGGCCCTCGCATTGCGAGGGTTGGGGTTTGAACATGTTCGACCGCTTGCCGGTGGTTTCCAAGCTTGGCGTAAACGCGGGCTGGCGGTTACTTCTAGTGTTAGAATTCTGCCACCGCCGGAACATGCAGTCTATGTATTGCGCGAGGTGCTTCAACATTCACGAACGAACGCTGCACAATTTCTCAAGACAACCGTGGCCCATGTCGATCAGCTCCTGGAGGGTGCATGGAAACACATTGCAAGGAGCAGAGCCACGGACTTGCTCGTGCCGGAAAGCCAGCGTCCGGAGGATCTTGCTGATGGGGCCGTATTCGTTTCCGCTACAGTGCCAGTTCCTCCACTGAGTACTCCCGTAACAACTGCGAGCGGCTTGGCCCCTGCAGTGAAGCAACCCTGACAGGGGAAAGAAGGTAAGAAAGTGGCTTTCCTGACCGACGATACTCGGCAAGTAAATTCTCCGCTGGCGAAGCCGCCGGCGGGGTAGCCGATGCTCTCAATAATCCTCAGCGCGTGCGTTCTGGTGGCCGTCACAACGTGGATGCATGCTGCCGGTATCGCCGTGCTGGTGCGAGGCTTGATGAGGTCGCACTCTCCGGCGTCGACGGGCGTCTGGCCCATTACCCGGAAGCTCCTGCGCATGATCTGGTGGCTGATCTTGCTCCATCTGGCGGAGATTTCGATCTGGGGATTCTTCTACTCGTGGCGCGGATGCGTGCCCGATGCCGAAGCAGCCTTCTACTTTTCCGGAATCACTTATACGTCCGTTGGCTATGGCGATCTGGTACTGGCGAAACCGTGGCGGCTGCTCGGACCGCTCGAGAGCTTGATGGGCGTCCTCATGTGCGGCTTGGTCGGTTGATAGTTCTCATACAAGTAGCGCCACCACCGCCATGACTAATGTGCTTTATACAGTTCGACGCCGGATGAGGAATTTGCAGCTTGCATGGACTGTATGGAGGCCAGGTACTTAACCAGATTTTCCAATCTCACATTTCCCCAATCCTGATCCCCCTCGACTTGGTGAAATATGGGGCCCCAAATTGGCATTTCGCGCGAACCATGTGCCGCAACAATCTGCCCGCCTGAGATCGCTTCGCGTACGTGCGCCTCGGGAAACCGTCCACGGTTTCGCCTGCTAAGGAGGGTCAAATCCGGTACTCTGGCCTTCAATGCCGGAGCCACTGGACCCCTTCCTTTGGCATCGATGCCGTGGCAGGATGCACAATAGGCCTGGAACAAGTCAGACCCTTTGACAGATTGAATCAACTGGGTAGATTGTTCCCTCGCGTCCGGAGCCTTCGGCGTTTGCGTACCGGCTGCTGTGAAAACGATGCCAATCATTGCAAGAGCCGGCACGAAGGGAAACGCTCTCATGATTATTGTTTGCATAACCTCTTTCGTCTGCAGAGACGGAGTTAAAACGATGATTGGCGAGAATTTGGCGGGTGACCGTGGGCCACCCGCCAAATTGATCCGACTACTGTTTTTCCTGAGCCTGCTCGCTACAGGTTGTTGTGGACTACTTAGCCAGAACCGGCTCTGGCCGCCCCGGGCTCTTCGCCGGTTCTGCCTTGGCCGCCACCCCAGCGTTCAGCTTCGCCATTATCTGGTCGAGGTTGTATGAGGTCGGCTTTTGGCGCGGCGGATATTTGACGTAGTTCGCAATCTCCGATTGCACCAACCCCATCATTCCATAGATCAGAAAGACGTGGTCAAAGACAAACTCATAGTACATGTTGGAATTGTGCTGGGCGCGCTCGAATGGATCGCGACGCAGGTTGAATATCAGCGGAAGCCTCAGACTGACTAAGGGCTCCGACCAGACCTTCATTCGCTCCTCCCGCTGCTCTTCCAAGACCAGCTTCCAGTCCCCGTGCCGGATAGCCATCACTCCACCGTCGTCGCTGGCGTAGAAGAAAGACTCTCTGGGGCTCTTGTCCACTTGTCCGGTTAGGTACGCCAGCATATTGAGGCCGTCGATATGTACCCTGAAGGTCTTGTCCCCGACCTTGTAGCCGTCGAGAAGCTTTGCGCTTACGTCCGGTTCGCCCGCTATGGCCAGCAATGTCGGCAGCAAGTCCTGCAGGCTGACGATTTCATTCGAGACCCAGCCCGCTTTGATCTTTCCCGGCCAGCGTATGAACGCCGGAACACGCCAGGCGCCTTCCCAATTGGTGTCCTTCTGACTGCGATACGGAGTATTTGCTCCATCCGGCCAGAAGTCGTTCTCGGGACCGTTGTCGGTGGTGTACATGACGAACGTGTTGTCCGCGATGCCCAATTCATCGAGTTTGTTGAGCACCTCCCCGATTTGTTCGTCGTGAACAACCATGCGATCGCTGTAGGGATCTTGGCCGCTCTTGCCAAGGTTCTTCTCGGCGAGGTGGGTTCTGACATGCATGGCCGTCGGGTTGTACCAGCAGAAGAATGGCTGATTCGCTTTGGCTTGCCTCTCGATATATTCGAGAGTGGCCGCAGTGATTTCTTCATCGATAGTTTCCATGCGCTTCTTGGTGAGAGGGCCGGTGTCTTCAACGGTCTGTTTGCCCAACGCACCAAAACGAGGATCAGGTGGGGCCGGATTGACGGTCGTAGTTGCCTTGCATTTGAGCACCCCACGCGGTCCGAACATCGCCTTGAACTTTGGATCCTTGGGATAGTCCGGCAGTTCTGGTTCTTCTTCGCAGTTCAGGTGATAGAGGTTGCCAAAGAACTCGTCGAATCCGTGCACGGTGGGGAGGAATTCGTTCCTGTCGCCCAGGTGATTCTTTCCAAACTGTCCAGTCGCGTAACCCAAAGGTTTCAACAGCTCGGCAATGGTCGGATCTTCCGGCGAAAGGCCGACATTGGTGCCGGGTATTCCGACCTTCGACAAACCTGTGCGGATCGGGTTCTGTCCGGTGATAAAAGTAGAACGCCCGGCGGTGCAGCTCTGCTGCCCGTAGAAATCAGTGAATGCGACACCCTCGTTGCCAATACGGTCGATATTCGGGGTCTTGTACCCCATCTGTCCGTGGCTGTTGTAGCTGACGTTCCAGTAGCCGATATCATCTCCAAAGATGATCAGTATGTTGGGT
>Ga0182024_10023661_pt1 | contig 10975 bp, 8 predicted proteins | sample P32metaG_FD_120480 | JGI IMG/M metagenome (GOLD analysis project Ga0182024, IMG submission 120480) | Permafrost microbial communities from Stordalen Mire, Sweden - P3-2 metaG (Illumina Assembly) | ecosystem: Environmental > Terrestrial > Soil > Wetlands > Permafrost | place: Sweden: Stordalen... | reverse complement strand
TTGGTCCGCGCACAGAAGTTGTAGAGGACCGTCTCCTTGCCCTCTGGAGTGAGCCTGAATACGACGCCGCCTCCGTAAGCCCCGCCCCCGTAGGTCGTCCCATACAGATTTCCCTTCTGATCGAAGACGATCCCTGAGGGATTCGCCCCGTCGGTGCAGTCACTCTGCGAACAGAAGGTGTGGAGGACTGTTTCCTTCCCTTTGGGAGTGAGCTTGAATGCGACGCCACCGTTCTGAAGGTTCCCGCCATTGTAGGTCGTCCCATACAGGTTTCCCTTCTGGTCGAGAACCACGCCTGCATAGGGATTCGCCCCATCGGTGCAGTTGACGCCGCCCAGCGCACAGAAGGTGTGGACGACTGTCTCCTTCCCTTTGGGAGTGAGCCTGAACACGACGCCACAGCCTGCGTCGTAACAGGTGCCGTTGTTGAGGGCCCCGCCGTACGCGGTCGTCCCGTACAGGTTTCCCTTCTGGTCGAGGACCACTCCTGCGTAGGGAATCGCCCCATCAGTGCAGTTGCCGCCGCCCTGCGCACAGAAGCTATAAAGCACACTCTCGGTCTGCCCCAATGCAGCACCGAGCAATAGGCCAAGAATTAGAAGCGCCAGCATAGCGCTTGGCTTCACAAAAGAGATTTTTCCTAGCATGATTTCGCTCCGGTGCCAGTTCTTGGGACAGACTCTCGCCTCTTCTGCTGGGAACAAGCAAGCAAAGGCGTTATTCAAGGAAGGGTTAACGTTTCTTGAGTTCGTACAACTCACCTCGCGTCGTACACCAGGTGCATGATTCGCGGCCCACTCACGCGAGAGACAGGTAACCGCTCGAAACCAATCGCAAGGGGAACAACGTGCAGCCTGGATCAAGCAGCAGAATTATCCTCTGCCGGAGGCGTGCGGTCAAGGCTGTGTTTCATGGCTGACGAAACCAGGCGATTACACTCAGATACCCGCCGATGGCGTGAGATGTTGGCATAAATGAGAGGCCGTAATTGTTTTCACGTGCCAGCTACCAGGTGTTGTACGCGGTGCCGTCGCTGCCGGTGACCGTCGAACCACTGTGGACATCGTAGATTCCGGGTTCTTGCTGGTCGACGGTCATGATGGTGTCGGCTTCTTCTTCTACCGTCCAGGAATCGTTGCGGCCAGTCATGGGATCAGTGGGAATTTGTTTGAAATAGCCGGCGGTGACCAGGTCCTCGAGGGATTGCGGGGCCTTTTGCTTGTCGAGCGTGTACTGTGAAATTACCGAGCGCAGGGAAAAAAGATTCTGCTTGAGCACCGACTCGCGGGCGCGCCAGATCGACTGCTGATAAGCCGGCAGAGCGACCGAAACAAGGATGGTGATGAGGCTGATGACGATCAGCATCTCAATCAGGGTAAAGCCACGGCTCCGCTTTGTGCGCGATCTCGTCATCTACCAGTCCTTGTATTTGGTCCCATCCAGCGCCGTGTCTTGCGATTTCGTAAACACATCGAAAACGTTCTGCTCGCCCCAGGAGTCGGACTCCGGATCGTCCTGCATGGAATGCATACCCCACTCGGTGTTATTCGTCATCGGATCAATCGGGATTTTCCGCAGAAACTTTAATTTCTTGCCGCCCACATCCACGCCTTTCACCAGCGTATCCAGATCGGGCGGGTAGTTTTCGGAGCCTACCTTGGTCTGAAATTTGCCGGCGTCGGCGGCATCTTTGTAGCGATCGATGGCGTCGCGCATCGCCCACAAGTCACGGCGCAATTCGCGCTCCTTCTCACGCTTAATGGTCACTCGCACCAGCGGGACCGCCAGCGTACTCAGGATCAAGAGAATCGCGGTGGCGACGATCAACTCGATCAGCGTGAAACCGCGCGCGAATTTTTTCCTGGGTATGCCTAATCGCATATTCAAAACAGTGAGCGCCGGTGGAGCTGTGCGGCGCACGAATTCATTAGGGTTGCGAGTCACGTTCTGCGTCGATGGAGACGGGCGAGGACGCCCGTCCTCCATTGGGAAACTATTGGATCGTCACGTTCACGGCCGCGCCGGCTGCCGGAGCCGATTGCATGCCAGGATCGCGAACCCCTCCTCTGGCAATGGTGAGCGTGGACTGTCCGGGACCTTTGGCTGCCAAGGTTAAAGTCAGAACCGTGCCCCGTCCGGAAATTCCGTTGGCGCCTGGCGGCCGTGTCGCGGTGATCTGCAAGGTCCCAGTGGTGTCATCGTCGCGATGCACGAGCGCTACCGCCTGGCCATCCTGCGAAAGGAACCCTCCATTTGACACGTTTACTACCTGCAACATTTTCGGGTCATAGCTTATCTGCAAGGGCACCGAATACGCATTTTGAGCGCCGCTGAGAATCACATTGACGGCGAAAGTCGAGCCCTTCGCCTGCGAAATATTGGCGGGATCGAAGCTGAATGCAGCTGGGCCGTTCGGAGCCAGGTTCGCCGATCCCGGTGGTTGATTCGCCGGAGGGTTCGTCGGCGCGCCTTGCGCTGGCGCCGGCTGAACCGCGGGAGCAGCGGGCACCTGATGACTCACGCGTCGCAATTCAAGCGCGTTGGCTGTGCCTACGTCGAGTGCCTCCTGATTCATGTCGTTGTACTCGTGGTTGCGCACGATGTGAGGAATCAGCACGAAAACCGTTTCGGTTTCCGAGTGATCGGTAGCTGTCTGACCAAAGAGATATTTAAGAATCGGAATCTGCGACAGTCCCGGGATGCCAGTCAGGGACTTTGTCTGCGAGTCCTCCAACATGCCGCCAAGCATGTTGACTTCGCCTTCTTTCAGGCGGACTTCGTGTTCGATCTTGCGCTGCCCAATGACGGGTTGACTGATGCCGCCGATGTTCGAGGTCCCGGTCACGGAAGAAATATCCATCACGACCTTCAGCGTGACCTCCCCGTTGGAGTGGACCTTTGGCGTAATGTCGATGTTGACACCGACATCCAGATATTGAAACTGAGTGTTCACCAACGGGTTGATACCGACGCCGCCGATGCCCGGCTGGAAAGAGCCGGTGGCCACCGGTACGCGGTCACCAATCTTGAGCGAAGCCTTCTGGCCATCCACGGCGCGAATCTCCGGCTTCTGAATCAGCTTGGTGCTGTTATCGCTGAAGAGGGCGGTGGCCGTGGCTTGCGGAATCGTAATGGTGAAGTCGGTCGCGTTCAAACTATTAATTTGGTTCAGGTTGAGCTGGTTCGGGGTGCCCGTGGTGCTTGCGGTTGAGCCAGTGGTCAGGTTGCTGGTGGTGCTGCCGGTATTCGTAGTCGTATTGGTGATGTTGTTCTGCAAGGCCACGGTCGCGCTGGTTGGTGGACTGATGCCCAGGGTCTTGGACTTATCCCGGTTAATCTGCAGCACCGCGACATCGACGATGACTTCAGCCTTGGCTTTATCGAGATCACCGACTAACTTCTGGGCCAGGGCAATCTGGTCCGGAGTTCCGCGTACGACGATCGCGCCTTGCGAAGGCAAAGGCTGAATCCGCGAAATTTCGAGGATCTGCCGCATGGCGTTAACCACGTCCTGCAATTCCGTCGGCTGCGAGAGGTTTGCCAGATAAAAGGTTTTAATGACGCTTTGTTCCAGATCCTTGCGTTTGGCGGGATTGTCGGCAGCCACGAAAATTGTATTGGGCGTCACCGGGCGCCAGAAGGTTTTTGATTCCAGCGCGATAATTTCCAGCGCCTCTTCAAGTGAGACATTGTTCAACTCGATCTTAATGCGGCGCGAGGTGTAGTCAGGATCGAACAGCACATTGATCCCCGCCAGTTTGCCCACGGTTTCGTAAATGACCTTGGAATCTTCCGTGATTTTCAAATTGATGGGTACGTTGGAAATGGTGGACAATTCGACCGGACCGCCGGCCTCAGCTAGACGCTTCTGCAAGGCACTCGGCGGAATGCTGGCCTTCGGCGCGGCGGACTTGGTCGCGTCGATCATCTCTTTGGTGCGACGGATTTCCTGCTGCGCAATGGCACTTGAAGGGTCGATCTCAGCTGCTTTTTGAAATTCAGCTAATGCAGCATCGAGCTGGCCAGCCTCTCTCAGCAACTGCCCGCGATGCACCATGGATGCCCCGGCCAAAAAACGCAAGCGTTCAAAGGCCGAGCGATAAGTGAGGTCCCCAGGCTTGAGGTCATAAGCCTGCTTGTAATAATCGTAGGCCTGCTCGTAGTTTTGGCGAGCCTCCGCGTCTTTACCCTTGTTGTAAAAAGTCTTGGCCTTGTCAGCTGCGATGGCTTGGGTTACGGCCAGAATTAGCAGCAACGTCGCCGCCGCGCGGATCAAGCGTTTCATTAAAAATCCTCTTATTAAACAGTTTTGTCCCGCCGTCCGGCCAGAACTCGGGCTAAAACTCTAAATTTACCGAAGATAGTGTTAGCTGGCGCGATTATAGCATCGCCTCGGAGGGTACCGAAGTTACTGTCATGGCGGCAGTTACACTCTTTGGTTCTAGTACCAGAAGATGAAATACTAAACTGACCGAAGAAGAAATTACCAAACTGTCATCCCGAGTGCAGCGAGGGATCTCGGTGTTTGCGTGCGGTACTGGTGGTGCCGGCAAGAACCGAGATCCCTCGCTGCGCTCGGGATGACAGCTTTACCTACTAGGGTCTTCGTCAATCCCTTATTGCACACATCTGCTTCAAACTGCGCGACGGTTTTCTGCGCCGCTACTCGATAGATCCTGTTCTTGCCCACCGGCGGAAACCCAGATTCCTCGCTCCGCTCGGAATGACAATGGATATAGCTTCCGTTCACACTCCCCGGCCCTTGCATGCGATAAGCTATTAAAAGAACATGCCTCGCACGCAGCAAACCCGCCCGAACCCGGAGAAAAATCCTCGCCGCGATCCCACGGCCGCTGGGCAGCGCGACGCCTCCGTCAATAGGATCGCTTCACACAACTACTTCTTGCTGGAAAAATTTGAGGTGGGGGTGGTTCTAACCGGAACCGAGGTCAAATCGGTGCGCGCCGGGCGCAGCAACCTGAAAGATGCGTACGGCCTGATCAAAGATGGCGAACTGTGGCTGCTGAATTGTCATATCGGTCCGTACGAGCACGGCAATATCTTTAATCACGCGCCGCTGCGCACGCGTAAGTTGTTAATGCATAAAGAGGAAATCCGCAAGCTCATCGGCAAAACCCAACAGCGCGGGCTGACCTTGATCCCTACGCGAATGTATTTCAAGAACGGCAAAGTAAAAGTCGAGTTGGCCTTGGCCAAGGGCAAACAGCTCTGGGACAAGCGTGAAACCGAACGACGCAAGACCGCCGACAAAGAAGCGCGAGAAGCGATCGTGAGATCGCGAAAGAGCTAGCGATGCCCGGTCGCATCCGCGCCTGGTTCATCGGCGCATGGTTCATCGGCGCATGGTTCCGAAATCCACTATTCTTACTTTGCTTAGCCGCGGGACTGGGCGCGTTCGTTGTGCAATCCGGGGAACTGGGCTCGGCCGATACCATGCACCGCCTGCAGACGGCCCATTCGTTCTGGACTTCGGAACCGCCAGTCTTCCCGCAGGAATATCCGGAGTTCGGGGTGCACGGCCGCGGCGGCAGGCTTTATGACTGGTACGGCATAGGCCAGCCGCTGCTCATGTTGCCGGCGGACATTATCGGAACCTATATCGAACGGCTGCCGATTTTCGCCGATTACAGCGACGACCCCAGCGTGCGCAACATTGTGGTCAGCTACAGTACGAACATCCTGATCAGTGTTCTCACCACACTGGTGTGCTTTCGCTTGTTACAGCTTTTGAATTTCAGCAGCAGCCAAGCCGCGGCCGGAGTGCTGGCGCTGCTGTTCTGCACCACTCATCTGCATTACACCCAGAACATGATGGAAAACAACTACATCATGCTTCTGACTCTCGCAGGATTTGCCTTTCAGTACGAATGGCTGCGCACGGGGAACCGCCGGGCATTGCTTATCGGCTCTGCCGCACTTGGACTGAATTTGCTTACGCGGTTAACTACTGGGCTGGATCTGTTAGCTGCAGCCGCATTTGTGTTCCTGACATTGTGGTTTGAGCGAGCGCGGGCCCGCGTGTTGTGGGATCGATTGTTCGCCTATGCGAAAACCGCGCTGCCGGTTTATGCCGTGTTTTTGCTCATCGATCGCCTCTATCAGTACTATCGCTTCGGATCATTTTTCGATACCTACGTCCGCTATTTCACCGCGGAACATCGGCTTCAGAATCCGTCGTTACCCGCGAGTTACCCGTTTGAGACGCCGTTCCACGTAGGCTTTCTGGGTGCGCTATTTGCGCCGGAGAAGTCGATCTTTCTTTTCGATCCGTTGCTTGTGCTCACGATTGTGATTGCGGCGCTCTGCGGGAAGCGCTTTCGGCCTGAGATCAAGGCATATCTCGGAGCCGCATTTCTGTTGCTCTTCGGATACATCTGCTTTTATGCCAAGTACACGGTTTGGAGCGGCGATTTCGCCTGGGGCGACCGGTACGTTTCGACCGCTGCGGAAATGGCGGCATTTTTTTCGGTGCCTCTACTTTTGCGTTATCGCGTAGAACTGGGGAAGTTCGTGTGGGCGATGGGTGTGGCATTGATCGCGGTCAGTGCAGCAATTCAGTTAGCGTCACTCGCTTTCTGGTTGCCGCTTGAGATCTATCAAATGGAAACCCTGGGTCATCCCACGTTCGTCGTCGCCTTGCGCTTCAAGAACATTGCCGCGTTTGCATTGAGAAAAATGGACGCGTGGGGACTCAACAACCACGCCATGACTGAAGACGCTTGGGACTACGTTCACATCACCACGTGGAATTTTCTGCCGTTCGTGCTGCGGAGAGTTGGAGAGGCACCTGCGTGGGTGGTTAAGGTTTCCCTGGCTTTGTGGCTCAGCGGCCTCGCGGCGCTCGCCTGGGTTTTGCGGCGACTGTACCGGGTTCTGAGTGCAAATGAGTTCAACCCCGACGCGAGCGTTGCAGTCCGCCTTGCGCGGGACTTAGGAACCGAATAACTTAACTGGGCTGGGACGTCCCTGCTTATTCCTTTTGTCATCCGGAGCAAGGCGTGGGATCTGGGTTCTTCCACGCACAGCCGAGACCCAGATTCCTCCTCGCTTCGCTCCTCGGAATGACAGGTAAGGAATAGGAAATGACAGCGAAGAAATAGGGGGAAAACAGGGATCGGACAACAACCATGAGCGTCGCCACCGCAAAGCGATCGCAAGACCTAAAGCAACCATCAGAGAGGCATGCGATCTCAATTGTCGGGATATTCCTTTTCGCGACTGGGGCACTCTTGCCAATCTTTCTCTCGCCCCACCCGTGGATTGCCGCTCTTCGCTGGGCCGGTCTGCTTGCGATTGCGTCAACCGGCTTGTGGCGGCAATCGCTCACTCGCTGGATTTTCTTTGCGATGTTATTGGGTGGCGAGATTGGGATTGACCGTCCGCAATTTGCCGAACATCTGCGGGTGCTGAGTGAAATCTTTCTGCGCCTCATCAAAGTCATCGTCGCTCCGCTCATCTTCGGAACGCTGGTCACCGGCATCGCCGGACACGGCAATCTGCGCAGCGTAGGCCGCATTGGTCTCAAGAGTTTGATTTACTTTGAAGTCGTCACTACGCTGGCCTTGCTGTTGGGCGTGGCCGCCATCAACCTGAGTCGCGCTGGCGAAGGGCTTGCCATTTCCCAGGCCGCAGTTACAACACCGGCTCCGAATACCGCTCCGCTTCGCTGGGACGACTTTCTTCTACACATCTTTCCAGAGAATATTGCGAAGTCGGTTGCCGAAAATCAGATTCTGCAAGTCGCCGTGTTCGCGGTTTTGTTTGGCATCGCATTGGCGCGAGTGCCCGAGGCCAAGCGTACAGCCATGTTGAAGTTCTGCGAATCGCTCACGGAAACCATGTTCGCCTTCACCAACCTGGTTATGTACTCCGCGCCAGTCGGAGTTGGTGCGGCGATCGCCTACACCGTCGGACACATGGGCATTGGTGTCTTGTTGCCGCTGGGGAAGTTGTTGCTCACGGGATATTGCGCGCTGCTTGCATTCTTGCTGCTGATTCTCTTGCCGATCTCGCGCATTGCGCGAGTGCCGCTGGTGCGATTCATCAAAGCTGTAGCCGAACCCGCCACCATCGCTTTCGCCACCAGCGCCTCGGAAGCCGCGCTGCCCCGCGCCATGGAAGCGATGGAGGCCTTCGGCGTGCCGCGCCGCATCGTTGCCTTCGTCATTCCCGCCGGGTACAGCTTCAACCTCGACGGCTCAACGCTCTACTTGGCATTGGCTTCGATTTTCGTTGCCCAGGCTGCTGGCATGCACATGGGATGGACTGAACAACTGCTAATGGTCTTCACCCTGATGCTAACCAGCAAGGGTGTGGCGGGCGTGCCTCGCGCCGTGTTGGTAGTGCTTCTTGCCACGGCGGCAACTTTTCATTTGCCGACCGAGCCGATCTTTATCATCCTCGGCATCGACGCGCTCATGGACATGGCACGAACTTCGGTCAACGTGATTGGCAATTGCCTGGCCTGTGCGGTTATCGCGCGCTGGGAGGGCGAACTCGCGGACAATCCTGAAGTGCCGACGGTGCTGAAGGCCGCTGTTCCCTGATCGTTTTAAGGCCCCACCTAAGCATTTGTGGTTTTGAAGGGGCACGCTTCAGCCGCGCCTCACATCGTTTTCAATGGTGTACGGCACGGATGGGAAGCCGTGCCCTTTCAAAACTCCGACGCCTGGAGTTTTTCCGCAAACACTTCAGCCGTGCGGCAACTCATACAGAAGCGAATATTGGCGCGGCTGAAAAGCCGCTTCGAAACCTCACCGTTCATTTATTGATGTAAGGCAAATATCGCCAACCTAATTGAGCTGTTTGCGCCAATCCGTCGCCGGTAGCTTGCCATAATTTTGCCGCAGAGGCTATTCTCGTTATTCAATACCCTCACCAATCATGCCCAAAAATTCTCCCCGCAAGTTCGACCGTGACGACCGGCGAAAACGCATTGGTCCGGCGCATCTCGTCATCGGTAATTCCAAAATCGATTCTGAAGGTTGTCACACCACGGCGCCCATCAGAAAAGGCACACACATCGTGGAGTACACCGGCCCGCGCATCACTATCAAACAGGCAGATAAGCTTTATGACGACCACCCGCGAACCTATTTGTTTGGACTCAGCGACGGTAAGCACGTGATCGATGGCGAAGGCGTGGCGGCATTCATCAATCATTCATGCGATGCCAACTGCGAGGCGGATGAAATCAAGGGTCACGTTTGGATTATTGCGGCGCGCGACATTGAGGCTGGCGAAGAACTTACCTACGACTACAACTTGTACGACGGCGATTTGGATGATCCGTCGCTGTGTGTCTGCGGGGCGAAAAATTGCCGGGGGAGCATGTATTCGGAAAAGGAGTTGGCAAAGCGGGCGAAAGCTCTCCGACGCCGGAGCACCATGAAGAAAAAGGCCAGCTGAAAATTATTGGCCCTGCGGAACTGGAGCGCGAGATTCCATCTTGACAGCCGTCAGACTGGCCGCATCAAATCCGCCGCCCAGAGCCTTGATCAGCAGAACACTATCCACCATACGGCGCCCAGAAATCTGAACCGCAGTACGCTCGTCAGAGAGGGCTGTCGCCTGTGCGGTGATTACTTCGAGATAAGTCGTGACTCCGCCTTTGTAGCGATTGTTCGATAGCGCCAGTGAATGCTCCGCCGCATTGACCGCTGCGGTTTCGGTGTTGGCTTCTTCTTCCAGCAACCGCAAAGCTGCAAGATTGTCTTCGACTTCCTGGTAGGCGGTCAGCAAATTTTGCCGATAATTCGCCACCGACTGATCGTAGAAGGCGCGAGCTTGATCGCTGGCAGCGCGGCGCCGGCCAACATCAAATGCGGTCACCACCGCCGACGCTCCTACGTAAGCGAACGCGCTCGGGCTGGAAAGCCAATTTACGATGGTGGTGCTTTCGTATCCTGCGCTCGGTCCCAGGTTGAAAAGGGGAAAATATGCTGCCTTCGCGATTCCGATTCTCGCGTTCGCGGAAACCATAGTTCGCTCGCTCGAGGCAATGTCAGGGCGCCGCTCCAGTAATTCGGAAGGTAATCCCGGGGGAATTACGGGCGGTGTCGCGTTCAGCGAAACCGCCGGCAACGTAAAGGATGAGGCCGGCACTCCTAGCAGCACCGCAATCGCGTGTTCATACTGGGTGCGCAGCTCTCTGACATCAATCGCCTGCGCTCGCGCTGTTTCCAGCTGAGTTTGAGCCTGCGCCACATCCACCTGCGAGGCGACGCCGCCGTTATATCGATTGTTGGTCAACTCTAGTTGCTTGGTGTAACTAGCGACGGTCGAGTCGAGCAATGCAGCTTCGGCGTCCAACTCGCGGGCTTGAAAATAATCCACTGCTAACTCAGAATGCACGCTCAGCCTCACTGATTCAAGATCGGCAAGCGTGGCTTGCGCATCCGCGCGCGCGGCCTCAACCGTGCGTCGCACTCTGCCCCAGACATCGGGCTCGTAAGACATGTCGACTGGAATGACGAGGTCGTTTGTAGTCGCAACCGCGGGTTTCCCATTCGTCCCGGTAATCGGGTTCAATGGACGATTCGCAGAAAAACGTTCCCGCGTAGCCGAAGCTCCCACCGTAATGGTGGGATAGTAATCCGCGCGATTGTAGCGAACGGTGGCGCGAGCCTGCTCAAACTGCGCTTGCGCAGCCTTCAAACTTTGGTTCGAGATATTGATCTTCTCTTGGAGCGCGTTGAGTTGCGGATCCTGATAGATTTCCCACCATTTACCGCGCAGCGTCTGATCGGCTGGTTGAGCAGGTTTCCAGTTTTGCGGCGTCTCTTTGTAATCCGTCGGCACAGGAGCCGAAGGCCGCGAATAGCGAGGACCGACCGCACAACCCGACAACAACAACATCAGACCGGCAAAGAGTGTCCCACCCCAAACCGAAGCCAACCTGATTTCGAAAACTCTACGCCGCAAACCAATCACTGTTGGCTTTCTCCCGAATTTG
>Ga0182024_10023660_pt1 | contig 10975 bp, 7 predicted proteins | sample P32metaG_FD_120480 | JGI IMG/M metagenome (GOLD analysis project Ga0182024, IMG submission 120480) | Permafrost microbial communities from Stordalen Mire, Sweden - P3-2 metaG (Illumina Assembly) | ecosystem: Environmental > Terrestrial > Soil > Wetlands > Permafrost | place: Sweden: Stordalen... | reverse complement strand
TTCGCTTCGCCGGTTGCGCGCAGGCATAGCGAGTGGGTGCTTGCGTATCTCGTCGAGGGCGCAGACGGCAGCTCGGGAAGCAGCGGCGCGCTCGCCGCCGCGTCCCGAGCCGCCGCGAATCACGTCGCGAGCGCGCCGCCCGCGGCGATGCCCATCGCGCCGCCGCGCTCCGCGCCGCCGAAGGCGGCGCGGAAGCTGCCGCGGCGCGTCGCAAACGCGCACCTCGCGGTTGCGAGTGTGGCGCCGGAGCGTCCGGTCGCGCTCGCGCGACCGCAAGCTCCCGACGCCGCGCCTCCCGGCGGCGCGGCTGATGTTAGTCCCGCCGCTGCCGGTCCCGGCAGCGGCGCAAACCGTGGTGGGGCGGGGTCGCCCGGCGTCGCTGACGGCGGCGCCGGTGACGACCCCAATTCCATCGCCCACGCCGACTACTCCCGGAATCCCCCTCCCATCTATCCGGCTGACGCGCGCCGCCGCGCCGAGCAGGGCACCGTCACCATCAGGGTGCTGATTGGCGCCGACGGCTCCGTCGAGCACGCCGAGCTTGCGGAGTCTTCCGGCTTCGATTCGCTCGACGACGCCGCCCTCGATACCGTCCGCTCCCGATGGCGATTTGTGCCGGCCCGCCACGGCGGCCTCGCGGTCGAAAGCTGGGTGTTGGTGCCGATACGTTTTGCTTTGCTCGAGGCGAGTGCGGCGGGTCGCTGAGCGTGTGGACCCATCGTGCTTATCCCGACAAGCCGTGATATAAGCCCCATCCGAGGAGGGTAGGAAAGATGGCTGCGAAAGCACGTACTACTCTGGCGGTGGCGGGATTGATTATTGCCGGGGCGATCCTCGCGCCAAATCGCGCACGCGCGATCGAAGTCAAGAAGGATCTCTACAACAACAGCGGTCCCGCCGGTCCGAGTGCTTCGGGTCCTGCCAAGGAAAATCCAATCCCCAAGGCTGCCGCCCAGCAGCTGAGCGACACCATCGCCAGCGAGTCCGACAGTTACCTCAGTGACGAGAGCGAGAAGAAATCGTCGGGCAAGGTATATGTCGATCTGGAGCATGCGAAGTTTCTGTATCTGCCGACGATGAAGGCCGGGCACTGGACTGTGATCGCGAAGTTGCAGGCGGCCGAGTACACGCCATCCAAGAGTGGCGAGGGCAAGGGCAAGCCGACCGGCAAGCAAAAGATTTTGGTATTCAACTACCGCCTCGACGGCGGCAAATGGACCGAAGTCGACCAGCCAAAGTGGGAAGACGTTGACGCTAGCGGGACAGCGGCAGCCGCGCATAAGTAGTTTTTTCAGTGACGTGAATTTGTACCGTGCGGCGGCGGACAAACCCAACGCGATAAACGTGAAGAATAAGATACAAAACGATCTCAAGGCTGCGATGAAGAGTGGCGACAAGTTGCGCATGATGGCGTTGCGCGGCGTGCTGTCGGAGATCTCGCGGCTCGAGAAAGACGTTCGCCGCGATCCCAACGATGCCGAGATCCTGCAAATCATCAAGCGCGAGCGCGCCAAGCGCGAAGAGTCGCTCGAATTTGCGCGCAAGGCGGCGCGCCAGGACCTGATCGATCAGAACGAGACCGAGGCGAGGGTCCTCGAGTCGTACCTGCCCGCTGCTGCGTCAGCCGACGAGGTGCGCGCGGAAATTGCGGCTGCGATCGCGGCGGGCGCGACGCAGATGGGCCCTTTGATGAAGGCGCTGCGTGACAAGTTCGGCGCGGGCCTTGACGGCAAAACCGCCAGCGATCTGGCCAAGGAAGCGCTCGCGAAAAAGTAGCGCGCGCGCCTCGCCTTACATCAATCTTCGGAACAGTCCGGGATAAGTCACGACCAGGCCGCTGCGATCGACTTCGATATCGCGCGTGAAGTCACTGTCGATTGATTCGTAGCGGTATCGTTTGAGCGGCTCGAGGCAGGTGTAACGCTGCGGCTCGGTCGTCATCGTGAGCGCGGGCAGCAGAATATAGACGGTAACGATCTCGGCAGATTGGCCGGCCCTGAGCTTCAGCCTGCGAATGGGTAGAGTGTTGGTGAACGGCGACGCAGACAGATCGATATCGATCGCGCCGGCGAGCTTTGGCAGCGGCTTTCCCGATGCGTCGGACCAGTTGCCCTTGCCGTCGCCGGCGATTTCGATTTTGCGATCGCTGCCGACCATGCTGAGTTCGGCGCTTCTCACGCGCCACGATTTGTCGCATCGGACGCGATATCGAGCCGCGAAGACCGGGTCGTTCTCCCCTCCCACGACCACCGATTCGGCGACTATCTCGCGTGCGCCTTCGCGGAGAACGAGATGCTCGATTCCTTTTGCGTCCCAATCCTGCCAGCGCGCAACGATCGAGTTGCTCATGGCCCCAGCGTATCGCACAACTTCCCGACGCGGCGCCAGTCACGGCATCGCGGTTGACGCCCAAACCCTTTTCCCGATAGCAGTTGAGCGTAGATCCCCAGAGGTTCCTATGGCTGAAAAAATCGAACCGTTCCGCGTCGAGGTGCCCGTCGAAGTGCTGGCTGACTTGCGCGCGCGGCTCAGCAGCACGCGCTTTCCCGACGAGGTTCCCGATACCGCGTGGGAGTACGGCACCAATCTCGCCTACCTGAAGGAGTTGGTCGAGTACTGGCGGAAAAAATACGACTGGCGCGCGCATCAGCGCGAGATCAATCGCTTTGCGCAGTTCAAGGCGAACGTCGATGGACTCGGAATTCATTTCATCCACGAGAAAGGCAACGGGCCGAATCCGAAACCGCTGTTGCTGATTCACGGATGGCCGGGCTCGATCTACGAGTTCATGGAACTGATCCCGATGCTCACCGATCCGGCGGCGCACGGCGGCGACGCCAAGGATTCGTTCACCGTGATCGCGCCGTCGCTGCCGGGCTACGGATTTTCGGATCATCCGCGCGCCCGCGCGATGAATATCCAGGCGATGGCGGAACTGTTCCACAAGCTGATGACCGAGACGCTTGGTTACAAGCGCTACGCGGTGCAAGGCGGAGACTGGGGCTCGGCGATCACGTCGCGAATCGGGGAAGTGCACGCGGACAGCGTCTTCGGCATCCATATCAACATGATTGCGATTGGCCCCGCCGAAGGACGCAGCGCGCCCGAACTGACGCCCGAGGAGAAAGTGTTCCTCGGCGACCTGGAAAAATTCCGCACCGCCGAGACCGGCTATCAGTGGATTCAGGGGACGAAGCCGCAGACGCTCGCGTACGGACTCAACGACTCTCCCGCCGGACTACTGGCGTGGATCGTCGAGAAGTTTCGCACGTGGAGTGACTGTCACGGCGACCTCGAGCAGAGCTTCACGCGCGATCAGATTCTGACCAACGTAATGATCTACTGGATCACGCAGACGATTAACTCGTCGACGCGGCTATACTACGAGGCGCGGCATCATCCGTGGCGGCTCAAGCCGGGCACGCGAATCGAGGCGCCGACCGCAGTCGCGCTGTTCCCGGGAGAGCTGGTCCGTCCGCCGCGGCATTGGGCGGAGCGCGTATATAATGTACGGCGCTGGACCGTGATGCCGAAGGGTGGGCATTTCGCGGCGATGGAAGAGCCGGAGTTGCTGGCAAAGGATGTTCGCGAGTTTTACCGAGGCTTGAGCTGAAGAAGCGGCCCGCGGAACCTAACCCCTAACCCCTTCCCGCGCGGGAAGGGGAACCGGAAATAAGGGCACAGGGTCTTCTGCTGTCATCCCGACCGCAGCGAAGAATGACACAAAGCCAAAGATCAGGCGGAGGCGGCTTCGTCGAACTTGACGAGGTCGGCGTAGAGCTTTTCGATCTCGCGGCCGAGTTGCTCGTAGCGCGCGATCAGATCGTTGGCGTCTTTGCGCGTGAGATAGAAGTTCGGGTCGTTCATTTCAGTGGCGAGCGTCCCACGTTGGTTTTCCTTCTGCCCGATGTCGGCTTCGATCTGAGAGCGCTGGCGAGCGATTCGTTCTCGCTTGCGGGACGCGTCGCGATCGTCTTTGACCGGTGGTGTGGACTTTGGCGGTTCCGCTTTCTTTGCCGCTGGCGCACTTCCGTTGTTGCCGCGCGCGTCGCGCAACTGGACTGGCGCCGTCCGGGCGGCCTGTGCTGACGGCGGCGGCGCTTCGGTCTGCGCTTTCTTCTCGAGGTATTCGTCGTAGTTGCCGAGATAGCGAATCGCGTGCCCCTGGCCGACTTCGAGCACCTCGGTCACGAGCTCATTCAGGATGAAGCGATCATGACTGACTATTATAACGGTGCCCGGAAAGCGCCGGAGCGCTTCGAGCAGAGTGTCCTTGGCGACGATGTCGAGGTTGTTGGTCGGTTCGTCGAGCAGCAGGCAGTTGCTCGGATGCGCGAGGACCTTGGCCAGCGCCAGCCGCGCGCGCTCGCCGCCCGACAGCACTTCGACGCGCTTGTGCACGTCGTCGCCCGAGAACAGCATCGCGCCGAGAATCGAACGAATCTCCGCCATCGTGCGGCCCTGCGCGCTGCCGCTCAGCTCGTCGAGTACGGTCTTGTCGTATGTAAGCGACTCGGCGAGATTTTGCGCGAAGTATCCGGCCTGCACGCTGGCGCCTGTTATTCGCTCGCCGCCGGACATCGGCTCGACGCCCGCCAGCATCTTCATCATCGTGGATTTTCCCGAGCCGTTGGGGCCGACGAGTGCGATTCGCGCGCCGCGCTCGATCGTCAGATCGACGCCGTCGTACACGGTGTGCGCGCCGTACCGTTTGACCGCGCCCTTGAGCTCGAAGACGCGGCGCGTGCTGCGCTCGCATTTGGGAAACGAAATGGCGGGCGGCTTCTGCGAGCCTTCGGGCGGCTCGAGGCGCTCCAACTTGTCGAGCTGCTTGATGCGGCTCTGCACAAGGCGCGCCTTGCTCGCCTGGTAGCGGAAGCGGCTGATGAAACTCTCCATGTGCTCGATTTCTTCGCGCTGCCGCTCGAACGCCGCCATCTCGAGCGCGAACCGTTCCTCGCGCAGCACGAGGTAGCGCGAGTAGCCACCGACGTATTCGGTCAGCCGCCCGCGTGACACTTCGACGGTGCGCTTGGTGACGCGATCCAGAAAATAGCGGTCATGCGAGACGAGGATGATGCCGCCCTGGTACGCGACCAGGTAATCCTCGAGCCAGTTGCGCGCTTCGATGTCGAGATGGTTGGTCGGCTCGTCGAGCATCATGAAGTCGGGCGCGTCGAGCAGGAGTTTTGCGAGCGCGATGCGCATCCGGATGCCGCCGGAAAATTCGCTGACGTCGCGCGCGAGGTCTTCATTGGTGAAGCCCAGCCCGAACAGCACCGAAGTGGCGCGGCTCTCGGCGCTGTAAAAGTCGTGATGCTCAAGCTCGGTCAGCACTTCGCCCAATTCCTCGAGTGCGGCGTCGTGCGCCGGGCCGGAATGCTCGCGGGTGAGAATCTCTTCGACTTCCTTGCGGCGCAGGTCGAGCGCCTGCATCCGGTCGAGCGCCGACAGCGTCTCGCGCAGCACCGACCTGCCGCCCATCTCGGGCGCGTCCTGCGCCAGGTAGCCGACGCGGGTGCGCTGCGGCCGAGTGATTCTGCCTGAGTCGAGCGGCAGCACCTCGGCGATCATCTTGAGCAGGGTCGATTTGCCCGCGCCGTTGAGGCCGACCAGGCCGACGCGGCCGTCGTCGCCCATCGACCAGCTCACCCCATCAAGGATCTTGCGGCCCCCGTAGGACTTGGAAAGGTTGTCGAGACTAAGCATGGTGAAAAAAGTCATCTTATCAGCGCCGTTTGCGTGCCGAAAGTGACTCCCGCCTGCCGTGATGTTTGAGGGGCTTCCTTGAAACCCGACATTGTGTTAGGAAATGTTACACTATGGCAAAATTCGCTCCCGGATATCCGCTGCCCAGAAGTGCCGACGAGTTCGAAAGACTCTGTCTGAAGCTTCTGCGGCGTCATTGGCAGCTCCCTCAGCTCGAGCGATTCCGCGATCCGGATCGCGCTGAAAAGGGGATCACCCTGATCGAGATCAGCGGCCGTCCGCGACTCGCCGCCGTCAAGTGCGATCTGCGCGCTGCGCGGAGCGAGTTGACGATCGCAGAGATCAAGGACTCCGTGGACCGGGCCGCAAGTCTGAAGCTCCCGATCGGACGCTTCGTAGTTGCGACTACGGCCGCCAAGCCCGAGGGCCTGCAACGCTCGTTGTTCGATCTCAACCGCGCCAACCGCAAAGACGGCATCTCGGCGATCGAAGTTCTGACGTGGGACGATATTGAGGAGCTGCTCGACGAGTATCCTCAGATCCTCACCGACTTCGGGACCGCGGCCAAGCGCCAGGCGCTGACCCGTGCCGATGCCGTCGTTCATCTCGAGGCACGCTGCGAGCCCGCGGCGGCGGGACCGTCCGATGCGCTGGGAGAGGAGATCTCGGCCGCCGCGGCATTTCTCGAGAGCCATCAATATCAGCTTGCGCGGCTGGCGCTGCTCAGACTGCGCGAGCAGAAGTGGAGCCAGCTCTCGAATACGCACAAGTTCCGCGTGCTCTCGTATCTCGGCGCCGCGTGGCTGAAGGAAGGCGAGGCGCGCAAATCGGCGATGCTGTTCATCGCGGCGAAATCGCTGCAGCCCGACGAGGAGAACGCGTGTACCAACGAAGCGCTCGCGCACGAACTGCTCGGCGAGCGTGAACGCGCGTTCGCACTGGCGGACAAGCTGCGGATGCAGTTTCCGTCGAGCGGCCGCGCGGTCGCGCTGTGGCTGAACAACGCGCCCAAGTCATATGACGCGAGGTCGCTCGAAGAAAACGTCGCGCCCGAGCTTTCATCCGATCCCGAAGTCGCGGTCGTGATGGCGCGCCGCGCGCTGCTCGATGCGCACTTCGATCGCGCCGAGCGTTATGCGCGCCTGGCCAGCGCCGCGTTGCCGAACAATTCGATCCCGTGGCTCGTTCTTGGACAGGCGATTCTGCTCAATGAGCTGGAGATGGCGGGAGAGGGCGCGAGCGATACGCCCGCGCTAAGTGACGAGAGCCGCATCCGCGAGTCAGAGACTTGCTTCACGCAGGCACTGACGCTCGCGCAGGCCGAACGCCAGGCGTCCAGTGAAGTGCAGGCGCTTATAGGACGCGCACAGGCGCGAATCGCGCTGCGCGACACCGACGGCGCGGGCAAGGATATCGAACAGGCGCATAGCCTCGAGCGCGAGGATGCCAACGGGCTGTGCGAATACGGAATCGTGCTGCGATCGCGCGGCAGTTTGAGCGAAGCTATCGACGTACTGCGCCGCGCTGCTTCCGTGGGCGGTCGCGACGACATCGACTATCATCTCGCGGTCACGTTGCGCGAGCGCGACGAGCCCGGCGATTTGCAGGAAGCCACCGAGCTGCTGATGCGCTCGATCTCGCGGCCCGATGCGATTCCCGCGGGCGATTTCCCCTTTGCCGTCGCCGCCGCGATCGAAGCGCTTGCGACGGCAGAGCGCTATCACGACGCCGACGCGCTGTTGTCGTCGATTGCCGAGGGTCGCCTGCCCGCGGTCACGATGCGGACGCTGCGTGCCAATCTCCGACTGGCGCAGGGCAAGTTCGATCAAGCGTCGAAGCTCGCCGACGAGGCTCTCTCCGGGCTGACACCCGACATCGGATCCGACAACCGGCGCAAGCTCGCCGCGCTGCTCCATGATTTGGGACGCTATCGCGACGCGCTGCCGCTGTGGCAAACGCTCGCGCCTGCCGGCACAGCAGGAACGGACACCCGCCGGCTGCTCGATTGTGCGGGCCGGCTCGGCCGCGAAGACATCGTCGCCGACATCTCGCGTCAGTTGCATCCCGAAAAAACGGTTGACGCCGGCTCGGTCGCCGATCAGCTCGACAAACTCGAACGCAACGATCCCGAAGCTGCGCTGGCCGAGCTCGAGGAAATGCTCAGCGCGCATCCCGACGATCGCGTGCTGAAGCTACGACGCTCGATCGTCGCGGCTCGCCTGGGCAAGGTGGATTTGGTCGTCGCCGATCCGAATTCGATGCCGCCGGCGCGGGAAATTCCACCTGCGCTCGGCCGCGCGGCCGTGCAATTCATGCGCGATGGTGGCCGCGCCAACGAGGCGCTCGCCTACGCTTACGAATTGTTGCGCCGGCAGGGTGGCAGCGTCGATGCGCATCGCGCATACCTGGCCGCGCTCGGACCGGTTGGCCCGATGCCGCACGTGCCCGATTTCGACATGGCCGGGTCAGGTTGCGCGCTCAGTTTTCTCGAAGAGGGTTCCAACACCGAGAAATGGATTCTGCTCGAGGACGCCAACGACGCCGACGAAGCGCTCGACGAGTACGGCCCGCAACATCCGATGACCAAAGCCGTCAAGGGCAAGAAGGCCGGCGAGAAGTTCCAGCTCCCCGAAGGCCGCTTCAGCCGCCGCCAGGCCAGCGTCAAACAGATGATCAGCAAGTACGCGTATCGCTACATGGACGTGCTCATCAACTGGCAGGCGCGCTTCCCCGGCCAGGCCGAAATCGAGATGACCTACGTCCGCGCCGCCGCGATTCCGTGGAGCGAGATGAGTGACAGCTTCGAATCATTGTTCGAAGCGAACAACGGCAATGGAAACGGCAACGGCGTCACCAACGGCAACGGCATCGCGAAAGCCAACGGCGCCGCCAACGGTCACGGCAACGGCTCTGCCAACGGCAAGCGGGACGACATCCTCAAGCATGCCGAGCGCACATATGCCAACAACTCGATCCCGATTCATGCGGTGGCGGAACGCCTCAACCTGAACGATCTGCAGACCGTGTTTATTCTGGCGCAGCGCCCCGAGGCGCCGCTGAAGTGCTGTACCGGATCGCCGGAGGAGCTCGAGGCAGCTCTGGGAGCCTTCGAGCGCGCGAACGCCGTCGTGCTCGATCTGACCGCGATCGCGACCCTGTGCATGCTCGGGCGGCTCAGCCTGCTGCCGACCTGGCCGCGTCAGTTCGTCATTTCGCAGTCCACGCTCGCCGAACTTCGGCGGCTCGCATTCGAGGACACTCTGCTCCGCCTGCCGCCCGGATTTTCCGCGTCGATTGTCGGCAACGCCAACGACGGCAAGCGCGCCGACGTCCAGTTGAAGGGACTCGCCGATGCGTTGCAGTCGGTATGCCGCGTGCGCGACGGCGCGGTGCTTGCCTCGATCGAGCCTGAAAGCCGGGAGCGGCTAGTCAAATTCTTCGGCCGTCACGGCGCCGAGAGCATCGTGATCGCTTCGATGCCGGGGCACGTGCTGTGGACCGACGACATGATCCTTGCCGACCTCGCCAAGACCGAGTTCGGTGTACGGCGCGTGTGGACCGAGGCTGCGCTGCAAGCGCGCGCACAGGCGGGAAATCTCGATCCCGCCGAGTTGGCCACGGCCAGCACCAAGCTTGCCGGATGGGGCTACTCGTTCACGACGCCGAGCATCGAGACGCTGATGCGCGCGGGTTCGGTCGCGGTGTGGAATCCCGATCAGTTCCCGCTTAAACAGGCACTCGATCAGTTCGCGTCCGACTCGATGAACATGTCGGATGCGGTGCGGCTGGGGGCCGAGTTGATCGTCAAAATGTACAACGACCAGTACTTGCGCGGGCAGCGCCGCACGGTGACCTCGCGGCTGCTCGACCGGCTTGCGGGTCGCCCCGGCGGACGCGAGGCGATCGAGACACTGCCGCGTTCGTTGCCGATTCGCTTCGGACTCGACTTGATTCGGGCTCGCGAACTTAGCGATGTCGTGAGAGGATGGACCGCTTCCCAGGGGGAGGGACAGCAGACCGAGCGCTTGATGGCCGGTCGCTGATCACTGGGGCGCCGATAGATCCGGTAGTGGGTCGATTGCCCACTACCGTAGATCTTGGCGCGTCGTGTTAGCCTTCCTGATCGAGTAGAATCCCACCGGCGCTACGGCCACAGGAGGAACGCACGATGGCGGCAATCGCGGAAGGGGACCGGATCGTCCTCATCGATCGCAGGCTCTTCAAGGATGACAACACCCGGATTTTCGTGGGTATCGTCGAGACCACCGAAGGATCTCTGGTTCGCGCCCGCGGCTTCGTCTTTCACGTCAGCTCTTACGAGGTCGCCGGCCAGGAACGTCGCGGTGAAGAGCGCGTACGCGTGTTCTCGATGGGTTCGGGAGATATCGTGTACCTGCTGCCACAGGGGCAGGACATCTCGCGGCTGATGCTCAAGCGATCGCCCAAGTCGATGACGCTGAGCGACGGGCAATACGCGATGGACCTGAGCGACTTCCTGCTGCGCGCGTAACACGCAGCGTCCTATCGATACCTGTCGCGTAGAAGGTGTCCACGGCTGGAAGGGATCGCGCAGTTTTTCGCACGGCTGCCTCGCGACCTATCGCTGGCATTCTTCAGTTACCCGCATGGTTCTCTTGAACCACTACTTTTAGTTCTCCACATGACTAATCGTAGGACTTTCGCGATAGCTATTACATCTCATCAAATGCGACTCTGAATAGGTCGGGATCGACATAGGAATCGAGACCGAATTGATCCAGCCCAAACCGCGGTTCTTCCACTCGCCTTTGACCGCGTTCGCTACTATTAGACACTGGAGGTAAACGAAAATGAAATATGGAATCGCATGGCTATTGGGAGTCCCCGTATCCGTCCTCGTGATTTGGTTCGTGCTTAGTCATGTACTTTGAAACATAGATAGCAGGTGCCATTCGTCGTCGAAACGAATTGCATTGACATTAGATCTCTTATAGCGGTGAGGCTTCTGCTCACTAAGGACAATATGGCAAAGCTGACCACGAAAGCTCGCAAGAAAGTCCCTGCCAAAGAGTTTGGCGAGCCGGGAAAACGCGCGTACCCAATGCCGGATAAGGCTCATGCTGCCAACGCAAAGGCTCGCGCCACTCAGATGGTCAAGAAAGGTAAACTATCGGAATCGGAAAAAAAGAAGATTGACGCCAAGGCGAACAAAAAGCTTGGCCATACAGCGAAGTAGAGGAAGTAATCTTCAACGCCCGCCTCCTCTCTTTTGTCTTCCCCGAAGCGT
>Ga0182024_10023659_pt1 | contig 10976 bp, 9 predicted proteins | sample P32metaG_FD_120480 | JGI IMG/M metagenome (GOLD analysis project Ga0182024, IMG submission 120480) | Permafrost microbial communities from Stordalen Mire, Sweden - P3-2 metaG (Illumina Assembly) | ecosystem: Environmental > Terrestrial > Soil > Wetlands > Permafrost | place: Sweden: Stordalen... | reverse complement strand
AGGACAGCGCGAATATCCCTGGTCTCCAGAACCGGTTTCGAGTAGCCACGCCGGGCGACCGTCAACATCGCCCGTCCAATTTCCTCCGTGGTCAGCACATAATTAGGAAATGCCCGGCGAAGCAGGGAGAGAAATGGTCTGGCTAAGGTGTATAAGACGCGATACGAAGCGGTCTTAGACCTGGCTCCGTGAAGCGGCTGGATTACCCCTGGCCGGAACATGTAAGCAGCGGCAAAGGGCAAGCGAAGCAATGCATTTTCCGTTTTCCCCTTGATGCGCGCCCACATGCTTCTGCCTTTCTCGGTGCTGTCCGTGCCGGCGCCCGAGACGTAGAAGAATTTCATTCCAGGGTTCAGCCGGCACAGAGTTTCGGCAGCAGCCAGGGTTATGCCATAGGTTACGTGCTCGTATTGTTCTGCTTTCATTCCGGCGGAAGAAACACCGAGTGAAAAGAAGCAGGCGTCGAACCCGGAGAGATCGGCCTCAATGTCCGCGTAGTGCCAGAGATCGGGATGCACCGTCTCCCGCAGTTTGGGGTGATGTATGCCGGTGGCCGTGCGACCAACCGAGCGTACCAGTTCGACATCCGGGTCCAGCAGGCACTCCCGCAAAACACCTTGCCCCACCATCCCTGTGGCGCCAAAGAGCAGGACATCCATGGATCTTATGCTTCCCTCTTTGCGGCGAATGGAACAACGTCGCGGTCTTGACCTGCCGCCCACTTCACACCGGTAAGCTGCTCTGAGACCTCCCAAAGCTTTCGTGCGACAACCTCATTCTTCGCCTGGGGATACACCTTGGCGGGAGAGACCGCGCCTTTGAATTCACTCCAACCGTTCGGTCCGTAGTAGCCTCCGGGCACCGCTTCTGGAGCGGTTGCTGCGAAGAGTGTTGGCAGAGCTCCTGCCGCGGCTGAGTGGCTCATGAAGACACCGAACAGCTTCATCACTATTCCTTTCACGCCGCCTGTTCCTGGTCCGTTGGGGATCAGATCCGTGCGCGCAAATCCCGGATGCGCGGCGTTGCTCATCAGCCCCCATCCGTAGGTATCGCTGCGCCGCTGAAGCTCGAAGGTGAACAGTAGATTCGCCAGCTTCGATTGCTGGTACGCAGGCCAGGACCTGTACTCCCGTTCGGCCTGCAGGTTGTCGAAATCGATTTCGCCTCCGCGATGCGCCAGGCTGCTCACATTGACCACCCACGGCGACTGACCTCTACGCAGCAAGGGCAGCAGCAGGGCGGTAAGCGCAAAGTGGCCAAGATGGTTGGTCGCAAACTGCATCTCGAATCCGTCTTCGGTTAAACGTCTGGTGGGCAGATCCATCACGCCGGCATTGTTGATCAACAGATCCAACGGCTGCCCATTTGCAATCATCTTTGCGGCAAATGCCCGGACTGATGCAAGACTTGCCAGGTCGAGCGCCTCAAATCGTACATTTGCGGAAGGCACGGCGCGCTTGATGCGCTCGATGGCCACACGTCCCTTCTCTGCGTTTCTGCCGGTTACCAGCACCTCTTCCCCGGCGGCGGCCAAAGCGAGCGCTGTCTCGTATCCAAGTCCTCCGGTAGCCCCGGTTACGACTGCGAGTTTACCGCGCTGCGATGGGATATCTGCGATTGACCATGGATTCATGATTGGTTCTCCTTCGACACTTATATGAGTGATTGCACGCTCATTTATGTTCATTAAAACTTATCGTTTGCGGCTGATAGCGGCCCACAACATCTCAAACCCACTTGCGCGATACGTGTCCGCCTCGGCCGGGTTGCGGCGCATGAACTCTATGGTCATCTCCGCCAAAGCGTTCATGGCCGCCGCAATGAAGTCCAAGGGCCGGTCCAGGAAGACATGTTCCGCGACCGCTGCCTGGGCCACTTTCTCAATTTCCAGGAAAGGCGTGATTCCCGCACGCCGGGACTCTTCGGTGAGGCCATCCCAAACCATTATCTGCTGCAGGGCTTTGTGTTGCACTGGATTGGTTATGCCCCAATGAACATAGCGGTCCCACACGTGCTGAAACCGCTCGCGTACGCTGGCCCGGCGCGGGAAGTCAGACATCATTGCATCCGCCAATTCGAGCTTGATCTCGCGGTAAAGCGCGTTGACCAATTCGTCCTTGGTCTTGAAATAGGTGAATAGAGTGCCCTCGGCCACGCCTGCTGCGCGCGATATGGCCGCGGTCGCAGCCCCCAACCCTCGTTCCGCGAATACTGTTGTCGCGGCAGAGAGGATTGCGTTACGTTTATCTTCGCTCTTCGCCCTTGCCATCTTTATTGAGTATACACTCATCAAAGTGACAGCAAGGCCGGAGCTTTATCTGCGCGAATGGACCCACGGGTGCCCCACATCTCGCTCGTTTTTCGCGAGATGTGGGATACCACGGATGCAAACCGATTGGTTTTTTGGGTTCCGATGGCCAAGAACGTTAAGGTTCGTGGAATCCCACATCTCGCAAAAAACGAGCGAGATGTGGGGCACCCGTGGGTCCGTCTTGGCCTCGAATTCACAAGGTTCTTAGGACGCGGCACGGGTTGCCGACTGCCAGCACACCGGGGGGCAGGTCGCGGGTGACGACGCTGCCTGCGCCAACAACGGTGTTCGCACCAATGGTGACGCCGGGGCACACGACGGCTCCGCCGCCAAGCCACGCACCGTCCTCGATCACCACGGGGAGAGCAAACTCCAGCTTGGCGCGGCGCGTTGCCGCGTCCAGGGGATGGGTCGCCGTGTAAATCTGGACTCGAGGCGCAATCTGCACTTCGCGCCCGATGGTAATCCGGTTGCAATCCAGGAAAACGCAGTCATAGTTGACGAACGAGTCTTCCCCGATCGAAATATTGCTCCCATAGTCACATCGGAACGATGGCCTAAGCACCGCTCCAGGCGCGAAACTGTTGAATAGCTCAGCGAGCAATGCTCGCCGCTCGTCATCAGCACCGGGCGGGGTCTGATTGAAGCGAAACAGCAATTCCTGGGCGCGCCGGTCCTCGGCTACTAGCTGGGGGTCAGTAGCTAGATACAATTCCCCTGCCAGCATCTTCGCCTTTTGGCCAGTGGGGACCGTCATCAAGCGACCTTGCCGGCGGTCGAGCGCGGCGTGGCGTCGGCCGGCAGGGACACCAGGCGAAACCTCCTGGCCGCGAAAAGAGACTGCACTGCCCCAACAAATACATTCAGGTGAAGGGCAATCATGACAGTGACAACATAGGTCCGGCGCCAACCACCCTCCAAGGGACGAGGGTCGCGCGCGACGATGGCAACCGCGAGCACTAGCAGAGAGAGGAGGCCCACAATATGAGACGGGAAAAGATGCGTGAAGGGAAAGAGAAAGGCCGCCGCGCTGGTCAAAACCGTAAATATGAGAAAGATCGCGGTCCAGGCGTCGAGCCGTTCCCCGGCTAACAGCGCATAGACTACGATGAATCCTGAAGCGATGCCCACCAGGCTCAATAAAACGTGAAAGAAAGTGAATGTCGATAACGTCATGCCCAGCATCATCGCTCTTCCTCTCAGAAGCGGGACCTAATTTTCTTTGGAGAGACGGTTCACCAACAAAGCTACCAACAAAGTAATGACATATCCATAAGTAAGTCTTCGCTCTTCCGGGGAAAGTGTAATGACCAACCCGCCCAGTTCGCCGGGCAAACGCAAACACATCCAGGTTCGTGGCGTTGTGCAGGGCGTGGGGTTTCGTCCGTTTGTGTACAAGCTGGCGCACTCGTTGGGGCTGACGGGGTATGTCTTCAACTCATCCTCTGGCGTAACTATTGAAATCGAAGGCGGCGGATTGGAAGTTGAAGACTTTCTCAAGACCCTGAAAGAAGAACCTCCGCAGCTCGCGGAAATCACCCAGATCACGGTCTCTGAAGTCGAAGTTCAGGGTGGCACGGGCTTTTCCATTCTTAGCAGCCATCACGAGGCCGGCGAATTTGCGCTGGTCCCTCCCGACGCAGGCACGTGCGACGCTTGCTGGCGTGATTTTGGCGACTCTGCGAATCGCCGCTACGGCTATCCATTCACCAATTGCACCCATTGCGGCCCGCGCTACACCATCATCCGCGACATACCTTATGACCGCGTCACGACCAGCATGGCGAGCTTCACTATGTGCGCCGCGTGCCAGGCGGAGTATGAGGACCCCGAGGACCGGCGCTTTCATGCCCAGCCGAACGCATGTGCGGTTTGCGGACCCTCATTGCTGCTGGTGAAAGGATTCGTAAATGAGTGGAGTGCGGTCGCCGCGCCGGCCGCAGTCGCTCGCGCCTCCCTGGGGAATTGCTGGTTCGCAGATAAAGACGCGCTGCCCATCATTCGCCAGGCGCGATCGTTGTTGCGCGAAGGCAAGATCCTGGCGGTGAAAGGACTCGGCGGGTTTCTGCTGGCCTGCGATGCGGCCAACGAGGTTGCGGTGTCGGAGCTACGCCGGCGCAAGCGGCGTCCGCACAAGCCTTTCGCGCTGATGGTGCGAGACCTTGCGGCGGCCAGGAGGCTGTGCGAGTTATCGCCGGAAGACGAAGCATCGCTCGAGTCTCCGCGGAGGCCAATCGTCATTCTCCCGCGGCGCGCTGGGTCGAGGCTTGCTACCGGCATAGCTCCGGGAGACAACACCCTGGGGATCATGCTGCCGTACACACCCCTACATTATTTGTTATTCAGCGATTCGCCGGAGATGGAGTCCGAATGGCCGGCCCTGGTAATGACCAGCGGCAATCTGAGCGAGGAGCCAATCGTGGTGAGCAATCAGGAGGCATTGCTGCAGCTGGGCGGAGTTGCGGACTGGTTCCTGCTGCACAACCGCGACATTGCCACCCGCGTCGACGACTCGGTGGTGCGTACGTTTGAGGGGCGGGAAAGGGTGCTGCGCCGCTCCCGCGGATTTGTTCCCCAGGCGATCGACCTGGGACTGGAGCTGGAGGAGGTGCTGGCGTTTGGTGGGGAGCTGAAAAACACTTTCTGCCTGACCAAAAGCCGTTACGCGATCCTGAGCCAGCATATCGGCGATCTGGAGAACTACGAAACCATGCAGTTCTTCGAGGAGACGCTTTCCAAACTTAAACATATCTTTAAGGTTGCCCCACGCGTAGCTGCCTATGATCTTCACCCCGGCTACATGAGCGCACGCATGGCCATGGGGTCAGGGATCGAGCACAAGATTGGCGTGCAGCATCACCATGCCCACATCGCCAGCTGTATGGCGGAAAACCATCTGCAGGGAAAGGTTCTTGGCGTGGCCCTGGATGGCACGGGATTTGGAACCGATGGCAGGATCTGGGGGGGCGAGTTTCTGCTGGCGGATTTTAGCGGCTTCGCCCGGCGGGCACACCTGCGCAACGTATTGCTGCCCGGTGGCGACGCGGCGGTGCGGCAGCCCTGGCGCATGGCGCTCAGCTACTTGCGTGATGCTTTTGGGCAGCAAATGCCCAACCATCTGAGCTTCTTTCCCGGGATAGAGGAGAGGCAGGTTGCCCTGGTGGACACCATGCTCACGCGGCAAATTCAGACGGTGGAGACGTCGTCTTGCGGACGGCTCTTCGATGCGGTGGCGGCCCTGTTGGGGTTGGCATCGGAAGTTACCTTTGAGGGTCAGGCAGCCATTGCCTTGGAGGCGTCCGCTGATCGGGGGATCGGCGATCGCTACGACTTCGAGATCGAGGATGGCGAGCCGATCATCCTTGACTTGCGTCCAGTCATCATGGCGATCGTGAAAGATCTCTCCCGGAGCCGCCGCGCGGGCGAAATTTCCGCGTGTTTTCATAACACGTTGAGCGTGGCGATCGCCGACGTATGCGGCAAGATTGGTGCAGGCGACGGCGTAGACCAGGTTTGTTTAAGCGGCGGGAGCTTTCAGAACCTATACCTTTTGGGCCGGACGGTGGTAGAGTTGCGGCGTCGCGGCTTTGGGGTTTTTCTGCATGCCCAAGTTCCTGCAAACGACGGTGGTCTTTCCCTGGGGCAGGCCATGATTGCCAACCAGCGAATCCGCGAAGGAGATTGACATGTGCCTGGCGATACCCGGCAAGGTGGTTGATACGTTCGATCAGCGCGGTATGCGCATGGCCAAAGTCCAGTTCGGCGGCATTGTGCGTGAAGCCTGCCTCGAATACGTTCCCGAAACACAGATTGGCGAGTATGTTCTGGTACACGTTGGCTTTGCCATCAGCCGGATCGATGAAGCAGAGGCCGAGCGAACGTACCAGGCACTGAGGGATCTGGATCAACTCACCGAACTTGAGTCGCCGGTGGTTGAGGAAGTGGAACCAGGAGGTTACCGGCAATGAAATACCTTGATGAATACCGCGACGGTGACGTCGCGCAAAAGATCGTGGGCGAGATGCGGCGCATTCAGACGCGCCCTTGGGTGCTGATGGAGGTGTGCGGCGGGCAGACTCACTCCATTGTCAAGAGCGGAATCGACCATCTGCTGCCCGAGGGTGTGGAATTGGTGCATGGGCCAGGCTGCCCGGTTTGTGTAACGCCTCTGGAAATGATCGACAAAGCGCATGCGATTGCGCGGCAACCAAACGTTATTTTCTGCTCCTTCGGCGACATGTTGCGCGTGCCCGGATCGGATGGTGACCTGTTCACCATCAAGTCGCTGGGCGGCGACGTGCGCGTTGTCTATTCACCGATCGATTGCCTCAAGATCGCACGAGCCAATCCGGCTAAGCAGGTAGTGTTTTTTGCCATAGGCTTTGAGACCACAGCCCCGGCCAATGCCATGCTTGCGTGGCGCGCCCGCGAGGAGCAGGTATCCAATGTTTCGCTGCTGGTCTCGCACGTCCTGGTACCCCCGGCGCTGGAGGTAATCCTGCAAGCGCCTGACAACCGGGTTCAGGGCTTTCTCGGGCCAGGTCACGTATGCGCGGTGATGGGGTATAGCGAATACGACCCCATCAGCGCTCGCTACCAGGTGCCTATTGTGGTCACGGGTTTTGAACCGATCGATATATTGCACGGGACGCTGATGACGCTGCAACAACTGGAAGAAGGCCGGGCGGTGGTTGAAAACCAGTACTCACGGGTTTTAGGCCGTGAGGGCAATCTACCGGCGCAGAAGCTGGTCAATCGCGTCTTCGAGGTGATTGATCGCAAGTGGCGCGGCATCGGCACCATTCCCATGAGCGGCTTCCGCCTGCGCGACGAGTTTGCCCAGCAAGATGCTGAGAAGCTGTTCGACGTGGCGGAGATTGCCACGCTCGAACCGGAGATATGCATCAGCGGCCAGATACTGCGGGGCATCAAAAAGCCCCACGACTGCCCGGCATTCGGCACGCTGTGCACGCCACAGCGTCCGTTGGGGGCGACAATGGTGTCGGCCGAGGGCGCCTGCGCAGCGTATTACGCTTACGGGCGACATCTGAAGCCGCAAGCGGCGGAAACGCTAAGCCAAATCGTTGCGGCTTCGTCGGGCAGCCACCAGGGAGCCATCGCCAATGGGCAGCTCTGAGGTTTCTGCTCCGAATGAGGCCAAGCCGGCCGAAGAAAGACCTGTGGCTCTCGGGTTCGGGTCTTGTCCCTTGCCTATCATGAGCCATCAGCAGATCGTGCTGGGGCATGGCAGCGGTGGCAAGCTTACTGCCGACCTGATCGACCAGGTCTTTCTGCCGGCATTTCAAAATCCAATCTTAAACAAGCTCGATGACCAGGCGGTAGTCACGATCGGCGGCGCTCGACTGGCGTTTACGACGGACTCCTTTGTGGTCACGCCCATTTTTTTCCCGGGGGGCGACATCGGACGGCTGGCCGTGCACGGGACGGTGAACGATCTGGCGATGAGCGGCGCCCGCCCGCTCTATTTGTCCGCGGCCTTCATCCTGGAGGAAGGCTTGGCGGTCGACGATCTGCGGCGCGTGGTGGAGTCGATGCGCGCGGCCGCGGCAGAAGCCGGAGTAGAGTTCGTAACCGGCGACACCAAGGTTGTGAATCGCGGTAAGGGTGACCAGATTTTTATTACCACCACGGGTATTGGCGTGATCGACAGCGGAGTGAACATCTCAGCCGACCGTGCCTGGCCGAGGGATCAAATCATTCTCAGTGGCTATATCGGCGACCACGGAATGGCCATCATGTCGCAACGCGAAGGTCTTGAATTTGAAGGCGCCATTGAAAGCGATTGCGCTTCGTTGAACGGACTGGTGGCCAGCATGCTCGGCACACCACCCGCGGGGGAATTCATCCACTGCTTGCGCGATCCGACGCGCGGCGGCATGGCTACCACGCTGAACGAAATCTCCAAACGCGCCAACGTTGGAATGTTTCTGCGAGAACAATCGATCCCCGTGCGCGAGTCGGTAAAGGGCGCATGCGAGGTGCTGGGGCTTGATCCGCTCTACGTAGCGAACGAGGGAAAACTATTGGCCATAGTCGCGCCGGAGATGGCGCACGCCGTGCTTCAGCAAATGCAGCAGCATGCGCTGGGACGGGACGCCGCCATCATCGGAGAGGTGGTCGCCGAGCACCCCGGCATGGTGCTGATGAAGACGCAGATTGGGGGAACCAGAGTGCTGGATGTAATGTTCGGAGAACAGTTGCCTCGCATCTGCTAATTTTTTTGGCGATCGCGCAATTTTTTGGAGCGCGATGATCGCATGAATTTTGTTTTCTTCAGCACGTGAATTGAGTTGTCCGGCGGTTTGACATTGCCTCTTGCCGAGTATAGTTTCCTCTGGTTCGCAGAAGACGAGGAATTCGAACGCGAATTCCTCGTTTCCTGTTTTGCCTCTCGAGGATTCACGAGTGTCCCCATCCCGATCCGAAAGGCCGAAGGAGAACCCCATGGCTGAAAAGGTCAGCAGTATTACCAAACCCCCCGCTGTTTCTGACGTTCACATTCTCTGGATCACAGCCGGCCTCAGTTGCGACGGCGACAGCGTTTCCATCACTGCGGCGGAACAGCCAAGCATCGAAGATGTTCTGCTCGGCGCCATACCGGGTTTACCCAAGGTGCATCTGCATAACCCGGTACTCGCCTATGAGAACGGCGACGAATTCATGAAATTTTTCTACGAAGCGGAGAAAGGACTACTCGATCCCTTCGTGTTGGTGGTGGAAGGTTCCATTCCTAACGAGAAGATCAAGAAAGAAGGCTATTGGGCGGCGATGGGCACCAACCCCGACACCGGCCAGCCGATCACAACCTGCGAGTGGATCGACCGCCTGGCGCCGAAGGCATTGGCCATCATCGGGGCGGGCACGTGTGCCACCTACGGCGGTATCCACGCCATGGCCGGCAATCCGACCGGGTGCATGGGACTGGCCGATTACCTGGGATGGGACTGGCGTTCGAAGGCGGGCCTGCCCATCGTGAACGTTCCAGGCTGCCCGGTGCAGCCGGATAACTTTATGGAAACCGTCCTCTACCTGCTGTACCAGGTGGCCGGACTGGCTCCCATGATTCCTTTGGACAAGCAGCTGCGGCCGACCTGGCTGTTCGGCAAGACGGTGCACGAGGGTTGCGATCGCGGATCTTACTATGAGCAGGGTGACTTTGCCACCCACTACGGATCGTCCAAATGCCTGGTGAAGCTGGGCTGCTGGGGACCGGTAGTCGACTGCAACGTAACCAAGCGTGGCTGGATGCGCGGCATCGGCGGCTGCCCCAACGTGGGCGGCATCTGCATCGGATGCACCATGCCAGGGTTCCCGGATAAGTTCATGCCCTTTATGGACGAACCGCCAGGGGCGAAGCTCTCATCGAGCATAATTGGCACCTATGGCCGTTTCATCCGCACCATGCGCAGTTTCACCAACACCACGGTGAACAAGGAACCACGGTGGCGGCATCGCGGACGTCAGCTGACCACTGGCTACCAGCCGACAACTTACTAAGGAGGCTCGGGAAAAATTCGCTGAGTAGAAAGCGGCCCTCAGCGGCTAAAGCCGGCGCTCTTTTCAATCAGATACGTACGGGCTAAAGCCCGTACCCTTCAGTCAACCGAAAGGAACAAATTTCAATGGCGACTTATCCAGAGACGATACCTGAGGTCGATAAAAGGAAGCGCAACCTGGTCGAGATGAATTGGGATCCGATTACACGGATCGTAGGCAGCCTCGGCATCTTCACCAAGATCGACTTCGAGAATCGGGAAGTGGCCGAGTGCCACAGCACATCGTCTATTTTTCGCGGCTACAGCATTTTCATGAAGGGCAAAGACCCGCGCGATGCCCACTTCATCACCAGCCGCATCTGCGGCATTTGCGGCGACAATCATGCCACCTGCGCCGTGTACGCGCAGAATATGGCGTTTGGCGTAAAGCCACCGCCCCTGGCGGAGTGGATCATCAATCTGGGCGAAGCCGCCGAGTACATGTTCGACCACAACATCTTCCAGGACAACCTGGTGGGCGTGGACTTTTGCGAAACCATGGTGAAGGAGACGAATCCTGGAGTCTGGGCCAAGGCCCAATCGACTGCCAGCCCGAACGGCGATAAGCACGGTTATAAGACCATTGCGGACATTATGACGGCGCTGAATCCCTTTACCGGCACGTTCTATCGCGAGACGCTCGCCATGAGCCGCCTGACGCGCGAGATGTTCTGCCTGATGGAAGGGCGCCACGTACATCCTTCGACGCTCTACCCCGGCGGGGTCGGCACGGTAGCCACTATCCAGTTATTTACCGATTACCTGGTTCGGCTGATGAAGTATGTCGAGTTTATGAAGAAGGTTGTGCCGCTGCATGACGATCTCTTCAACTTCTTTTATGAAGCCATGCCCGGATACGAGAAGGTTGGCCTGCGGCGCACGTTGCTGGGCTGTTGGGGATCGTATAACGATCCCGATAGCTGCGATTACACCTACAAGAACATGGCGGAGTGGGGACGGAAAATGTTCGTCACCCCCGGCGTGGTGGTGGATGGGAAGCTGGTCACCAATAGCCTGGTTGACATCAATCTAAATATAAGGATCCTGCTCGGCAGTTCCTATTATGACGATTGGCAGGGTGCGGAGACGTTTGTCGCCAGGGACCCGCT
>Ga0182024_10023658_pt1 | contig 10976 bp, 7 predicted proteins | sample P32metaG_FD_120480 | JGI IMG/M metagenome (GOLD analysis project Ga0182024, IMG submission 120480) | Permafrost microbial communities from Stordalen Mire, Sweden - P3-2 metaG (Illumina Assembly) | ecosystem: Environmental > Terrestrial > Soil > Wetlands > Permafrost | place: Sweden: Stordalen... | reverse complement strand
CCCCTGGCGCTGCGCCTCGTGGACGAGCGCGTCGGGCGGATAGAAGCCCATCGGCTGCTCGTTCAGCAGCGCGCACAGGAACTCCGGGCCGTAGTGGACGCGCAGCCACGTCGACTGGTAGGCGAGCAGGCCGAACGCGGCGCTGTGGGCCTTGGGGAAGCCAAAGCCGGCGAAGCCCTCGACCATCCGCCACACGCGCTCGGCTGTCCCTCGCTCGGCGCCCCCATGCGCCAGCGCGCCCTCGATGAAGCGCTCGCGATGGCGCTGGAGCATCTCTTGCGAGCGCTTGCGGCTCATCGCCCGGCGCAACCCGTCCGCCTCGCCCGGGGTGAAGCCGGCGAACGCTTCGGCCACTTCCATCACCTGATCCTGGAAGATGATCGTGCCGAGTGTCTCCTTCAGGACCCGCTCCAGTGTTGGATGCTCGTAGGGGATCTCATACGCGGGGTCTTCGCGCAGGCGCCGGCGGCGCTCGATGTAGGGGTTGATCGCCCCGCCCTGGATCGGGCCCGGCCGTATGATCGCGACCTGGATCGTCAGATCATCGAGGCTCTCCGGCCGCGTCCGCCGCAGCGATTGCATCTGGGCCCGGCTCTCGATCTGAAAGGCGCCGACCGTGTCGGCCGCGCGTATCGCCTTGAATGTGTGCGGATCGTCAAACGGTATCCGGGAGAGGTCGATCCGCTCGGCGTGCGTACGTGCGATCAGCTCCACGCAGCGCTCTACCGCCGAGAGCATCCCCAAGCCGAGCAGGTCGATCTTCAGAAAGCCGGCGTCTGCGCAGGAGTCCTTGTCCCACTGCACCATCTGCCTGCCCTCCATCGCCGCCGGCACGACCGGGCAGCAGTCGATCAGCGGCCTGGTAGCGACGATCATCCCGCCCGGGTGCTGAGACAGATGGCGGGGCAGCCCCTGCGCTTGCTCTACCAGGCGCGCCAGCCAGCGCCAGCGCTCCGAGGGAGCGCCCGCGCCCGAGGGGGAACGGCCATGCGTTCCTGAGGACTGGGTTGCGGAGGACTCGGGCGGCCGGCCCAGCTCTCCAGGCTGAGTGCTCGCCCGGACGGCGACGTCGTGCTCGGAGTCAAATCCATAGGAGTCGGCGCCACGAGCGATGCGCTCTATCTCGCCGGCGGGCAGACCGAGGACCTTGCCCAGCTCGCGGATCGCCCCACGTGCGCGGAAGGTGGGAAAGGCCGCGACCAGAGCCGCTCTGTCGTGCCCGTAGCGCTCGTGCACGCGCGGTATCAACACCTCGCGAACCTCACGCGGAAAGTCGAGGTCGATGTCGGGCAGCCCGCGCAGGTCCTCATGCAGGAAGCGCCCGAGCGCCAGCTTGTTGGCGATCGGGTCGATATGAGAGAGGCCGATCAGGTAGCAGACGAGCGAGGAGACCGACGATCCGCGCCCGCGCCCGGGCGCCAGCAGCGCGCGCACAGAGTCGGGGCCGCGTACCTCCAGTGCGACCTCGCGCGCCAGCTCCAGCATGTCGTGATGGAGCAGAAAGAAGCCGGCCAACTCGAGCTCTCCGATCACGCGCAGCTCCTGCTCCAGGCGCGCCTGCGCCTCCGCGCGCGCGACGCTCGAGGAGAAGCGATCCTCCAGGCGCGCGCTGCACAGCTCGGCCAGGCGCCGCCCGGCGCCTTGATCCTCGGCGCCGGGATAGCGATAGCCGAGATCCTTCGTCAAATCGAACGTCAGCCGCTCGGCGAGGAGGAGCGTCTCTCCGACCGCCTCGGGGTGGTCGGCGAAGCGGCTGGCCATCGCTCGTGGCGTCGACATCACGTGGCTGTGGTTGCCGCGGCGCAGCGGCTCGGAGGCGTCGAGCGTGGCGTGATGGCGGAGCGCCACGAACGCATCCTGCAGCTCGGCTCGGGATTGTGCGTGCGCGTGCACATCGCCGGTGGCAACGCACGCCACCCCCAGCCTCCGGCCGAGCGCTGCAAGCGCGCGATTGCGAGCGCGATCGTGGCGGGCATAGGGGCGCTGAAGCTCCACGCGCAGGTCCTCTGCTCCGAACGCGTCGAGCAAGCGCCGCGCCGTCGGCTCGTCGTGGATGGGACCACCGATCACAGATCGGCCGGCACAGCCGGTCAGGCAGAGGAGACCCTCGGCGTGCTCGAGCACGGCCTGCAGGTCCACGGACGCCTCGGCGCGCTCGCGTCGATGAGCCCCCTCGCGGGTGTGCGCATGGGCGAGCGTGATGATCCGGCATAGGTTGCTCCAACCGCGCCCGTCCCGCACGAGCAGGGTGATATGACGCCCGCCGGTCAGGTCGATCTCAGCGCCGTGGATCGCCCTCACCCCGTACTCCTCGGCGACTTGGGCCAGCTCCATCGAGCCCGAGACCGAGTTGTGGTCGGTCAATGCCAGCGCCGCATGGCCGAGCTCGCCCGCACGCAACGCCAGCTCCTGCGGCAGCGAGACGCCGTCCAGGAACGAATAGGCCGAATGGCAGTGAAGCTCCACGTAGGCTGGCGTAGGCGTCATCTCGCACACCTCAGGACCGCTGGAGGAACCAGCCTCCGCCGGCACGATGACCATCGGCTGAGCTCAGATCGTGGAAGACGACGACGTTGCTACCGCTCGTGCTCACCACCTCCCAGTAGCGGCGCCGCAGCGGCCGTGCCGTCCACCAGCGATCCTCCACCAGCCAGGACTCCCGCATCAGCTCGACCGCCTGGCCGTCCACTTCCACGGGGACGCCGCCGCGTCCCATGCGCACCCGTACCGGGCGTGGCAGGTTCATGGCTCGCGTCATCAATCCGGGAGCGGCGCGAGCACCACCCGCCGCTCGGGTACGCGCGATTCCGGGTCCACGCAGACGGCTCGCAACGCCGCCTCCCTCCCGGCCGCAGCGCGCACCTGAGCGACGGCCTCACGTAGGCGTGCGGCGCGATGAGAGCGCCCCTGATCCAGCAGCGCTCCCTGCTCTCCCGCCGGGGGCCCGAAGCGCTCGACGCTGAATCCCAGCGCCGCGGCCGGAGCGGGTAGCAGAGCCAGGCGCACCGACAGCGCCAAGGAGATGCGCTCGCGGTCCGAGAGCGCCTGGCGGAAGACCACGCGCTCGCGCCAACCCCCGCCCGAGAGCAGGCGCGCGGAGAGCGCGACGGCGCGCAGCGTGCGCCCACGGCGCTCGGAGCGCGCCAGCAGCCGGTCCACCAGCACGCCGAGCACGCGCTCCAGCGCCGGGCCGGAGCTCGCCTCGCCGACGTCCAGCGTCTCCTCCAGGCGCTCTTCGACGTGGCGCGCTTGCAGTGGCGTGTCCTCGCCACAGGCGAGCCGGTGCGCGAGCACACCCGCCTCCCCGAAGCGATCGGCAAGCGCGGAGCGAGGAAGCTTCGCCAGCTCGCCGAGCGTTTTCACGCCGAGACGGTGAAGCGGCTCGAGCAGCGGCTCGGTCTCGCCTCTGAAACCGAGCAGTCCGACCGGTCGGCCGGCGAGCCAGCGCTGGGCGCCCTTTCCCTCCAGCAAGAGCGGACGGCGCGAGCGCACCGCCAGGGCACCGGCCAGCGCGCAGAAGCGCGTCGGGCCCGCCCCCACGCGAGCGCCACGACCACCGATCGAGGGAGCCGTCGCCGAAGACGATGGCCGTCCGGCGCGACGGGCGGCGGCGATCGTGGCGGCGTCCGTGCCGTGGAGCCCGCGCAGCCCGCCGGCCTCGAAGTAGGCGAGTCCCGGGCGCGCCGGCTCGACGGCTGCGCCGATCGATTCCAGGGCGCGCAGCGCGCCCTCCCAGGCCTCGGCCACTCCCCCGGGGTCTCCAGGAACGAGAGCGAGATCGGGACAGCGAGCGAGCGCCTCGCCGAGAGCCATTCCCCTGGCCACGCCATGAGCCTCGGCGGCCCCGGAGACCTCTCCCACGCGCTGTTCTGTGCCGAGCAGCGGTGCCACCGCCAGGGGGCGGCCGGCAAGCGCCTCCGCCCCGCCGGCGGCGATCACCAGCTCGAAACGCGGGAGATAGACACATACGACCATGGCAAGCGGGTCTTTTCAGGACACGGGAACAGAAGTTCGTACGAACATATGTTCGTAGTGTACACAGGCCCCAAAACGGCTTGCAGGCACCCCGCCTACGGAGGCGGCCCTTCGTATCCGGTTCGCCAATCTTGCGTGAGCCCGCACACGGAGCCGGCCGAGCGCGCTAGCACATTGGTCCCGGCCACAGCCAGACTCCGGCCGATCGGCTTTGAGCTAGTTGCAGTGCAAGATGACGTGCGTCGTCCGACGGCCACGAACCCTGACACTACGCGAGCTGCAGCCGCGCGCACTGACGAGGTAGCTCCCCTCCAACTCGCGGAACGAGAAGTGCCCTGCCTGCGTTTCGGGACCTGATGGGAGGGACCTCTCAGTGGCGAGCCGGTGATGATGAGTATTCGCGACGCTGACCGGCCAGTGCACACGCGCCGGGCTGAGCCTGCCAACGATGATTCCCAGCTTGGGGTTCAGCCGCTCGCTGGCCGTCGCCGTCTGGCTTTCCGGAGCCGCGGCTTGTGCTGGCACAGACGCCGTGGTCGTCGGACCGAGCAAGCTGATGTCCGGTGCTGTGGGGCCGAGATATTCTTCTTTGATGAAGCCGGTGTGGGCATCGGCGACGACGACCAGCACCTTCCCCGACGGCGCCTTGTGACCGCGACGAACGGGGTTGTTCGGTTCAAAGACCTCGCCGGAGGCCGCCGTCATCATCGTGATCCACACAAGGCTGCGCATTTCTTCCGCGCGTTCTGCCGGGCCGCTTTCGTCTGCTCGTGCTTCAGAGAGGCTTTCACCCATCATCACGACGTGAGCTTGCGCGAACGTCGAGTGGGATGTCGTCAGCGTCAGCGCGCCGAGCTGGTGCGCGCGCCGGGCGAATGCCACAGCGCGACTCTGCGCCTGGGCCGCGGTGAGTTCCGGTCCCGTGGGTGCGCGATAGTTGGTGAAGCGTTCCGATTCCGTGGTCGCGGCACTTGCTCGATGGCCTCCGCTCTGTAGCAGCAGCCCGCCCGCAAGCACGACGGCAACCGCGATTGCGACAAATTTCAGCATGAGCCCACCTTCCATTCGATGTTGCCTTCGGCTGGCGACTGCACGTTGTGATGCATGCAGAACGATCCTCCCGGGAACACTTCATATTGGGCGCTATTCCACGGATACCAGGGGCTCGAGCCGTTGTACCAGCGAGCGACCTCATCGCGTCCATTGTCGATCGGCCTGATTTCCGTTCCCGCCTCTGTGCCAGCTTCCTGTTCGGCGAAGCGCGTTTCCCAGCCACCGTAGCGTTCCTCTTCGGTCCATTCGCCCCAGTACATTCGCCAGACGCCGTTCTGTTCGGTGTCGTAGACCAGGTAGTGGGCATAGACGTTCAGACCCGAGCCTTCTGCGACGCGTTTGTAATAGGCGCCTGAGGGCAATTCCTCAGCGAAAAAGGGGTGGACGGTGCAGCACCCATATTCCGGCCCCCACCCCTCCACCTGACCCATCTCGATGAAGCCATGCTGGTGGGCGAACGAAATCCACTGCTCCTGTGTCGCAAGCCCTCCGTTGTAGTAATCGTAGACGTCTGCGGATTCGGTGTCGGCGAACAGGATCGACCCGAGGTCATTCGCTTTGCGCGAAGAGGTCGCATAGCAATGCCAGGCGTTTGCGATCTTGCATTCCGCATTGGGTCCCCACGTCGCCTGGGCGGAGGAGGCGAATGTCGCCACTAGCAGTAAGGCCAAGTAGGTCCCAACAGTCGATCCCCGTTTCAGGCGAGATCCCTCACGACGGCCATCAACGAACCCGCGCGGCAGTGCGAGCCAGCTCGATGGCCAGCCTAGACCTTGATTAGACGCGCCCGGCCCCATATTCAGTCCCTTCAGACTCCGACTGTGCGATTACAGTCGACAATCTAGATGCAGACAGTCGTCGTCGTCTAGCGGTGTCTCTGACTCTTGTCTGCTTCGCTGGCCCAACGCTGTGGCCGCAACCAGAGCAGGGTCGCGCGACGGAGGAGCTACAGCCCTACGCGCCGTGGCGAGACGCCCGCCTCGCGCGCGACCATCAGTCCATCGTCAGCGGACCCTCGGCCGATCCGCTGAGGAACTGGCGCACGAACGCATTCTCCGAGGAGAACATCCTCTCCGCATCGCCCGCCTCCACGATCCGCCCCCTCCACAGCAACGCGATGTACTCGCCGATCTGCCGCGCCGAGGCGATGTTGTGGGTCACGACGAGGTAGGTGCCACTGTGGATTGAGTGCATCTCCTGGATCAGATCGCACAGCAGCGCGGTGCGCACCGGGTCCAATCCCGAGTCGGGCTCGTCGAAGATCACGATGTCCGGTTCCATCACGAGCGCCCGCGCAAACCCGGCGCGCTTGCGCATGCCGCCGGACAGCTGGGAGGGCAGATCGTCCATCGCCTCGGCCAGTCCCACGTCGGTCAGTCGCTCGGAGACCACTTTGGCGATCTGCGCCTCGGAGGTGTCCGTGTGCTGGCGCAGCGGGAAGGCGACGTTGTCGAACACCGTCATCGATCCGAACAGGGCGCCGTCCTGGAACAGCACTCCGATTTTCTGACGCAGGGCCAGCAGCTTGGGCATAGTCAGGCTCGGGACGGATTCTCCGTGCACCACGACGTCGCCGGAGTCCGGGAACATCAGCCCGATCACGTGCTTTATCAACACGCTCTTGCCGGTGCCCGAGGGACCCAGCACGACCGTGATCTTGTCGTCGGGGATCGCGACGTTGAGCCCGTTCAGGACCGGCACGCCACCTAGGCGCTTGTGCAGGTCCACACAGCGGATCGACCAGTCTCCGTCAGCCGGGTCTCCCGTCAGGTCGAGCTCGTTCGAGTGGTACTCAAAATTCTCAAAATCGTCGCTCATCATTTCCCTCCGTAAGTCACGTGCGGGAACTGACTGGTCTGACCGTTGAACGTGAACGGGGCCTGCTGGTTGCAGGCCGGCGCCGCCACGGCGTTGGGGGTTTCGGGCGCGTTGGCGACTTTGAACTGGATGATCTGTTCGATCAGGCTCTGGGGGATCGTTCCGTTGGCCGGCCCGCTGACGGAGGGGACCGGGTTCGAGCACGAGCTGCTGTTGAACACCTGCAGCCCACCGAGCGACCGGAAGGCGCCCGGCTTGAAGTACGGGTTCGCGCGGTTGGTGCCGATCCGCACGGGGTAGACGGCGAGGCTCTCCGGGCTCATGACCTGCATCGAGCGCAGGTAGTGCTGCGCAGGACCCTGATTGACGGTGTTGCTGTTGAGGATGTGAGCCTGCGTCGAGGCGGTGAAGTTGGCGAAGAAGGCCTGCAGCTCGGGCACGTACTGCCCGAGGTACTGCAGGAACGGGTCGAGGTTGTGCAACACGGGCCTGAAGTTTTCAAGCAGCGGCACAGTCAGGTCAAGCGTCGTCTTGACATCCGGCAGCCCCGCCTTGGAGGCCTTCGTCAGCGGCCCCAAGGCCGTGAGGAAGCCGTTGAACCGCGGTGCAAACGGCTTCACGGCGGTGAGCAGCGGCGAAAGCGCGCGCTCGGTGGGGCGGAATTCGTCGAGAAACGGACTGGCATCGGTGGCGAACTTGTCGAGTTCTTTGAACGCGACGCGCGAGCTGCGCTCGAAGGTCGGCAGCGCGCGGAACGCGTCGGCGAACGCCTGGCTGCCTTCGGCGGCGGCATGGAACGTGCGCTCACCATTGACGATCAGGCTTTCAAGCTGGTGGTCGCGCCCAGCGAGCGCGTCGAAGACCACGCCCGTGTTGTGCACCAGCGCGCGGACCGCGCCTTCCTGGGAGGCGAGGATGCCGACGAGCTGGTTGGCGTGTTCGACGAAGGGCTCGAGCGTGGCAAACGAGGCGTTTATCTGTTCGCCGCGCCCAGTGATCGCTTCGGCCACAGACTGGCTCCATACCTGGAAGTCGCGACGCGTCTTGGGATCGAACGCGGACAAGATCCCATCGAGCGTCACCGACGGTTCGACCTGGCTGTTCGCGAGCTGGCCCTCGTCGGGCAGGAACCGCGCCGTTCGGCTCTCGGGGATCAGCTGCACGTAGGTCTCGCCGAGCAGAGTCTTCTGGCGCAGGATCGCGTGCATGTCCGAGCGGACGGGCGCGTAGCGCTCGGCGATTTCCAGCGTCGCGTGGGTGCGACCGTCCTTGCCGTGGCTCAGCGCGACGACGTGTCCGATGTTCACGCCGCTGATGCGAACGTCCGACTGTTCGGCGAGCGCGAGTCCCTGCGGGAAGGCGACGGTGAAGCGATAGCCCTTCGGCTTCAGCGGCAGGGGCCCGCCGAAGGACTCCCACAAAAACAGCAGCAGGCCGAAGCAGCTCAGCGCGAACAGGACGATAACGATCATGTTGCCCAGGGTGGGGGCGCGCTTTTGCATATGTCAGGCGCCCCCCCGCGATACGCGTGAAGGCGAGGTCGGCCCGAACGGGCGCGAGCCAAGCCCGGAGAGCAGACCGCCCGCCGGCGCCTTTGGGCTGCTCTGTGCACGCGAGAGACCCGAGGCTTTGAGGATCCCGGCGCTCTGGCATGCCGCTCTCGTCGGCGGGTTCAGCAGGCCGACGATGAGATTCACGGTCGTGTTCACTTCCGCGACGCTTTTCAGAATCGGGGCGACTTCGCAGTTCAGATACAGCAGCGTGCGACCGAGGACGCCGTGCGCGTCCGCCGAGCTGACGACGCTGTTGAGGTTGTGGTTGCCCCAGTCCAGCCAGAACAGGAAGCCACCCTGTTTGCTGCCGGGATTGTTCGCGAGCTCGTTGAAGAATTCGTTCAGGACCGAGAAGCTCGTCGCGAGCTTCGGGAACGCTTCGCTGAGCCCCTTCGTGTCGGGTGCCAGCTCGTTGATGATCGGAAGGATCTGGCGCGCGAACGGCCGGATCTGGTTCTTGATGATCGGCGTCGTCGTCAGCGCGAGCCGTCGCGTGGCTTGCTGACCCGGGCCCAGCGAGCTGGCAAAGGGTCTCAGCTTGTGCAGCGTCGGTCCGAGCACCCTGGCGGCCGTGGCGAGCTTGCCGAGACCCGTTCTGGTCTTCGCGAGCGCTCCGGGCAGCAGGCGCAGAGTGCTCTGGACGCTCTGGTCCTCCTTGGCGAACGTCGCGAACACCGCGTTGGAGGCATCGACGAGGGACGCCAGCTGCTTGTCCTTGCCGCCAAGGGCTTCCAGTAGCAGCCGGAAGTTGTGAATCGCACGCGCAGTGTTCGCGTGGCGGATTTCGAGCTGCTGGGCAATCTCTTGGATATCGCGTGCGGTCGGGTCAAAGCGCTTGAGCGTCGCCGAGAACGCCTTGCCGTTGTTCTTGAAGCCTTCGCCCGCACCGGCGAGCAGCTCCTGGAGATAGGCCCGCGTTTCGGCGTCCAGGCTGGCGAGGAATTCGTCGAAGTTCGCGTTAGGGGCCGTCTGCGAGAGCGGAATCGTCGCGCCGCTGGGCAGCTTCCCGCTCGCGGGCGTGCCGGGGTTGACCTCGACCGTTATGTCCTGCAGCTGGGTCTTCGGTCGCAACAGCAGCGTCGCGTCGCGGTACAGCCGCGCGTATTTTGGCGTCACTTTCATCGTGACCACCGCGACCCCGTTCTGGAGGTCCACGCTCGCGATTTCGCCGACCTTGGCGCCCGCGATCGTCACCGCCTGTCCCTGGCCCGGCGTGACCGCCTGAGCGGTCTGGAAGTCGGCCTTCAATGTGAAGTATTCGCGGCCGAGCACCGGCACCCAGCCCGGGAGCTTCAGGTTCTCGTGCGCCAGGATGTAGCCGCCGACGGCCGCCGCGATCACGACCATCGTGATCACCGAGATGAACGCCGTGCGATAGCGCTCGATCTGGTCGCGGACGCTCAGCCCAGCGTGGTGGCCGTCGCTGGGGTTCATCCTTCGCTCCCGTCGGCCGGGCCCTGGGACAGCGGGCCGTTGAATTCGGGGAGCGCCTGCGTGTAGCAGGGTACGAGCGGCTGATACGCCGGCTCCTGGGCGGAGAAGGCCGGACGCGTGCCCTGCGGCTGAAGCGACGCATGCGCGAGCAGCTTCAGGCCCTTCAGGCTCGTGCCCTGGATCGAGGTCTGCGCCGAGCGTATGGTCGGGCCGCCGCTGCCCAGCAGGAAGTGTCCGAACGTGCCGTTGCCGTCGAAGCTCTGGCCGATCCCGGCCAGGCCCACCAGCGAGTACCAGAACTCCTTGTAGTCTTCGACGCCCGAAGTGCTCGTACCGTCCTGCAGCTTGGCGTTGCCGGCCGGGTAGAGCACTTTCGTCAGACACTTGTTGAACAGTTCGGTCTGCCGGTAGAACGGCGTCTGTTCGCTGGTCAGCTTGGCAAGCGACGGCGTGGCCGCGACCAGGCCCTTGGCGACGCCTCCCAGCTCGCCCGGCGCCAGCGAGGCCTGCACCTGTTCGATCCACGGAAGCGCCGCGGCGACGGACGCCGGCGTCGCGCGGACCCCGGGGAGAATGTCGAGTGCGAATGTCCGCGTGGGCGGGAATGCGGCATCGAGCGCCGCGAGCCCGCTATCGATGTTGCGCAACGAGCTCGGAAGCAACGCCACGGTGCTCCGCAGGCTCGGGGCCTGCGCGGCCAAGGAGCCAAAGAAGGTATTGAAGTTGACGATCAGTTCGCCCAGCTGCTGCTCGTGCACGTTCAGCGCCCCGGTCACTTTGCCGATGCTCGCGACGAGTTTGGAGAGATCGTGCGGTTCGGTGCCCGTGATCGCCTGGCTGAGGACGGCGTTGCCCCGCAGCGCCGAGGGTCCGCGCTGGTAGGCCTTGTTAAGCGCCTGCGCGCCATTCAGACCGCGCACGTCCGGATCCTGTTCGGCGTTTTCTTCAGCGTTCGGCTTACGCGTCAACCCGTCGCCGTAGCCGATCAGGAAGTTCTGCAGGTTGGCGCGCGTGTCGGTGTTCAGCGCGTCCAGCACCTGGTCGAGCTGGACGGGGTCCGCAGTCTGGGTGATCGGCAGCGTCGCGCCAGAGGAGAGCGTCTTCGCCGACGGGCTGCCGGGCTGCAGTTCGACGAACCAGTTG
>Ga0182024_10023657_pt1 | contig 10976 bp, 8 predicted proteins | sample P32metaG_FD_120480 | JGI IMG/M metagenome (GOLD analysis project Ga0182024, IMG submission 120480) | Permafrost microbial communities from Stordalen Mire, Sweden - P3-2 metaG (Illumina Assembly) | ecosystem: Environmental > Terrestrial > Soil > Wetlands > Permafrost | place: Sweden: Stordalen... | reverse complement strand
CTCCTCCCCACCTCCCGCCGCATCCTGTGATAGCAAAAGCCACACAAACGGCAGTCCTGGCGCCGACAGCGCCGACCATGCGCGCAAACCCTGTCTGGAAACCCCGAATCCCTATAATCGATTCCTCGACACTACCGTTCCCGTCCCTCTCACCCCAGAGCAGAAGGCCCATCTGGCCTTCTACAACCTCAAGGACACCTTCAACCTGATTACGATCACAGGCACGGCCGCCTTTACCATCGGCACCAACGCGCACACCGCCTACGGACCCGGATGGAAGGGCTTCGGCAGAAACGCCGGCTATAGCTTTCTTCAGGACGCCACCGGCGAGTTCTTCGGCACCTTCCTCATTCCCTCCCTTACCCACGAAGACCCGCACTACCGTCGCATGCCGCACGCGACCATTCCACGCCGCACCCTCCATGCCATCGCCGCGACCGTGATCTCGCAGAACGACGACGGGGCATCGATGCCCAACTACGCAAACCTGCTTGCCAACCCCATCTGCGCCGAGCTCAGCAATCTCTACGTCCCGGGCGTCCACGGAAATGGACCCTCCACCGTCTCCCGCATCATGATCGGCTATGCGGCTGATCCCGCCGATAACCTGATCACGGAGTTCCTGCCCGACGTTGCAAGACACATCCACGTGCGCGTGATTCTCGTGCAGCGCATCCTCAACCAGGTAAGCAACAACCAGTATTCCCTTCCATAGCGTCTCACCCCTGCAATTGCGCCGGCCTCCCGACGCTCGATTTGCCGCCCAGAAACAACCTGCCCGCTTGAAGGAATGAAGGAGATGACATACATCCATTGCATAAGGAAAAATTGAAACCGTGAACTGCGAGTCTGAAAGGAACGCGCATGGCGACCATTCTCCGATTGGCACGGTTGAGCTGGCGAGAACTGATTCGCGGTGTCTGGCGGGGAACAGTGAGCAACAATGTTGTGAACCGCGCCGCAGAGCTGGCCTTCTGGTTTCTGCTGGGTTTCTTCCCCATGCTGCTGTGCGTAACCAGCATGGTTGCGATGCTTAGCTCGGCTCCCGGTTCGCAGGGCACCCTGATGAAGTACGTGGGAGAAGTTCTGCCTTCTGCCGCTTCCCACCTTGTACGACAGGTGCTGGCGCAGACAACCGGCAGTGGGAGGGCCTGGTTTTCGCTGCTTTTCGCCTTGTGGTCTTCCTCTGCAGCAACCTCTGGGCTTATCGATGCTCTCAACGCAATCTACGATGTGAAGGAGAGCCGGCCATGGTGGAAGTCCCGCCTGATTGCCGTAGCCCTGGCGGTCGCCATGGGGGTGCTCCTTACTGCCGCATTGATCCTTGTGGTGTATGGTCCCGTAATCCTGTACAAGATCGCATCCGGTTCGGCGACGTTCAATGTCTGGAAGATTGCACAGTGGCCAGCCGCTGCAGTGCTGCTTATCCTGGCGCTTCTCGGCCTATACCGCTTTGCTCCGAACATTCAGGAGCAGAAGTGGAAATGGTTGCTCCCCGGGAGCATCGTCACGGCAGTAATCTGGATGGCCGTTTCCGTCCTGTTCAAGCTATACATTCGTCACTTCAGTGACTTCAGGCTGCTTTACGGCTCGCTCGGTACGCTGATCATCCTGATGTTCTGGTTCTACCTGAGCGGCATCGCGATTTTAGTTGGCGGAGAAATCAACGCCATTTTGGAAGACGCAGCCGCCAAACGCAGAGTCCCTGGAGCGAAGCGGCGTGGCCAGAGTCGTCTGGCTTAGAGGCTGTCAAAATACTGCCCAACAGTAATGGAGCCGCCATCCTCCGCGACCGCCAGCCGGATCACTCGATCCGGCCCTGATTCCGCGGGGTTTAGGCGGCCGGTTTCTGCGGGGCCTTTTGTCACAGCCGGGATTTGCTCACCGAGCACCCGATGGATGGTGGTTACCTGCCATCCCCATCACTTCCGCCCCGCGGAAACTTGGCATAACAGTTATGCCCGGCGAGTTATAATAGAGCCAGAAGAGATGAGAAGACAGAAAGGCCCGGCACACAGCCGGGCTTTGTCCTTTCGGGCTGTCGCGCAGGCAAACCCCTTTGGAAAGACGATTTTGGCCGCAACTCCTATGCTGCGACGATTTTGCAGCTATCGTCGCCGATTCACCCCCGAACAATGAGCCTTTTACCCGTAAATTCGTGATCTTTGTAGGGGGGAGGGGGTAGACTCGTCCGTTCCGTCTTCTCCCCCAGCAAAATGCCCACCCCTTGCGAGGTGGGCATTGAGAACATCGATCTGGTTCAGCTTAGCGCCGTCCGCCGCCGCCGCCGTGGCCACCACCACCGCCACGGGCTCCGCCGCCGCCGCCGCCCGAGAAGTGAGCTCCACCGCCGCCGGAGAATCCGCCACGAGCGGCTCCGCCACCAGCATAACCGCCGCGTGCTGCTCCGCCACCCGCGTATCCGCGAGCAGCTGCGCCACCGGCATAGCCACGAGTTCCGCCGCCAACGTACCCGCGGGCTCCGCCTGCATAGCCGCGCTGGCCGCCAACGTATCCACGCGCCCCGCCGGCGTATCCGCGACCGGCGTAGCCGTATCCACCGCGTCCATAGCCATAGCCACCGCGACCATAGCCGTAGCCGCCGCGGAACCATGGGCCCGCGCCGATGAAGATGCCGCCGCTAAACCACTCCGGCCCGTAATAGCCATACGGCGCGCAAGCGTATGGGGCATAGTCGTAGTAGCCGTAGGAGCAGACCGGCGGACCGTAGCCGTAACCGTCGTAGCCGCCATAGTAAGGAGCGCCAACGCCCACGCCGAATCCGATCTGGGCATTTGCCGGCGGCACCAGAAGCGCCGCCGGAACCGCAAGGATTGCTGCCAGCGCGAGAAATTTGAGATACCGCATTGTGTTGCCTCCTGTAAGGACCAGATCCTCACGACCCTGACGTTCACGAGCGCAGGCCCAGTCATTAGAACCCGACCCCGCCCGAAACGTTGCTGTGTTCCGCGCAGCCAGACAACAGAAAGCCGGCGGCTTGGCGATGCAGCAGCGGCGGTTTAGTTGCATGGATTCTACTCCCGCTCCAGCAGAGCCGCAAAGAAGCCGTCACAGGGTTGGATGCCGGGAATGGTGCGGAGCGAGCCCTCCCGAATCGCGCTGCGCAGCAACTTCTCGGCCGGCGTAGCCGCCAGAATCCCGGTCCGCGCAAGCTGCTCAATCAGCGGCTCAATGGGCAGGCAGCGCACGCCGGACTTCGCTGCGATCGCCTCAACCACCTGCTCATTCTCCTCCGCCTCCAGCGAGCAGGTGGAGTAGAGCAGCCGTCCGCCCGGTGCCAGCCGATTGACCGCACCGAGGAGGATCGCCCGCTGCCGTTCGGCGTGCCGCGCGAGATCGGCCGGGCGCAGCCGATGGCGGATCTCCGGATTGCGCGCCAGCGTGCCGGTCCCGCTGCAGGGCACGTCGCAGAGGATCAGGTCGAACGCCGCATCATTCGCGTTCGCTCCGTCCGCGGGATCGGACTTCGCCGCGTCCATCACCTCGCAGCGAACCCGCGCCGCATGCGCAGAGCGGCGAACGCGCTCGGCCATTCTGGCCAGGCGACCGGCGCTGATGTCGGTCGCGAGAATCGCGGCGCTGGGCAGCCGCTCGGCGAGAACCAGCGTCTTGCCGCCCGGCGCGGCGCAGCAGTCCCAGACGCGCGGCGCGCGATCGGCGGTGATTGGAAGTGCGGTCGCGGCGAGTTCGGCAACCAGACGCGAGCCGTCGTCGATCTGCAGTGCGGCTCCGCTGGGCGGAGCGGCAGCTTCGCCGGGAAGGGAAGCGTCGCCCAGGTCCTCGCCCGGGTGCGCGAAGAGCGAGCCAGCCTGCGGCTCGCGCTGGTCGTACTCGCAGATGGCCAGCGCAGCTTCGCGGCCGTAGGCAGAGGCCCAGCGCTCGACCAGCCAGAGCGGATGGCCCAGGCGCTCGGCCAGCGCGGCGGAAGATTCAAAGATCGGCGCGCTGCGCTTTGTCTCCTTCGCGCTGCGTGTTCCAGGTTGCGCCTGCGCCGTCAGCTTGCGCAGCACCGCATTCACCATTCCGGCGGCATGAGCGTGCCCTGCGGCGCGGCACAGCTCTACGCTCTCGTTCAGCACGGCGTGCGCGGGAACGCGGTCCATGTGCAGCAACTGGAACGCGCCCATGCGCAGCGCCAGAGCAACCGGTTGAGCAGGAGCCTGGTCCGGCCGCGTCAGCAGCCTGCCGATCCGCGCGTCGAGCGCAATCTGCCAGCGCAGCGTGCCCATCACCAGCGCTGTGGCGAGGTTGCGGTCCGCGGGTGAGAGCGAAGCTGTGCGCGAGGAGTGCAGCAGATCGTCGCTGTGCGCATTGCCCTGGGCGACGAGGGTAAGAATGTCGAACGCGACAGAACGGGCGGGTGAGATTGCGGCGGCCGGCCGCGGGGCTTGCGCGACCGTGCGATCGGATGTGTCTCGCCTCTCACGCTGCGGAGAGCGCGGCGCCTTCGCGCTCAAGAGCCGAGCCTCTCGCCGCTGCGCAACTGGAAGCCGCGCAGAAATTCAGCCGCACTCATGCGGCGCTTGCCTTCGAGCTGAAGTTCATCGAGCGCGATAGCTGTGCCGCCGCCGCATCCAACGAGGATAATGTCACCAGCGAAGTGCAGTTCGCCGGGAGCGAAGGTGCCGACTGCAGCGATGGACATGCGATGCACAATCAGCTTCTTTCCCCGCAGCAGCGTGTACGCGCCGGGCCAGGGCTGAAAGCCGCGCCATCGGTTGTAGATACTCTGCGCAGTGCGCGTGAAGTCGATGATGCCCTCCTCGCGCGTGAGGATCGGAGCCAGCGTTGCCTGCGAGTGATCCTGAGGCTGCGCCGTGACGTCTCCGGCCGCAAGACGCGCGAGGGTCTCGACCATCAACTGCGCGCCGATGTCGGCGAGCGAGCGGAAGAGGTCGGGCGTCGTCTCCTCCGGTGCGATGGGGACCGCGTGTGCCAGCAGCATGTCGCCGGTGTCGAGTCCCTCGTCGATGCGCATGGTGGTCACGCCGGTGGTCATCTCGCCGTTGGCGATGGCCCATTGGATGGGCGCGGCGCCGCGGTACTTCGGCAGCAGGGAGCCATGCAGGTTGATGTTGCCAAGCCGCGGCAGGTCGAGCATCCAGCGCGAAATAATGCGGCCATACGCAACTACTGCGATCGCGTCGGGACGAATCGATTCGAGGCGCGCCCGGAACTCTGCGTTGGCCTTGATCTTCTCCGGCTGGACGACAGACAGGCCGCGTGCGAGCGCGGCACGCTTCACCGGCGGAGCATGCAGCTCCATGCCGCGGCCGGAGGCGCGATCCGGTTGCGTGACGACCAGCGCAACATCATGGCCCGCGGCGATGATGGCCTCAAGCGTGGGCACGGCGAACTCAGGCGTTCCGCAGAACACAATCTTCAGCACTTCGTGCGGCCCTCGACCGCTTCGCGGTGGCTTCGCGTGGCTAAAGCATCCGCGACGCTTTCCTCGAAAGGATTCGCTGAAGCAAGACCGGTTGACGCTGGCACGCTCACCACTCGCCGTTCTTTTGCATCTTGCGGATCTTGCGCAGCACCAGTTCGCGCTTCAGGCGGCTGATGCGGTCAATGAAGAGTACGCCATTCAGGTGGTCGATCTCATGCAGCAGGGCGCGCGCCAGCAGCTCCTCGCCTTCGACCTCGAACCACTCGCCCTTCTCGTTCTGCGCCTTCACCTTCACCCACGCGGCGCGCTGCACCTTCTCGCGAATCTCCGGCAGGCTGAGGCAACCCTCCTCTTCAACCTGCTTACCGCGCACCTCCACAATCTCCGGGTTGATGAGCACCAGCTTGTCTTTCGGCGTTTTGTTGAAGCTGGTATCGATCACCGTGAGCCTCTGCGAGAGGCCGATCTGCGGGGCGGCGAGGCCGATCCCTTGTGCCGCGTACATGCTCTCAAACATCTCGGCGGCCAGTTTTTTGAGCGCAGCGTCGAAGGCAGTAATCGGCGCGCTCGGCTTAGCCAGCACCGGGTCGGGATACTTCACCACCGTATGGATCTTTGCCGCCTCTTTTGTCGCCATGGTCGTCGTCGATGTTTCTGCTGCTGCGAAAATATTTCAATACGCGCGAATCTGTTCGCGATAGCCTTGATAGTTGCGCTGCAGCTCGCGCAGCGAATCGCCGCCAAACTTGTCGATCACCAGTCGCGCGATGGTCAGCGCGACCATCGCCTCCGCGGCCACTCCTGCCGCCGGGACAACGCACACATCGCTGCGTTCATAGGCGGCCTTCACCGGCTCGCGGGTAGCAAAGCTGACCGAGGCCAGCGGGCGGCGCAGCGTGGAGATGGGTTTGAGGTATCCGCGCACCACGATGTCTTCGCCGTTCGAGATGCCGCCCTCGATGCCGCCGGCGTTGTTCTGTTCGCGGGAGAATTTCGTGAAGCGGTCGTCGCCGCCCTCATAGCCGATCGCGTCATGCACCGCGCTGCCCAGCGACTCGGCCGCCGTCACGCCGCGCCCGATCTCGACTGCCTTCACCGCCTGCAGACTCATCACCGCCTGCGCCAGCAGGCCGTCCATGCGCTCATCCCAGTTGGCGTGCGTTCCCACGCCGGGCGCGAGCTTGTGCACGATCACCTCAAAGACGCCGCCAACGGTGTCGCCGGTACGCAACGCCGTGTCGACCTCAGCCTTCATCTTCTGCTCGTCGGCGGCGTCGACGCAGCTCAGCAGAATCTCATCGTTTGCCTGCAGCGCGACGATCTCCTCCCACGAGGCTACGCGCGACAGCTCCGCTCCGCCCACGCGGATCACGTGGCTCGCCACCTCAATGTCGAGCGTGCGCAGCAGCATCTTCGCCAATGCGCCGCAGGCCACGCGGGCCGCACTCTCCCGCGCGCTCGCTCGTTCCAGCACATAGCGCGCGTCGGGGAAGTCGTACTTCAGGCTGCCCGCCAGATCGGCGTGGCCGGGGCGCGGGCTGGCGACTGCCTTATGCTTTGCGGAGTCGCCAGCTTCAACCGGCAGAATCTCTTCCCAGTTCTTCCAGTCATTGTTGGCGATGGTCATCGCCACAGGCGACCCAATCGTCTTGCCGTGGCGCACGCCGCTGAGGATGTGCGCGTGGTCCTGCTCAATGCGCATGCGGCCGCCGCGCCCGTAGCCCTTCTGCCGCCGCCGCAGCTCGTGGTCCAGAAACGCCTGGTCCACCGGCACCCCCGCGGGCAGTCCGCTCACCAACGCCACAAGGCCCTCGCCGTGGCTCTCACCCGCAGTGGAAAATCGCAGCATCTATCTCTCTCAGCCTAAAGAGAGATTGTAACAATACGCCGCCGCTCACAGGCGCAATGCTGCGGCGACGAAGAAGGCATCCGAACGCACAGCTCCCTGAAGCAACCACTCATTGCAGAGGGTTGGGCATCGTATCCTAGACGTGAGACTGCCGGAAGATCATGTCAGAGCAGCGTCAGAGGCACTCCTTATGAAATCACGTCACGGGCATCTTCTATCTGCGTTTCTAGTGGTTTCTTTGGCTTGCGCCAGCAGAGCACAAAACGGCTCTTCCGACCCCAACGCACAAATAGTGGTCGACCGCATCGCAGGCTGCTATTTCACAGATGTGCCCGGCCGCGGCGCGGTCCTTCGGGTCTCCGACACTGCTTTCTACCAGGACAGAGTCGACGGTATTGCATTCAGTTATCCATCGGCGCTCATTCCGGACGACCGGTGGGGGCTCACGTTCGCAGACCGGCCCTGTATTAAGTTTCTCGACCCCAATGAAGACATTAGATTTGAGATCAGCCTGCCACCCGCCTATACGGAGCCGCTGGCAGCAACGCAGGAAGGAGTGGTTGTGCAGACCCAGACTTTCAATGGATTGAAGTGGAAGAGTTACTCCACTCCGGGTCGTATCCAATCCTGCACGTTTTCCGGCCACGAACAGGTATGCATCGATGCAGGCGTGACTCCATCGGCGGCACGGATCTCCGATGCGCTTCTATATACAATTCGCAAAATTCAGTCGACCCTTGCCTTCCACCCTTCCGACCGGCTGGACTCCCAAATCGCTGCTGTGAATGCCGGCCAGCGGTTCGGCAGCCTCACGGTGAAACGCGTCATTACCATGGAAATGGATGATCGGATGGGCGGTATTCACGCGGGCTGGTATGGCGAACTCTACTTCGACGGTACAGTCATTTTGACAGGAACCATGGATGACGTTGGGACGATGCTCTCAGGAGATCACTGGGAATTCGATGCCGACTTCAAGGACCGTGCTGGCTGGCCGATGGATATAGGCCGGGAAGTGATGGGATGTGTCGAGTTCCGAAATGGAGATTTTGTAGAGAAGCAATCGCGCAAGGCATCTCTGTTTGCCCCCGATACAGAAGTGAACGTAACGATAAAGAATATTTCCGTACTCTTTAGTCCGAACCGGAGTGGATGTAAGGCCACCGCTGACCTCGTCAACATCAGCCTCGCGCGGCCAAATGTCCTGCCCGTGCATTAGCCAAAATTCATTCCGGACCGTGCGCCTCACTCGTCTTCCAGGTAGGCCTTCGAGTTCAGCAGCGGCCGCTCCATGCTGCGCACCCAGTCAGTCATCTCGGCGCCGGAGCGGCCCGCGGCCGCATCGCGCGCAAACTCGTTGCGCATGGCCTGCATCTTCGCCTCCACGTCGTCCAGCGCGCTCAACAGCACCGCCTCGGGCGTCATTGGCAGCTTGGGCGAACCGAACTCGTGCCGGCCGTGGTGGCTCAGAATCATATGTTCCACCAGCACACGCAGCTTCTCGGGAAAGCCGGGCAGGGTTGCGATCTTCTCGCGCAGCATGCCTTGCGCAATGGAGATATGCCCGACCATCTGGCCCTCGACGGTGTAGCCGAAGGTGGTTCCCCAGCTCAGCTCGCGTACTTTGCCGATGTCGTGCAGGATCGCGCCGGTGACGAGAAGGTCGGGATCGACCTCGGGATAGAAGGGCGCTGCAGCGCGGCAGACCCGCACCAGCGTGACCACATGCTCCAGCAGGCCGCCGATCCACGCATGGTGCAGCATCTTCGCCGCCGGGGCCTCGCGAAAGGCCGCGCCGATCTCCGGGTCGTCGAGGAAGGCAAAGACCAGGCGGCGAAGGTCTGCGTTCTGGAACGCTTCGACGTAGCCGCGCAGCTCCGCCCACATCTCGCCCACGTCATACTTGGTCGCCGGCACAAAGTCGGCTGCGTCGACCTCGGAGGCAGCGGCCAGACGCATCTTGGTCAGCGTGATCTGGAACTTTCCCTGATATTTCGAGACCTGTCCCTGCACCTTGACGTAGCAACCCTCTGTGCATGTAGCCACAGCGGAGGCGATCTCGTCCCACATACGCGCCTCGATGGCGCCGGTCTTGTCGCTGAGCGTCAATGCCAGATACTGCCCGCCGCCGGTCTTCTTGTCGCGCACGTGGAACGACGACACGGCGAAATATGTCGTCACCGCCGCACCATCGAACTTGGCGACGTCCGCTATGTAGAAATCTTTCATGCTGCCAAGGATACGTCAGGGAGCCTCATGCGCAGAGAAGGATGTGCGGAGAGAAGGATTCGCGGGGAGGGCCCGAGGATGCCCTTGGCCGGCCTCGCGGACAAAGGAGACGGCTGGGCGCAGGAATACTCGGGGCGCTATCGCCGCACTTGACGCGATCTACTGCGCCGGTGCGGGCGTGGAGCCTGCCGGCTGAGTGTCGGTGGCGGGCGGGGCTACGGGCGGCAGATTCGATGGCGGCGGGGCCACAGTCGGCTCGCCGTTGTCACGCACGCTCTTGGGCGGGATCGGAGTTGCCTCCGGCTTGGGTGCGGGCGGAGCAGGCGGTGCCTCCTGAATGCGCTCCTTGGGTGCGCCCTTCACCTTCTTCTTTTTCTTCTTGGTTGCGGTATCGCCGTTCAATCCCAGTGCCGCTCCCTGCGTCTGCTGGGTCGCCTTCTCGTCGGATGTAAGAGTGGGCGCGACCATCGCGACCTTCGCCTTCGCCTTCGTCACCTTGGCCACAGCCCTGGCCTTCTCCATCTCAGCCTCGCGGTCGGCGAAGCGCGTCTTTTTGTGCTCGGCTGCTGCGGGCGCAAGCGGATCGACATCCGCCGCGATGGTGTTCGACTCGTCGGCCCCCGTGGTCGCGTCCTCCGCGACAGGCTGCCCGCTGGAAGCGACGCCGGGACCCTCGCCAGAAGTCGGGGCCGCCGTCTCCTCCTGGGCGTCGGGCAGGGAATTGCGCGGCATCTGCCCAAAGCGAATCTTCTCCCGCTTAATCTTCTTGTGGTTCCTGCCCGAGACCATACTGGCCGGGGTCGCAGTGGTGGCGCCGCCGTTCTTCGCTTTGGCTAAATCGGCTTGTGCCTTTGCGGCGGCAGCGGCGGCGCGCGCCCGCTCCAGCCGCGCCTTCTGCACAACCTTCTTCTTCACCGTCGGTTCGGTTGCCGCAGCGAAGACCGGCTTGGTCTCTTTGGGGCTCGCCGCTGTATCCGTGTATCCCGGCGCAATATCGATAAATGCCTTCTCACGCAGATCGGTAAGGTAGGCACGCAATGCGGGCTGCATTGCCTGCTCGTACATTGCCTGCTCGATCTGGTCCTTGACCGCGCTCATCGGCGGAATCCCCGCCTGCTGGTGCTTGACTATCTCAAAGATGAGGAAACCCTGCCGGGTGCGGATTGGCTGGGTCCACTGGCCGGCCTGCAGAGCGAAGGCCGGATCTTCCAGAATGGGCGAGCCAAGCTGGCCCCGCTTGAAATCACCCAGGTACCCACCGGAGTCTGGGTTCGGACCACCGGAGTACTGCTTGGCGAGATCGTCAAATTTTGCGCCGGCCTTCAGTTTCGCTTCAACGTCGTTAGCCTGGGCCTGGGCCTGAGCAACCTGCGCGTCTGTGGCATCATCAGGCGTTGGAATCAGGATCTCGTTGAGGGAGACCTCTTCGACCTGCGCATACTCCTGTTTATGCGCGTCGTAATAGGCCTGCTCCTGCTTCTCCATCGG
>Ga0182024_10023656_pt1 | contig 10977 bp, 8 predicted proteins | sample P32metaG_FD_120480 | JGI IMG/M metagenome (GOLD analysis project Ga0182024, IMG submission 120480) | Permafrost microbial communities from Stordalen Mire, Sweden - P3-2 metaG (Illumina Assembly) | ecosystem: Environmental > Terrestrial > Soil > Wetlands > Permafrost | place: Sweden: Stordalen... | reverse complement strand
ACCGGTTCGACGGGTGTGGTAATTGGCATGGCTGTTTCGACGAAGACCGAAGGTTGTTTCGTCGCTATCGGGGTCACTTCTACGGTCGGCTCGATGCGCGGTTGTTCCACAGGCGCGGGCGCTTCGACCACAGCCTTCACCGGGGTAACCGGCGGCTCGATGACGGCTTCCAACTTCGGTGCGGGTTCAATAGCCACTGGCTCTGTGACGGCGGATTTCTCCGCGAAGATGGACAGGCCCTCGTCCTCAAGCGTGCTGGACGAGATCTCGATTGCTTCGGGCGCGGTTTCCGCCGCGATCGGCGTGGGCACAAACTCGGGTTGCGCCGTCTCGGGGGCGCGGACTTCGACGGGAGCAGATGTGAAGGATTTTTCTGTGAAGGGCGTAGGGATCTCGCTGTCGCTGAAATCGATCTCCTGCAATTCCGAAGAATTCGACTGGCTCGCGAAGAGATTGGGCGGTAGTTGCGAGACGATCTCCTGCAACGCGATCGGAATGGTTTCATCCGAGATTTGAGGCAGCGGCGAAGCCAGGATGCCGCGCGGCATCAGGCCCACGGCAACGCCCAGTGGCAGACGGACCCGCGCGATTTTCAATTGCGGCAACACCAGGTCGGACGGTAGCGCGATCCGCGAATCGAGGTCGATGCGCCGCCACAGGTCGGTGCGCGGGCAGATGAAAATTTGATCCGGCATGACCGCGACCAGGCTTCGGAGGCTGACAGTAATTTGATTGTCATTGGACGTCGCAGGAGTTGCAGCAATTTCGGGCAGATGTTCCTCCACCGTGGGAATGGGCTTGGCCATGACCGGAGCGAGGGGACGCGGGAATGCTGCCTCTTCTTTGATGGGCTCAGGGGACGTATTTTCGGATGACCTCGCCAGGACAGTTGGCTCCGGCGCTTTCGGTTCAAGAACAATCGCAACAGTTTCTTCCATCCCGACGGTCTGACGGGGAACGATGTCTATATCGGAATCGTCAAAGAGCTTCGGGAATTGTGTAAACTCGGGTGCGTCGATGTCGAGCGCGGTTTGGTCCTGGTGCTGTAACAACTCGGCGGGCAGTGCACTGACCACTTCCGCGAGGGGGAGCACGACCGCATATTGGCTGTTCCCGTTGGACAGCGGACGGCGCACGGCACTGTCAGGCAACAGAGGTAGCAGGTCGGCCAGCGTAATGGTGACGCGGCCGATGGCCAGTTGCGGAAGTACCCAGTCTACAGGAACATTGATCGTGATGCGTGCCAGAGTTTCTGGTGCCGCAGGAGAGAGAAAGCCCGCGGGCAACTGTGAGGAAATCGCACTGAGGGAAATCGGGATCGTCTGCCCATTTGCTGACGGGGGGCGTGACTCGCGGCCCAAATGATTGCCCGCCGGCGATCCGGAAGAGCGCTCGGCACTGGCGGGAGTCATCAACTGCGTCTCGGCCAAATGCAGATTTGGACGTGACGTGGGGGATGGCGGAGCGACGACAACCTTGGTTGGCTCGACCTTGGAGCTGCGAAAAAACGGCAATCTCATGTTTCTTCTTCCCTCAGTATTTCCCAAATGATTTACAAGGCGTTTATTGAGCAACCGGTATGCCACGAACAAGTTCGTACGGCAGAATAAGACAAACCTGTTATTGCGACCGTCACAGTCTCAGGTTTGCGAGCTGAAAAGAGACAATTGGAGACGAACCGGGTGGTTTAAAGCTCGCTACCCGAGACACGCAGAACTTCGTCGAGAGAAGTGAGGCCGGCCTTGGCCTTCTCGAGGCCCGACATGCGCAGCGTTTTCAGGCCTTCCTTCAATGCGAGATCTTTGAGAGCTTTGGCGCTGGTATTGTGCAGGATCAACTCGCGCAGCGTGTTCGTGACGGCCAGCACTTCCAGGATTGCCATGCGCCCGAGAAAACCCGTGTCCTTGCAGCGTGAGCAACCTCGGCCGCGATAATAGGTGTTGGCCGAGGCTTCTTCTGCGCTCAGGCTGAGCCGGCTGATTACATCCGCCGGGACTTTAAAGGCTTCCTTGCAGTGCGGGCAAATCTTGCGGACAAGGCGCTGCGCGCACACCATCAACACGGAGGAACTCACGAGGAACGGCTCGATGCCCATGTCCACCATACGGGCGATAGCGCCGGGCGCGTCGTTGGTGTGCAGCGTAGACAGCACCAAGTGACCCGTCAAGGCGGCCTTCACCGCGATGTCAGCGGTTTCAGAGTCGCGAATTTCGCCGACCATGACGATGTCCGGGTCCTGACGCAGGATCGAGCGCAAACCGCCGGCAAACGTCAGACCAATCTCAGGTTTCACCTGCACTTGGTTGACGCCGAGCATCTGGTATTCAACGGGATCCTCAACGGTCACGATGTTCACGTCGCTCGTGTTTAATTGCGTGAGTACCGCGTAGAGTGTGGATGTTTTGCCCGATCCCGTCGGACCCGTCATCAAAATCATTCCGTGCGGCGCATCGATGGCGTTTTTGAACTTCTGCAGGTCGTCGGGTGGAAGTCCCAAACTTTCGAGATTCAAGTTGAGATTGCCCTTGTCGAGCACGCGCATGACGATCTTTTCGCCGTGAATGGTTGGTAGGATCGAAACACGCAAGTCGACTTCGCGGCCGGCGAGTTTGATGCGGAAGCGGCCGTCTTGCGGCAGGCGTCGTTCGGCGATATCCAGATTCGCCATGATCTTGATGCGTGAGGCGAGCGCCGACTGCAAGCCCTTGGGCGGTGCCGTCGAGTCGTATAGCATACCGTCCACGCGGTAGCGGAGACGCAGTTGCTTCTCAAACGGCTCAATGTGGATGTCGCTGGCGCGGTCTTTGATCGCCTGGACGAGCATGAGGTTGACCAGCTTGATGACCGGGCCTTCCTCGCTGCTTTCCACGAGCTGGTCGAGATTGATCTCCTCCTGGCCTTCCTTGGCCAGCTCGACGTCGGAGACATCGACGTCCTTCAGAATCGCGTCAATACCGCCGCTGACCTGCGACTGCGCGTTGTTGAGGAAATCGACAACAGCCTTCTCGGTGCTGATGAGCGGGACAATCTGTAAATTGGCGCGTACGCGGCGTAAATCATCGAGCGCCAGCACGTTCAATGGGTCCGCCATGGCCACGAACAGCCGTTTGCCGAGGCGGGCAACCGCGACCATCTTGTACGTTTGCGCAAGGTCTTTCGGGATGAGGTCGATGACGTCCTGCGGGACGCGCATCTTGGCCAACGTGATGGGTGACGCTCCGAGGCAGCGGCCCATGCTGACCATCATGTCCTGATCGGTGACGAGCTGTTTTTCAAGCAGCAGCTTCAGCAGACGGCCACCCTGCTTCTTCTGCAGCTCGAGCACTTCGGTGAGCTGCTCTTGCGTCAGCAACCCATCGGCGAGCAAGGTATCGGCTATTCTTTCCCCGAATGATTTCATGGTTTACCGGAAATACGAGCACCTTGCGGATGTTTCAAGTCGAGTCCATGCGCGCGTCGCAGCGCGGTTTGGATTTCCTCGGGTGAAGTCACATACCAGAAGACGTTGTATGCCAACATGACCTGGGCCTGGCTCCGCACTGCCAGGTCGAACGGATTCGCGGTCGCGATCAACACGGATCGGCTGATCAAGTCGAATGGAACGATACAATTCTCGAAACAGAGTTCCCGTGGCAGCAGGCAGGCCGCATCGCGGTCCACATCGTAGGTCGAAAGCGGCAGATACGGCAGACCGCTGCGGTCGACGAGCAGGGAGAGAAAGTCCTCCAGCTTGATGAGTTGTTCGTCGATAAGCAACTGCGGGAGAGTGAGCGGCTGCGCATTTTCGCTGCTACCCGCCGGACTCGACGCGAGACGCTTGAGTAGCGGTTCGACAGCTTGTGCCGTGATCAATTTCTCGGCCAGGAGCACATCGACCAACGCCTTGTTACCATCTTCGGGCGTCGGTTTCGTAGAAGAAGAGGGGGGCGCCGCTGCCCCGGCGGCCAGCGCCGGGGCAGGTGGTGTCGGCTTGGAGTCCTCACGCAACGACGGCGCCCCAGAGGGTTGATGGGCAGTGGAAAGCTGGGAGGTTTTGGCTTCGATTTCCGAGAGGGCGGCCAGCACCTCGGGGTCATCGGGGTATTCCTGCAGAATTCCTTCGAACTCGAGGATTGCTTGCGAAATCTGACCGAGAGAGATATGGGCCTTTGCCAGCTTCTTCGACGCGCGCAAACTCTCCGGGCGTCGGCCCAATTTGCTGTAGGCTTCCTTAAGGATTTCCCAGGATTGATAGTCTTCGGGCTGGGATTCCGTAATCGCTTCAAACATCTCGACAGTTCGAAGCAGTTGCTGGGTTTCGTCTTCTGAAATGCTGGCCATGTTTCGAGCACTCCAAGCTCAGCCCTTGGTAAAGCACTCCACATGCCAGCGTGGGAGAGGGATAGGACGAAAAGTTGGCTGCCCGACCTGGACTCGAACCAGGAAATACGGCTCCAAAGGCCGCTGTGTTACCAATTACACTATCGGGCAGTCTGTCCCGAACTACCAGGGACCGTGCCGTTACGCCAGACGCAGGGGTGCGAGTCGCGTCACCTGCGTCCACATACTCGGCCCAAATTGTTCACGAACCTTTCGCGCGGACGCTTTTGCCAGTTTAGCATCCGGAAACAGGCCAAAGACCGTTGCGCCACTGCCGCTCATCAAGGCGGCCGCCGCGCCGCTATCGCGCATGGAATTCTTGATCAATTCCAAGACGGGAAACTTCCGAATCGACGGCGCTTCCAGCGAGTTAAACAAGCAGCGCGAAACCCCCGCCAGATCGTCTTCAGCCAACGCGCGCAGCAGGAGACTAACTTCTGGAGGAGGCGCTGTCAACCGCGACTCCGCCGCGGCCCTGGCCCAGCTTTCGTACGCCCATTTCGTCGAGATGCCGAAGCCGGGGTTCACCAGAAGAATTGCTCCCGAGAACTTGCACGGGATTGGCTCGATCTTCTCGCCGCGGCCACGACAGAGCGCCGCCCCACCTGCCATGAAGAAATTGATGTCGGAACCCAGGCTCGCGGCGACCGCATGTAGTTGCCCACTCGACGCTTTCAGCTTCCAAAGCCGGTTCAATCCCAGCAATGTGGTTGCCGCATTGCTACTGCCGCCGCCAAGGCCCGCCGCGAGTGGCGTGCGCTTCTTCAGGGTGATTTTCGCGCCCCTTTCTGTGCCAAGGGCTTCCGACAGCGTCCTGGCCGCGCGAACGGCCAGATTCGAGTCATCCGTCGGGAGTTGGGGATTGTCGCAGGCGAGTATGACGTTGGTTTTGCGGGATCGCAGGGTGATCTGATCTCCGAAGTCGAGTGGGAGCATTACCGTCTCCAATTCGTGATAGCCATCCGGTCGCTTGCCAACGATGCGCAAGTACAGGTTGATTTTTGCTGGAGAAAAGAGGCTCAACGAGGCCGCGCCTCGCCGTTGTTGCGCTTGTGTCGTCACGAAGTTTTCCCTACCATGCGCCTTGGATGAAATCAAAGCTTATCGTGGCCTTGGACGTGGAGAGTTACCAGGATGCCGCGGCTCTGGTCCAGGTCTTGTGCGATGTAGTGGATGTTTTCAAGGTCGGCAGCCAATTGTTCACCCGCGTCGGTCCCCGCATCATCGAGTTTCTCCACGAGCATGGCAAGGAATGCTTCCTGGATTTGAAGTTTCACGACATTCCCCACACGGTTGCCAGGGCAGTCGAATCCGCCGCCGCGCTACGGGTCCGCATGTTGACCCTGCACACGTGCGGGGGCGCGGAAATGCTTGAGGCTGCCGCGGCAATTCCCGATCATCCACTCCTGCTCGGCGTGACCGTGCTCACCAGCGTGGGAGGCGATGTGCAAGCGGAGGTGCTGCGTTTGGCGAGGCTCGCGAAGGCCAGCGGTTTGGATGGGGTCATCGCGTCGCCGCACGAAATTCGCCCGCTCCGCGAGACGATCGGGAATGACTTCCTCATCGTAGCGCCCGGTATCCGTCCCTCTTGGGCCGAAGCCGGTGACCAGAAACGGGTGATGACACCAGCGGATGCGATTGTCGCCGGCGCAAGTTACATCGTCGTCGGGCGGCCAATCATTGCGGTCGCCGACCCGGCGCAGGCTGCGGCTCGTATCCTCGAAGAAATGGCGTCAGCCGCCGTCACGTCAGCTTGAACGACGACGTACCTGCAGGACGCCTTCTTTGATGTCGTCGAGTTCCTTCAGAATGCTGTCCTGATTCTTCAGGATTTTCTCGTTCTGATCCAGAAGTTTGTCGATGCGAGGGTCAGGCGCTGGCGGTTTGACATCACTCTGCGCCTGGGCGATAAAAAAACTCCCTGCGACCAGACCAGCCGCGAGGGTAAAGATGGCGACGTATTTGGCATCCATTCCGACGTTCCTCCGCTTGTTGTGTCGATTACTGCAACAGTTCCAGCAACTTGCGTTCCCGTACAAAGTGGCGGGCAATTTCGTTGCCGTCAAGCAGGATGACCGGGATGTCGTCGCGATAGCGGTCGAGAAGTTCTGGATTCTGTGAAATATCCACGATCTCGATGGCAAACTCTGCCTTGGTACGGCAACGTTCGATGACTCCCTTCGCCCGTTCACACAGATGGCAACCTGGCTTGGAGTAGATCGTAATCAGGGCCACAGGTTAGTAGCGATAGTGGTCCGGCTTGTACGGGCCTTCGATGGGAACGCCAAGGTAGTCGGCTTGTTTCACGGTGAGCTTGGTGAGCTTCACGCCGATTTTTTCGAGGTGCAGGCGGGCCACTTCTTCATCAAGCTTCTTGGGTAAACGATAAACACCGATCTTGTTCGTGTCTTTCTTCTGCCATAAATCCAGTTGCGCGAGGCATTGGTTGGTGAAGCTGTTGGACATGACGAAACTCGGATGGCCGGTGGCGCAACCGAGGTTCACGAGGCGGCCTTCGGCGAGCATGTAAATGCTGTTACCGCCGGCGAAGGTGTATTTATCCACTTGCGGTTTGATGGTGAGTTTCTTCACGCCCTTCGCACTGTTCAAGCGGTCGATCTGAATTTCGTTGTCGAAGTGGCCGATGTTGCAAACGATGGCCTGGTCCTTCATCTTTGCCATGTGTTCAAGCGTGATGATATCGCAGTTGCCGGTCGTCGTGACGTAGATGTCGGCCATGCCGAGCGTATCTTCGACGGTCGTGACCTGGAAGCCTTCCATCGCGGCTTGCAAGGCGTTAATGGGGTCAATCTCGGTGACAATTACGCGTGCGCCGAAACCGCGCAGGGAGTGCGAGCTGCCCTTGCCCACGTCGCCGTAACCGCAAACCACCGCGACCTTGCCAGCCACCATCACATCCGTCGCGCGCTTGATGCCGTCCGCGAGTGATTCGCGGCAGCCGTAAAGATTGTCGAATTTCGACTTGGTGACGGAGTCGTTGACATTAATGGCGGGTACAAGCAGCTTGCCCGCTTCAAGCATCTGATAGAGGCGGTGGACGCCGGTCGTCGTCTCTTCGGAAACGCCTTTCCAATCCTTCACGACCTGGCGCCAGAAACCGGGGCGCTGCTTGAGCACGCGCTTGAGGAGATCTTTGATGACCTGCTCTTCATGGCTCGCGCTCTTGGTGTTGACCCAATCGCTGCCGTTTTCGAGTTCGTAGCCCTTATGGATCAGCAGGGTGGCGTCGCCACCGTCGTCCACGATGAGTTGCGGGCCTTTGTTGCCGGCAAACGTGAGCGCTTCGAGCGTGCAGTCCCAATATTCCTCAAGCGTCTCGCCCTTCCACGCGAAGACAGGAATGCCCGCTTGCGCAATCGCGGCGGCAGCGTGGTCCTGCGTCGAGAAGATGTTACAGCTTGCCCAGCGCACGGACGCGCCGAGTTGACTGAGCGTCTCGATGAGAATCGCCGTCTCAATGGTCATGTGCAGTGAACCGGTAATGCGCACACCTTGAAATGGCTTCAACGGGCCGTACTTCTTGCGGATAGCCATGAGGCCGGGCATTTCGTGTTCGGAAACCTGAATGGTCTTGCGACCCCAGTCGGCGAGCGAGAGGTCGCGCACTTTGAAGTCGCCTTTCGTGCCGTTGCCAGTGGGTTTGGTGAGTTTCGCCCGCGCAGGAGGAAGTTTAATTGTGGCCATAACTGTTAACTATATATTGCGTTCTTAGTACCATCGATTGCGACGATTCGCAAATCGCTTGATTGGTTTCTGCGTATTGTGAAGCGGGTGAAGATACTCGGCAGAAGGCCGTAAATCAACGATATTCCCGCTCCGCACGGCACGGTGTCTATGCAGTTGGTGTGCCAAAATAGCCCACCCACGCGAGATCCAGAGTTTCATCGGTCAATCGAAACTCTTGCTTCTCAAAGCGGCAGAAATCCACCGCTCGCAGAATCAGATCGCGGGGATCGCAGGCATTCGGCAGGCGACCTTCGGCTTTATAGCGTTCCAATAATCGCTTGATCAATGTGATATCCAAAGGCAGCCCGAAGTCGGCAGCGGTACGTTGGAAGATTTCCGTGTACGTTCCCGTCGAGGGACGGGAAACCGCGAGCCGATACCCCATGCGACGCATGAACGCCTCATCCACGAGATCGGAATCGGTCAGGTTTGTGGCGAACACGATGATCTGTTCGAAAGGAATCTCCAGTTTTTTCCCCGTGCTAAGCGTGAGCGAATCGACACGGTTTTCCAGCGGGATAATCCAACGATTCAATAATTGGCGCGCTGAGCAGCGCTGGCGTCCAAAATCATCCACCAACAACACGCCGCCGTTCGCTTTGAGTTGAAAGGGGGCCTCATAGTAGCGCGGGCTCCCCGTCGCCGTCAGGTCGAGGCTCTCAATCGTCAACTCGCCACCGACAACCACCAACGGCGGGCGAATCTTCACCCAGCGACGGTCGAAATCGGATTCCTGGGGCTCGACGGTATGATGCACATGCTTGTCGAATACGCGGATGACCTGGCCGTCCACCTCGATGGCGTACGGTATCCACAACGGTTCCGCGACCGCATTGACCAGCGCGCGCGCCATCGCCGTTTTCCCGTTCCCGGGCGGCCCGCTGAGGAACAGGCTGCGCCCCGAGCTGACCACTACGCCGAGAATCCGCTTGACCGCTTCGGGCAACACCAAATGCGACAACGTTTGCTCCAGGGACTCGCGGGTTGCGGGCGCGCGGCTGCGCACCTGGCTGACCAGCATGACCGTATAAAGCTCCAGCGTGACCGGTGCCGGCCCAACGTAGCTGCAGAGGCTCATCAACTGGAAAACACGGGACCACCCGCGTTCCAACATGGCATAGCGATGATTGTGCATCGCGATGCTGCCCTTCATCTCAATGAGATTCTCGCGATACAACCGCTGCAACACTGTGTCCGTAATCACCAACCCGAGCTTCATCCGCTCGCTGACACTGGAGGTTGTCCCATTCGGGTCGGTGGACAACGTCTTAAGCGCCAGATCCGTCAGGAAATTGAGATTGAGATCCAACTGCTCCGGCGTTTCAGGAAAACGCGGACAGAGTTGGTTTGACACTGCCTCCGCCGCGACGTCTAACAGATCAGTATTTGTCGGTTCCTGCATGATTGCCAGCCGCTCCATATAGCATAAGCCTCACGAGAGGGCGAGTAATTGTTAACAACAGCGCCAACATCGAAGAAAGATGACACGACAGGTCACATAGATGCTCTTGCAGACTCGACACGCCTGCGATTGTGTTCTTACTAGGGCACCAGATACACGCGGTAAAAAGCGGGCGGGTTGGTGGCAGCTCCAAAATCGGTTTGGGTGGCCGGGGACCCGGTACCGATGGTGAGAGGGCCGACACTAAACCAAGAAGCATTGGTACCCAGGACGCCGCTGCGTTCGAGCTGGTTGGTCTTATTGGGTTGGGTGGTCCACGTGACGTCGACATCGTTGCCGACGATGCTGACGTTGGTGATGCGGAAGGCGGAATTGGGATTGGTTGGGTCAGTGCCCGCCAGGAAGTCCTGCAGATTGGAGAAGCCGGACCCATCCGCGTCATCACTGGCCAGCGAATTGTCGCCGGCCTGGCCAGTCGGGTGATTGAAGTACGCGAGCATCCACCAATCGGGGATCCCGTCTCCGTCGCTGTCGAGGTCGGCGATCTTGCGGGCCTGTATCCCCGAGGCCCGCGCGTTGTCGTGGGCGCCGGGTACAAAGTCCATTTCCAATTGCGCATCGCTGACGACGGCGGTGAACACCAGCGTGATGGGAATATTCTGGCCGCCAGTAGCCGCGAAGATGTCAAAGTTGGTCAGGACCTGTTGGCCTTCGATGAAAAGATTGAATTGGCGCTCGTTCGGGCCGGTCCAATACGTCTCGGCTTCGAGCAACTGGATTTCATAAATTCCCTCGGGGCAGTCAAAGAGATAACTGAAACCGCCAGAGGCCGTGCTGTAACGCTCCCACTGGTACAATCGCCACGCATTGGAACAGATGCCCGTGATCGCGGTATTGACGAAGCCGGTGGTGTCGTTGCCCGTGTAACCAAAGGAGCCGAGAGAGTACGTCTGGTCCTTTACCCACACATTCCCGGCGCAGTCGGTGACCGTGAACGGGTCTCCCGGACTGATCCGCGTCAAGTAGGCGCCCGGCACATTGATTATCCGTACCGTGACGACCGGAATGCTGGACATGTTGCCGGAACTGTCGGTGGCGCGCGCGGAGATCGTGTGCGTGCCATTCAACATGTTTTGGGTATTGAGCGAGAACGACCAATTGGTCGTGCCGGACGTAGCGACGAACGAGCCATTGTCGATGCTTATCTGGACGTTCGCCACAGCTACGTTGTCGGAAGCGATGCCTGAGATCAAAATTGTGCCCGCGACAGTAGAGCCATTGGCGGGTGAGTTAATGACGATGGTCGGGGGTGTCAAGTCGACGACGGTGTTGGTTGAGGTGACGAAGTAGGTGTCGAATGCCGCGTATAGCGTGTTGCCATTGACCGAATCCATTGCGTTCGTGGCTAGATCGACGCGGTTCGTCGTGGAGGGAAGCCAGCCGCTGCTTGGAGTAAAGGTCATGGTGTT